>Ga0208564_1002243_pt1 | contig 15479 bp, 17 predicted proteins | sample AD_UKC073_MetaG_FD_184439 | JGI IMG/M metagenome (GOLD analysis project Ga0208564, IMG submission 184439) | Active sludge microbial communities of municipal wastewater-treating anaerobic digesters from USA - AD_UKC073_MetaG (SPAdes) (version 2) | ecosystem: Engineered > Bioreactor > Anaerobic >... | reverse complement strand
GCGACCGATGAAACGGTTATGACGCGGGTGTGGAAACCGCGCGCTGGTGCGCGCTGGTGTGCCCAGGCTCGCGCCCCGACGGCCCAGGGCCTCGGCGCTCGGCGCCTGAGTGCCTCAGTGCCTCAGCGCCACTTGCCGTCGCCGCGCGGCTTGCGCGCCTGGGTGACAGGGGGCTCGTCCGGTCCAGCCGGTGCACCGGCCATCCCCGGGTGTAGGTGCTGGCCGGCGGCAGCACCAGGGGGTAGTCGGCCAGCGCGGCCCAGCCCGGGCTGCGCTGCGTGGTCAGCGGATGGCCGCGGCGCACGACGGTGACGATCGGGTCCTCGTACAGCCGCTCGTTGCCGAACTCCACCCCAGCGGCCGGTTGGGCCGCAGGCCCACCACCAGGTCGATGTCACCGGTGCGCAGCGCTGCCAGCGCCGAGTACGCCTTGAAGAAGAAGCGTACGCGGCGCGAGCAGTTTCTCGCCGAGATGGACCGCATCGTGCCCTGTGCGCGCCTGGAAGCGGCGATTGCACCGTCCTACCCGCGCAGCGGCCGAGTCGGCCGCCCGCCCATCGGCGTGCCGAAGATGCTGCGCATGTACTGCCTGCAGCAGTGGTACGGGCTGGCCGACGAAGCGCTGGAGGACGCGCTGTACGACAGCCAGTCCATGCGCGACTTCGTGGGCATCGACCTGTCGCGCGAATCAGTGCCTGACGCCACGACGCTGCTGAAGTTCCGACGCCTGCTGCTGGCCAACGAGCTGACCAAGACGCTGTTCGACGAGATCAACACACACTTGGCCGAGAAAGGGTTGCTGATGCGCGCGGGCACCATCGTGGACGCCACGATCATCGCAGCGCCCAGTTCGACGAAGAACGCCAAGGGCGAGCGCGACCCCGACATGCACCAGGCGAAGAAGGGCAACCAGTGGCACTTCGGGATGAAGGCGCACATCGGGGTGGACGCCGAGTCCGGACTGGTGCACACGGTCATCGGCACGGCGGCCAATGTCAACGACGTGACCCAGGCCAGCGCGCTGCTGCACGGGCAGGAGAAGTCGGCCTTCGGTGATGCCGGCTACCGTGGCGCGGACAAGCGACCCGAAGCCCAAGGGCCGACCTGGTTCATCGCCATGCAGCCGGGCAAGCGCCGGGCGTTGGACCTGACGAAGAAGTGGGCGCGACTGCTGGAGAAGGCCGAGCAGTTGAAGGCCAGCGTGCGCGCCAAGGTCGAGCACCCGCTTCATGTGGTGAAGAACCTGTTCCGCCATCGCAAGGTCCGCTATAAGGGACTGGCGAAGAACCAGGGGCAGTTGTTCGCGCTGTTCGGGCTGGCCAATCTGGTGATCGCCAAGCGATCGTTGATGGACCTCCAGGCCCGCGGTGCGTCTTGAGCAAGCAGATTGGCCCGGAAAGGGCCGAAGGCGAGTCCGCATACCGGCCGATCGGGCACGAATCGGCTGCGTTCAGCCAACGATCGAGATCCGGCTCCGAGTTGGCCGCTCAGCTTGGCCATTGATCAGCGCGTCCCAAGGCCGGCGAACCCGGCTGCCATCAGGGCGCCAAGGCTTGGTGCGACCGGCAGGAATCGAACCTGCGACGTAGCCTTCGGAGGGCTGCATGATATCCACTTCACCACGGTCGCGGCGGGGGATCGAACCGTGCATTCTATGCCACGGCTGAGGGCGTTGTGGCTTCCGGTCATCGGGCATCTGCGGGGCACAGTCCCAGCCCTTCTATAATCCGCGGGTTCGGCCCGGGCGGGCTTGCGGCGGATCAAGCCGGAGCAAGCCCCTTGCAGTCCGGCGCCGCAACCGACACGAACCGCGCGACAGGCATCGCGCGACACGTTCCGCACCCATCCGAGCGCACCCCCGAGGACCCCATGAGCGACGCCCAGCACACCGAGCACGAAGCCAACCACGAAGGCCCGATCCGCACGCCCAAGCAGCTCATCACGGCCGTGGTGGCCTCGTTCGTGGTGCCGGTGACGATCATCATCATGCTGGCCAACTTCGTCGACTTCGGCGGCAAGGCCGGCGCGGGCAGCGACGGCATGTCGGCCGAGGCCGTGGCCCGCCGCATCCAGCCGGTGGGCTCGATCGTTGTGAAGGACGCCTCAGGCCCCGCCGTGCTGCGCGCCGGCGAGGAAGTCTTCAAGGCCCAGTGCGCCGCCTGCCACGCCAGCGGCGCCGCCGGTGCGCCCAAGGTCGGCGATGCCGCCGCCTGGGGCCCGCGCGTGAAGAACGGCTACGAGGCGCTGCTCACGTCGGCCCTGAAGGGCAAGAACGCGATGGGCGCCCAGGGCGGCGGCGAGTTCAGCGATGTCGAGATCGGCCGCGCGGTGGTCTACATGGCCAACCAGGGCGGCGCCAAGTTCGCCGAGCCGGCAGCGCCCGCGGCCTCGGCCGCATCGGCACCCGACGCCGCCGCGTCGAAGTAAACCGCACGCCGCGCCCACGCGCGGCCGCGTCGGACGATCAGCCGCCTGCGGGCGGCTTTTTCACGCCTGCGCGGCGTCAGCCGGCTGCGGGTCGCGCACGAAGCCGAAGCGCTGCGGCGCGGCCTCGGCGTCCAGCGGCTGCGGGTGCCACAGGCCCTGCTCGATGGCGCGGGCGGCGTCGAGCATGTCCTGGCTGTGCACGATGCCGAAGCCCAGGTCGGTGTCCAGGTAGAGCCGGCCGTCGTCGTCGAGCCAGCAGCTGCGCACCTCGGCTGCAAGGCCGGTGTGGCTGCTGAGGTCGGGCGCGGCGGCGGCCGTGTCATCGGGCCAGCGCACGCGCCACACCCAGGGCGCGGCTTCGAGTTGCACGTAGACACGCTGGGGGCCGTTCTGGAAGTGCCATGCGCCGTGGGCGTCGGCCTGGTAGTTGCGGGCGATGAACGCCTTGAGCTTGTCGTGTTCGATGCGGCTGCCCTTGACCCGCGGAAACGGCCCGGCCGCCTGGATGCGGTCGTCGCGCATGTACCAGTCGCCGCGCGCGTCCAGCGCCAGCCAGCGGTAGCAGTCCGGCACGTTGGGCCACTTCTTCAGCGCTGCCTTGACGATGTCGTCCATGGTGTTTCCCGGTGTTCAGCGGTGTTGGGCGAGCCAGCCTGCCACGGCCTGCGGCAGGGCGTGCACATGGCCGGGGAATCGCCCTTGCGGGAAGCCGACATGGCCGCCGTGCGCCGGCTGCCACAGCGTCACCCAGCGGGTGGCATCGGCCTCCCCGGGCAGGGATGCGGCGGGCACGAACGGGTCGTTCAGCGCATTGATCACCAGGGCCGGGATGCGGATGCGGCCCAGGTGCGGCCGGGCCGAGGCGCGGTGCCAGTAGTCCTCGGTGTTCTTGAAGCCGTGCAGCGGCGCGGTGAACAGGTTGTCGAACTGGTACAGGTCGCGGGCAGCCAGCAGGGCGTCGCGGTCGAACAGGCCGGGGTGCTGGGCCAGCTTCGCCAGCGCCTTGGGCTTCATCGTCCGCAGGAACATGCGGGTGTAGACCTGCCGGTTGAAGCCGCGGCCGATGGCATGGCCGCTGGCGGCCAGGTCCAGCGGCGAGCACACCGACACCACTGCGCCGGCGGTGGCCGCGGCGCTGGCGCCAGCCTCCTGCGCCCAGCGCATCAGCGCATTGCCGCCCAGCGAGATGCCCACGGCCTGCAGCGGCGCGCTGCTGCGCAAGCGCAGGCGGCCGAGGATCCAGCCGATCTCTTCGAAATCGCCCGAGTGGTAGGCCCTCGGCCCCAGGTTCAGCGGGCCCGAGCAGCCGCGGAAGTGCGGCACCACCAGGCGCACGCCGGCGTCGGCCGCCCAGTGGGCAAAGGCGCGGGCGTAATGGCTGGCCGACGAACCTTCCAGGCCGTGGAACAGCACCAGCAGCGGGGCGTCGGCAGCCGCCGGTGCATCGAGCGTGTCGACCTCGATGAAGTCGCCGTCCGGCGTGGTCCAGCGTTCACGCTGCCAGCGCGGGGGCGGCAGCGGGCGCGGTGCGTGGCGGCTCAGCTTGGCCGCCCAGATCGTCTGCGCGTGGCCGCCCGGCAGCCACCAGGGCGCGCGGAATGCCTGCATCACCGCGGTCAGTGCAGCACCGACGGCGCCTCGACGATCTCCGGCGTCTCCTGCGCGGTGCCGGGGCTGGCGTGGTGGGCCACCATGCGCCAGCCCTGCGCCGTCTTCAGGTACACGTTGGTGGCGACCACATGGCCGGTGCGCACGCCCTCGCTGGTGTGCAGTTCCACCCGCTCGACCAGGTTGTGCACGGCGCTGTCGATCGAGTGCACGCGCCGCACGCGCTCGGCCTGCACGTGGATGCGCCCGCTGCTGGCGAACACCGCCTCGAAGGCCAGGCGGATCGCCACCGCGCCCACCACCCGCGGGCCGCCGGGGTGCACGCAGAACACCTCGTCGTCGTCGGCCCACAGCGCCATCAGCTTGTCCAGGTCGGCCTCGCGCAGTGCCTCGTAGAACTGGGCCTCGACATCGTCGGGCGAGGCCAGCAGGTGCGCGGCGTGGGGCTTGTTGATCGGCATGGCAGCTGGCGTCAGCGCAGGCTCATTTGAAGATCACGGACTTGTGCCCGTTCATCAGCACGCGGCGTTCCACGTGCCAGCGCACGGCGCGCGCCAGCACCACGCATTCGACGTCGCGGCCCACGGCGGTGATGGCCTCGGCCGACATCGCATGGTCCACGCGCTCGACGTCCTGCTCGATGATCGGGCCTTCGTCGAGGTCGGCGGTGACGTAGTGGGCGGTCGCGCCGATCAGCTTGACGCCGCGGGCATGGGCCTGGAAGTACGGTTTGGCGCCCTTGAAGCTGGGCAGGAAGCTGTGGTGGATGTTGATCGCCCGGCCCTTGAGCGCGGCGCAGAACTCGGGGCTGAGGATCTGCATGTAGCGCGCCAGCACCACCAGGTCGATGCGCTCGCGCTCGACGATGGCCTCGACCTGCAGCTCCTGCGCGCGCTTGGTGGCGGCGTCGGCGCCGGTGGGCAGCGGCAGGTGGTGGAAGGGGATGCCGTAGCTCTCGGCCAGCGCCGCGTAGGTCGTGTGGTTGCTGACGATGGCCGGGATGTCCACCGCCAGCTGGCCGCTCTTCCAGCGGAACAGCAGGTCGTTCAGGCAGTGGCCGTGGTTGCTGACCATCAGCAGCAGGCGGGCGCGCTGGGCCACGGCGTGGAAGCGCGCGTCCATGCCGTGCTGGGTGCGCACATGGCTGAACAGCTTGTCCAGCGTGGCCACGTCGGCCAGGTGCTCGGGCGCGGCGAAATGCACGCGCATGAAGAACAGGCCCGTGGCGTCCTCGCCGTCGACGTCGCCGAACTGCTGCGAGTCGATGATGTTGCAGCCGGCCTGGTACAGCAGGCCGGAGACGGCATAGACGATGCCCGTGGTGTCCCGGCAGGCCAGGGTGAGGATGAATTCGTGCTGTCGGGGCATGGGGCCGGGCCTGCGGTGGTCGTTGGCGCCGTGGCGGCGCCGGCGCGCGTCAGTGCGCGTGGAGCTTTTCGCCGGCCTTCAGCCGGTAGACGGTGCCGCAGTACGGGCACTTGCCTTCGCCGGTGGTGGCCACGTCGATGAACACCTTGGGGTGGGTGCTCCACAGCGCCATCTTCGGATTGGGGCAGGCCACCACGCCGGGGCCCTGCACGTCGTGCGCGGTCACTTCGACCACGGCTGCTTGCTGCTTGCTCATCGCGTCAATCCTTGGTCAGACCTTGGTGAGCCAGTCCGCGTACTTCGGATTGCGGCCGTTGACGATGTCGAAGAAGGCCGCCTGGATCTTCTCGGTGATCGGCCCGCGGCTGCCGCGGCCGATGGTGATGCGGTCGAGTTCGCGGATCGGCGTCACCTCGGCGGCGGTGCCGGTGAAGAAGGCCTCGTCGCAGATGTAGACCTCATCGCGGGTGATGCGCTTTTCCTTCAGCGTCAGGCCCAGGTCCTGGCAGATGGCGAAGATGGTGTCGCGGGTGATGCCGTTGAGCGCGCCGGCCGAGAGATCCGGCGTGTAGACCACGCCCTTCTTGATGACGAACAGGTTCTCGCCCGCGCCTTCACTGACGAAGCCGGCACTGTCCAGCAGCAGCGCCTCGTCGTAGCCCTCGTCGGTGGCCTCCATGTTGGCCAGGATCGAGTTGGTGTAGTTGCTCACCGCCTTGGCCTGCGTCATCGTGATGTTGACGTGGTGGCGGGTGTAGCTGCTGGTCTTCACGCGGATGCCGCGCGCCAGGCCTTCTTCACCCAGGTAGGCGCCCCAGGCCCAGGCCGCGACCATCAGGTGGATGGTGTTGCCCTTGGGGCTGACGCCCAGCTTCTGGTCGCCGATCCACACCAGCGGGCGCAGGTAGCAGCTCTCCAGCTTGTTCTCGCGCACCACGTCGCGCTGGGCCTGCATCACCTGTTCCGGGGTGAACGGGATGGTCATCCGAAGAATCTTGGCGCTGTTGAACAACCGCTCGGTGTGCTCCTGGAGCCGGAAGATGGCTGTGCCTTGCTGCGTGTTGTAGGCCCGCACGCCCTCGAAGGCGCCACAGCCGTAGTGCAGGGTGTGGCTCAGCACATGGATCTTGGCGTCGCGCCAGTCGACCATCTGCCCGTCCATCCAGATCTTGCCGTCGCGGTCGGACATGGACATCGGTTGACTCCTGTGCTTTCGGGTGATTTGGACAAACCGTAATTATAGGTGGGCCCCCGCGGCGGAGATGGGGTGGTCGGAAGTCACGCCTGGCGGGCGGGCACGTCGCGGCAGCGCCCGGCTTGTGCAGTCTGCACGCCGCCGCTGCGCAGGTCGGGCCAACACTGCGGGCCTGTGCCCGGTGCCGCGATTGCGGTGGCGCCAGGCGTCGTCGTCGTCCAACCTGACCCTCTGCCATGCGCCGTGTCCCGAACCCCCGTGCCCTCTGTGCGCTGGCCCTGCTGACCGCCGCCGCCGCCCAGGCCCGCCCGATCCAGCTTGGCAGCTGCGCCGTGGCCAACGTGTCGGGCAACCATGCCACCGATTGCCTGGGATACATCAACGGCAACGACAGCGTCTCCGCGCTGCAGCAACTCGTCGGCAGCACCTGGCACGGCATGAGCGTGTTCGGCCTGACAAAGTACAAGGACGAGAGCGTGCTCGGTGGCTCGACGAACGTGCTGTTCGACGTGCTGCGGTCGACCGGCGACGCCAGCCAGGGCACGCTGACCTTCCTGCGCAGCATCAACGGCCCGGCCGTGCTCACGTTCAAGGGCGGCAACAACTGGGCCGCCTACTTCTTGCCGAACGGCGGAAGCGCGGGCACCACGATCAGCTTCGACATCCCCGGCGTTCAGGGGGCCGGCCTGTCGCATGCGTCGGTCTACACCGCCGCGATGCCGCAGGTGCCGGCCCCGCCGCCGCCACTGCCGCCCGCGCCGCCACCGACCCCGACGCCGCCGCCCCCTGCCACGCCGGTGCCCGAACCCTCCGGCCTGGCCCTGGTGGTGCTGGCGTTGGCCGCCGCCGCCGCTGCCGGCGCGCGCCGCCTCGGCTGACTCAGGCCGCCGTCGGCGGTTCGTCGACCGCCGGACGGCTGAAGTCCCAGTCGACGACGCGACCGCCTTTGAGGCGCAGCGTCACCGATGCGCCCGAGTCGTCGGTCCAGCGGAAGGTCTCGGGCTGGCCCGGCGCCTCGTCGGCCAGCTTCTCGCCCAGGCTCTGCGTCAGCTGGATCACGTCCATCAGCCGCAGGCGCGGCTTCAGCTTCGCCTGCAGCATCACCGCGCTGGCCACCCGGCCCACCGGCGCGCCGCCGGCCGTGCGCATCGCCCGCAGTGCCCGGGTGAACTGCAGCAGCAGCCAGAACACCACCACCGACAGCGCCAGCACCACGCCGCGCCAGCCGTACTGCACCCAGCCCAGCGCCACGGCCACCACCGCCAGCGCCCATCCCAGTCTTGCATCCATGCCTGTCTCGCTCGTGTCCGTTGTGGCGCGGGTCAGAGGCCGCGCACGACCTCGATGGCTTCCTCGATGCGCTCGACGGCATGCACCGTCAGGCCCTCGATCGGCTTCTTCGGCGCATTGGCCTTGGGCACCAGCGCGATGCTGAAACCCAGCTTGGCCGCTTCCTTCAGCCGCTCCTGCCCGCGCGGCGCCGGCCGCACCTCGCCGGCCAGGCCCACCTCGCCGAAGGCGAAGAAGCCGCTGGGCAGCGCCTTGCCGCGCAGGCTGCCCTGGATCGCCAGCAGCACCGCCAGGTCGGCCGCCGGCTCGCTGATGCGCACGCCGCCCACCGCGTTGACGAACACGTCCTGGTCGGCACACATCACGCCGGCATGGCGGTGCAGCACCGCCAGCAGCATCGCCAGGCGGTCGCGCTCCAGGCCCACCGACAGCCGCCGCGGGCTCACGCCGCCCGAATCGACCAGGGCCTGGATCTCCACCAGCAGCGGCCGCGTGCCCTCCAGCGTCACCAGCACGCAGCTGCCGGGCACCGGCGCACCGTGCGTCGACAGGAACAGCGCGCTGGGATTGCTGACGCCCTTGAGCCCGCGCTCGGTCATCGCGAACACGCCGATCTCGTTGACCGCGCCGAAGCGGTTCTTGATCGCCCGCACCAGGCGGTGGCTGCTGTGGGTGTCGCCCTCGAAGTACAGCACCGTGTCGACGATGTGCTCCAGCACCCGCGGCCCGGCCAGCGCGCCTTCCTTGGTGACATGGCCGACCAGCACGATGGTGCAGCCGCTGGACTTCGCCGCCCGGGTCAGCTGCGCCGCGCATTCGCGCACCTGGGCCACGCTGCCGGGCGCGCTGGTCAGCTGGTCGCTGTAGACGGTCTGGATCGAGTCGATGACGCAGAAGGCCGGCTGCTCGCTGGCCAGCGCGGCCTGGATCTTCTCCAGCTGGATCTCGGCCAGCACGCGCAGGTGGTCGCCGGCCAGGCCCAGGCGGCGCGCGCGCAGCGCCACCTGGGCGCCGCTTTCCTCGCCGGTGACATAGAGCACCTTGACCTGGGTCGACAGCGTCTCGGCCGCCTGCAGCAGCAGGGTGCTCTTGCCGATGCCGGGGTCGCCGCCGATCAGCACCACGCCGCCTTCGACGATGCCGCCGCCGAGCACCCGGTCCAGCTCGGGCTGGCCGGTGGGCGTGCGCGCCACCTCGGCGGCCTCGATCTGCGCCAGCGTGGTCACGGGCTGGGCCTTCGCCAGGCCCTGGTAGCGGTGACGGGCCGCGCCGGCGGCCTCGGCGATGGTTTCCTCCAGCGTGTTCCATTCACCGCAGCCGGGGCACTTGCCCAGCCACTTGGGGCTGCTGGCGCCGCAGGCGTTGCAGGTGAACTGGGTCTTGTCCTTGGCCATCGGCCGGCATTGTGCGGGACGCGCCCGGCCGCCTTGGGGATGGACGGCCGCGCCGGCCGGCGCCACACTGGCCGCGACCGTCCGGCGGCCGCGTGCCCGGCGCCGGCGCCCACCCCACGCGGCACGGCAAGGAGACGCACGATGCATCCCACCCGAATCGCCGCCGCCCTGGTGGCGGCCGCCACCGCCGCACCCGCCGCCGCGCAGGGCCAGCTCGACTGGTTCCAGGCGGACCGCCTGCAAGTCCGGGTCGGTGAACAGGTGAACATCGGTGCCGGCTGGCGCATCGACGGCAGCTTCAGCAGCGGCGGCGGCAGCAACCTGCAGGAGCCCGCGCCCGTGGAGGGCTGGCAGGAGTGGGTCGCCAACTGGTATTCGACCGAAACCGTCTCCCCACTGTCGGTGGACCTGCAACTGGCCGGCAACTGGTCGGGCGAGACCTTGTCGGGCACCGGCGGCCAGGGCGTCAGCGGCACGGTCGGCGGCTCGGTGGTATTCGACCAGCCCGGCTGGCACACGCTGGAGGTCTCGGGCAGCTGGCAGGTGCGCAGCCTGTCCGCCTACCACGCCGAGGTGGCCAGCCGCAGCTGCTGGAACAGCGGTGATCCGGAGGGTGGCGTGCAGCTGTTCTGCGACAGCTGGAGCTGGAGCTACCCCATGAGCGAATCCAGCAGCGACTGGGGCGGCTCGTTCGGCAGCCTGAGCCTGCAGATCGAGGTGCTGGCCGTGCCCGAGCCGGCCACCACGGCGCTCTGGGGCGGAGGCCTGCTGGCGCTGGCCGGGATGGCGGCGCGGCGGCGTCAGGCCACGGCCACCGGCACCCGCCGTGCCAGCGCGCACATCAGCTCGTAGCCGATGGTGCCGGCGGCGGCCGCCACCTCGTCGATCGGCAGCAGGCTGTCGCCCGGCCCGCGGCCCCACAGCGTGACCGGGCTGCCGATGCCGGCGCCGGGCACCGGCGCCAGGTCGACGGTCAGCATGTCCATCGACACCCGGCCCACCGTGCGGCAGCGCACGCCGTCCACCAGCACCGGCGTGCCGGTGGGGCACAGCCGCGGGTAGCCGTCGGCATAGCCGCAGGCCACCACGCCGATGCGCATCGCGCGGTCGGCGGTGAAGCTGCTGCCGTAGCCCACGGTGTCGCCCGGCTGCAGGTCCTGGGTGCCGATCAGCCGGCTGCGCAGCGTCATCGCCGGCTGCAGCTGCCAGTGGGCGATGTCGTGGTCGGGGAAGTCGGGTGCGCTGCCGTAGCACAGGATGCCGGCCCGCACCCAGTCGCTGGCCAGGGCGCCGGCCAGGTCCGGGCCCATGTGCCGCAGGATGGCGGCGCTGTTGCTCAGGGACCGTTCGCCGGGCAGGTCATGCGTCGCGGTGTTGAACGCCGCCAGCTGGTGGGCGATGCCGCGCGGGCCGTCGGCGTCGCTGAAGTGCGTCATCAGCGAGATTTCTTCGACCTGCGGCAGCGCGTTCAGCCGTGCCCAGGCCTGGCGAAAGGCGGCGGGGCGGAAGCCCAGGCGGTTCATGCCGCTGTTGAGCTTGAGGAAGACGCGGTGCGGCGCCTGCGTCTTGTGCCGCGCCAGCCAGTCGATCTGCTGATCGCAGTGCACCGCGTGCCACAGGTCCAGGCGCGAGCACAGTTCCAGGTCGCGCGGCTCGAACACACCTTCCAGCAGCAGGATCGGGCCGCGCCAGTCCAGGGCCCGCAGGCGCTGCGCCTCGTCCAGGTCGAGCAGGGCAAAGCCGTCGGCGCCGCGCAGGCCGGCAAATGCCCGCTCGATGCCGTGGCCATAGGCGTCGGCCTTGACCACGGCCCACAGCCGGGCGTCGGGCGCGTGGGCGCGGGCCGCGGCCAGGTTGTGGGCCAGGGCGTCGGTGTGGATCAGGGCGTCGATGGGGCGGGGCACGGCAATGGGTCCAGGCTGGCCGCGGCGCCCGGGGTTGCCGGGGCAGGCGGGCGGAAATGGCAATTCCTGCAACGCCCGGGCGCGGGGCCGGCGGGCTGGGGGGTGCATGCTATAACCGCGCCGCGTCCGGGCATCGCCACCCGATCGCCAAGCATGGTGCCGCCCGCTGCAGGCCCCGTCGCCGCCCTCCCTCGACAGCCGAACAGCCAAACTGCCACACACGGGGGCCATCGCGCCCATCCACCCGTCAGCGCGCCGGAATGCGGATGAAACAAGGCTTCTACACCATCATGGCGGCGCAGTTTTTCAGCTCGCTGGCTGACAACGCGCTGCTGGTGGCGGCCATCGAACTGCTGAAGACGTCCAACGCGCCGTCCTGGCAGGTGCCCGCGCTGGCGCCGATGTTCGCGCTGTTCTACGTGCTGCTGGCGCCCTTCGTCGGGGCCTTCGCCGACGCGGTGCCCAAGGGCAAGGTCATGTTCATCAGCAACAGCATCAAGGTGCTGGGCTGCCTGATGATGCTGTTCGGCAGCCACCCGCTGGTGGCCTATGCGGTGGTGGGGCTGGGCGCGGCGGCCTATTCGCCGGCCAAGTACGGCATCCTCACCGAACTGCTGCCGCCGTCGCAGCTGGTCAAGGCCAACGGCTGGATCGAGGGACTGACCATCGCCTCCATCATCCTGGGCATCCTGGTCGGCGGGCAGCTGATCGGCCCGCGGCTGTCGGGCCTGCTGCTGGGCATCGACCTGCCGCTGCTGGACACCGGCGTGGACACGCCGCCCGAAGCCTCGATCGCGATGATGGTGCTGGTGTACATCGTGGCGGCGCTGTTCAACCTGCGCATTCCGCGCACCGAGGCCCCGCTGCGGGCGCTGCCGGCCAACCCGCTGTCGCTGGTGCGCGACTTCGCCCAGTGCAACGCCCGGCTGTGGGCCGACCGGCTGGGCCAGATCTCGCTGGCCACCACCACCCTGCTGTGGGGCGTGTTCGGCAACCTGCGCGTCATCGTCTTCGCCTGGGCGGCGGCGGCGCTGGGCTACGGCACCATGCAGGCGTCCAACCTGGCCGGCGTGGTGATCCTGGGCTCGGTGATCGGCGCGGTGGTGGCCTCGGCGACGATGAAGCTCGACCGCGCGGTGGGCGTGCTGCCGCTGGGCATCGGCGTGGGCTTCCTGATGATCGGCCTGAACTTCCTGACCAACATCTGGATGGCCGTGCCCTTCCTGGTGCTGATGGGCGCGGTCTGCGGCTACCTGGTGGTGCCGATGAACGCGTTGCTGCAGCACCGCGGCCACAACCTGATGGGCGCCGGCCGCTCGATCGCGGTGCAGAACTTCAACGAGCAGGCCTGCATCCTGGCGCTGGGCGCGTTCTACACCGGCATGGTCAAGATCGGCCTGTCGGCCTTCACGGCGATCACCATCTTCGGCCTGGGCGTGGCGGCGGTGATGTGGCTGATCCGCGGCTGGCACCAGCGCAACTGCGCCGACCACGGCGACGAGGTCGAGCGCCTGCTTGCCATCGCCCGGACCGACAAGCATTGATTCCCCCCAAAGCGCCTGCGGCGCTCCCCCGTGGATCCGAAGGGCCACTTCGTGGTCCAGGGGGCGCCGCCAGCGGCCCGGCAGAGCCGGTTCCGCGGCGACCGCTTGGTTCGATCGGTGCCGTGCGGGCAGCTGCAGTGTGCGCCCTGGTCTTCAACGCCTTCACCTGGGGCGTCAGCTGGTGGCCGTTCCGCCAGCTTGGTGCGCTGGGGCTGCATGCGCTGTGGCTCACCGGGCTGATCTACGCTGCCGCGGTGGCCGTGCTGCTGCTGATGCGCCCGGGCGCCGCCGGACAGCTGCTGGGCCAGCGCCGGCTGTGGTGGCTGGTGCTCGCCGCCGGTGGCACCAACGCCTGCTTCAACTGGGCGGTCAGCATCGGCGACGTGGTGCGCGTGGTGCTGCTGTTCTACCTGATGCCGGTGTGGACCCTGCTGCTGTCGCGGGCGCTGCTCGGTGAGCGCATCAGCGCCCGCGGCGTGCTGCGCGTGGCCCTGGCGCTGGCCGGCGCCGCGGTGGTGTTGTGGCCGCAGGATGGTCGCCTGGCCGCCGGCGCGGCGGGACTGCTGCCCGACGTGCTGGCCGTGGCCGGCGGCTTCTGCTTCGCGCTGAACAACGTGATGCTGCGGCGCGAGGCGGCCCAGCCCGAGGCGGCGCGGGCGCTGGCGATGTTCTGCGGCGGTGCGGCGGTGTCGCTGGCGCTGGCGGGCTGGCTCACGGCTGGCGGCACGGTGCCAGCGCCACCGGCGCTGGCCTGGGCCTGGGCGCTGCCGGCGCTGGGCCTGACCGCCTGGTTCCTGCTGTCGAACCTGGCCCTGCAGTACGGCGCTGCGCGGCTGCCGGCCAACACCACGGCCGTGGTGATGCTCAGCGAGGTGGTGTTCGCCAGCGTGTCGGCGGTGCTGCTGGGCGCGGGCACCCTGGGCGTGCGCGAGGCGCTGGGCGCGGCGATGATCCTGGGCGGCGCCCTGCTGGCAGCGGTGCAGCGCGACTGAGCGCCGACCGTCAGCGCCCGCCCGGCTGCCCGGGCCGGCGCGCCGATGGGCCCGCCGCCCCCAGCGGGCGGTACAGCCCCTGGCGGCCCAGCAGCCGGTCCAGGGCCGGCAGATCCAGCGGCTTGCCGAGGTAGCCCTCCGCGCCGGCCAGCGTGCCGCGCACCTGGTCGACCGGGTCATGGAAGGCCGAGACCACCACCACCAGCGGCAACCGCCCGCCCGGCGGGTGCAGGCGGTAGCGGATCTGGTGGCACAGCGCCAGGCCGTCGTCGACGCTGTCGGGCCCCAGGTCGACATCGATGAAGACCAGGCCGTAGTCGTGGCGCGCCAGCAGCTCCAGCGCCCGGGTGCTGTTGCGCGCCATGTCGCATTCGATGGTGTAGGCCTGCAGCTGGCGCTTGAGGAAGTGCAGCGCCACCTCGCTGTCGTCGACCAGCAGCGCACGCGGCGTCACCTGCGGGCGGCGCAGGGCCTCCAGCTCGCGGCGCTGGGCCTCGCGCGGGTCCAGCTGCTCGGGGTGGCGGCGCGGCGGCGGCTCGGGGTCGTCGGCGCGGCGGCCAGGCTGGTCGGGCGTGTTCAGCGCATTCAGCGTGCCGATGGTGCGCAGTGTCTTGCGGCCCAGGCTGCTGGGCAGCGGCAGGGGCAGCGGCGACGAGCGCGGGTTGTCGCGCTGCGCCAGCAGGGCGTCGAGTGCGCGCAACACCTGCGTCTGGTCGATGGGCCGCATCATCCAGGCAGCGGCATCGACCGGCGCCAGCGCGCCGATGAACAGCGCATCGCCCACGCGGCCCAGCTTCTGCAGCAGCTCCAGCACGCCGGGCTCGTCGGCGTCGGCGATCACCAGGTCGGCCAGGTCGGCGTTGAGCACATGCTCATAGCGGGGGCGACCGGGCCCGCCGCGCTGGAAATACGACGACAGCGCCTTGCGGTCGAAGGCGCTGAAACCGAGGATGGCGACCGGAACGGGGCGGGACATGGTCGTGGTGCGGGGGCAGTGGCGAGTATGGCCCGGCAACCCGCAGGGCGCCAGACGCGTCGCCCCGCAGGGCCGCGCGGCCTGCCGCTAGCATCGTGGCCCCTGTCGCCATTGTCATCGCCGCCGCCATGCCCGCCTCCACCCTGCCCGACATCGACGCCCTCGACATCCGCGGCCGCCCCGTGCGCCTGGCCGACCATGCCGGGCGCGTGCTGCTGATCGTCAACACCGCCAGCCAGTGCGGCTTCACGCCGCAGTTCGCCGGGCTGGAAAAGTTGTGGAACGCCTACAAGGACCGCGGCCTGGTGGTGCTGGGCTTTCCCAGCAACGAGTTCGGCGGCCAGGACCCGGGCAGCAACGACCAGATCGAAGGCTTCTGCCAGCTGAACTACGGCGTGAGCTTCCCGATGATGGCCAAGATCACGGTCAACGGCGCCAACGCCCATCCGCTGTACCAGTGGCTGAAGGACGAGGCGCCCGGTCTGCTGGGCAGCAAGGGCATCAAGTGGAACTTCACCAAGTTCCTGGTCGGCCGGGACGGCCGCGTGATCAAGCGCTATGCGCCGCAGGACGCGCCCGAAAAGCTGGCGGGCGACATCGAGGCCGCGCTGGCAGCTTGAAGGTGGGAGCGGCGGCGCGGCCCGGCGCCGGGTGCCCTAGATAATCGCGGGCTTCACCAGGAGCCCACGATGTTCGAGCACATCACGCCCTATGCGGGCGACCCGATCTTCGCCCTCGTCGACGCCTTCCATGCCGATGCCCGGCCGCAGAAGGTCAATCT
>Ga0208564_1002242_pt1 | contig 15479 bp, 15 predicted proteins | sample AD_UKC073_MetaG_FD_184439 | JGI IMG/M metagenome (GOLD analysis project Ga0208564, IMG submission 184439) | Active sludge microbial communities of municipal wastewater-treating anaerobic digesters from USA - AD_UKC073_MetaG (SPAdes) (version 2) | ecosystem: Engineered > Bioreactor > Anaerobic >... | reverse complement strand
AGGGATCGAATTATTTCCATGAAGATATCACCTCTCGAGTAGTCTTTTCGGAGATTACTCGTCCTTGGCAGGACGGTGATATCTTCTCTTTTTGTCTGTAAAACTCCTACAATAACTTTACACTAACAGGGGGCTATATAGTTATTACCTTAAAAGACTTACTGTCTGAAGATGAGTCTGAACTTTTAGCCGAAGTATACCTGTCTCTGGCCTGGCAGTATCATTTTACAAACGTTAATCATGCGATTACCTTAGTTGAAGATGCTTTTAAAATACCGGTCAAAGCTAACAAAGAGATATTTGATCTCAAAGCGCATCTAGGGAGCCCTTTCCGGCTTTTTAGCTGCCCGGAAAACTGCAAGTGAGATTGGAATGATCCATGCGGAAGTCTTGAGCCGTTTAGGCATCGCTGAGTCAAGCATTAATACGGGTTACCTCCATGAGGCCGAACAAGAAATGTCAATGGTTGAAAAGACAATGGCCAGTTATAAACAACTGCCAAGCTGTTGCGAGGAAGGGATCTGGTTTTCCTTAGCCAGGCTTTATTTAAAACTAAAAAATAAACAAAAGGCGAAACTATGTTTGGAGAAGGCAGTGGTTGAGGTAAACCGCAAACAGTCATTAATTACAGACCCGAAAAATATTAAGACATATCTGGATACAAAAATGGTAAGTGATATCCTAAAGGAGGCTAATCGTTTTGATTGCCACGACTGATGTGGAGTTCTGCAACCCTTTTGACGCCGAATCACCATATTTCTGGATGAAAATCGAGCATTGCGGGCGGTATCTTTTTGCTAAGGAATTTGCCCAGAATAATAACCTGCTCAAAATATTAGATGCTGCCTGCGCGAATGGATACGGCTGTTTTCTAATGGCTGAGGAAAATAATATGGTCTACGGATTAGATATCAGTAAAGAATTACTTGCCGCAGCACAACAACAGGCTAGGAATTACCGAATAACTAATGTTCAATTTATTATTAATAACCTGGAGAAAGACCTTCTGCCTTTTGGCAGGGAAGAGATTGAACTGGTTACGTGTTTTGAAACTCTGGAACATCTGATAAACCCCGAATTTCTATTGAATAATCTTTACCAGGTGTTAATTCCGGAAGGATATTTGCTTCTATCGGTACCGAACGAAAAATATGAACCGAAAACGGAAGACGGAAAACCAAGAAATCCTAATCACAAGCAGTTATTTGATAAAGACCAAATCTGTAAGTTACTCACCTCGGCGGGATTCGAAATAAAAAAAGTTCTTACCCAACCCTATACTAATATCTTTTTTAACCGGGAGAAATATTTGATCGATAATGGGCTTTATGATAAAGACTGGGTTTACTCGCTTTATCCAAGTGATGAAAAAGCCATTGTATTTTTCGCGCGGTTATTTGCCATGCCCCAGATCGGTAAAGTGGAAGACACATATTCGATCATTGTTATTGCCTCTAAACCTGCCCGAAAATAGAAAATTTTCCTTTCCTGAGCGAAATACAATCAGGACATACTTCAATGATTATGATTATCCAGTGATTATGAATATCCAGATTTTCATATTCCTGTTATATTACGGGCTTGTAATTTACCAGGTATACGGGGCAGGGAGTGTACATATTTTTGTATAATTGTTTATAACTACATAAGAAGATGAATCAGCTATTTAAAACTAATTTCGTTCTCCGGAGGTAGAATAAAACCGGGAAGCAGGAGAACCGTCCCCCTGCTTCCCGTTGAATTATTAGGCTTTATTTTATCAACCTGAAATTGTCTAGCTTGTTTATATTAGTTTCTATTAGTGAATCAAGGAACCGAACCCTCCGAATTAATCGAAGATGTCCTCCAGCATCCCAAATATGCCGCGCTTCTTTTTTTTATGTTTATAGTAGTCCTTATCATATTTCCTGTCATCTCTTTCGTAATAATCGCGGTCGCGCTCCCGGTATCCGGTGTCGTATTCATAATCATCATCCCGGTACGTCTTAATGCTCTCTTAAAGCCTGGTTAGCTCTCCGCGGTCAAGCCAGACTCCTTTACATCTCGGGCAAACATCAATGAGTACTCCTGATTTTTTTACTTCATCCATAGGAATAGAACATACAGGACAGCTTATCATTCCAACACCCCCTGGTTTCTTATGGGTGTATTTTATCATAACATGTTTTTATATTACAAATTCACCAGGATTACTGTCTACTGTATGTTCTTTCCTGAGGTGAGAGGGAAACTGTTCTCCCTCATCCCTGTCAGCTGCCAGAACAGACAACTGGTAATACTTAACAATTAACTTATCCAGGTCCTGGCTGACCCTAAGCACTTCCGAATACGCAAAACCCTCATTAATAAGATTGTGCATTCTCAAGCGGAGGTTCTCAATACTCGAGAGCAATTCAGAGCGCGACAAAATAATCACCCATTCGTAAAAAATATATTACAAAGAATAACATAAAACATTTTAAAAATGAAATATCTCTAATTATTTTTATTCTTGCAAAATAATGTTTTTTCCTGCCAGTACAGTAAATTTATAAGTATTTTTAGAGATTTTTAAAAAATTTGTTGTGCAGGAAATAAACTCATTTTGTTTTTAATTCTGTATTTAATTTCACATTATATTATTTAATTTGTTTAATTTTATCTCTATTTGTAAATTTTTTACATTTTACTGGCTGTGGAACTGAAATGGAAGGAGCTCTTCCTGCTATCGGATAAGGAGGCCGCCTTTCCCTTGAAAGCGGCCCCCCCAAGCCTTTGCTTTTCTAAAACCGTTTACTACCAACAAACTGTGATCTCCTGCTGCAGATCTCGCTTATTCTGCAGCTCTTGCTCCTACTGCTCCTTATGCTTCTGTTCCTTTTGCTCCACCTGCCGCCGCATGCCCGCCAGGGCCTCGGTCAGCCTGGCGATGCCCACGGTCAGGTCCTCCAGTTTGCCCTCAATGCGCACCAGCAAGTATGTTGCCACGGCTACAGGAAAGCCCACACTGCCCACCGCCTGCAGGATCAATTCCAGAGAGATCACTCCTTAAAATGGTTTAGTTTGCGGGAGTCGCCCTCTGCCTTTCTTTTGCAGACGCCAGCTTAAGTACGGTCTTCCGGAAGCCTAACGCTCATCCACCTGTTTTCTCCTTCTTCGCTGTTTACTAACTGTTCTCTGCTCCTTATTTCCTCCTGATCCCTCCTTGTTTTCCTGATCACTCCTCCTTTCCTCCCGGTCCTTTCAGCTTGCTCCCTGGTCCTCTGTTTCCTCCAGCATTCTCCAGCTCCTCCCTGCCTCCATAAACCCCGCAGTTAACCGCTTCTACTGGGCGGGCGGATCGTAGAGGTCGTTGGTGGTGCTGTCAATGATGCGGATATCCTGCTTGGATACCAGGTCTCCACCTGCACTGGTGAAAATGTTCCGGGCGATGACCAGGTCCATGGCCGCCTCAATTTCCGTAGCCGTTACATCGTCCCGGGGATTGTCCAGGCTGAACGTGACGTTTTTACCGGCCTGGTTTTTAAAAACCAGGCGCAGGGTCTGGGTTGTCGTTGCCAATAAAACACCTCCTTTCCTTATTGATCGCTCCTGTTCCTTGTCTTACAAATATCCTTCATACCCTGTCTCCACTACCTCAAAGCCTTTTCCAAACTTGCCGGCCTGTTGTTGTCCTCCCAGGCCGGCTCCTTTCAACACCTCAAAGGACTTCTTCCAGAACAACTCAGGGAAGCTCAAAAAATATACCGTTAGTGGAAGTCAAGCTATGCTAAGTGGAGAAAAGATGGCTATTCTTCCGTAAGATGGGCGTTGTCGATGCGTAAAACGTTGTTCAAGGGGAACTCCTGCAAAGCTGCAAGACTGACGGCCACGTCGTAGAGATCCTGGTCGGACGCTCCAGGCTTGACATTGCCAAAGCTTTTGTTCCGGAAAACCGGGTTGCCGTCTTCGTCAACGCCGGTCTGCAGCTCCAGCCTTAAAATGGTACTGATAGGGACTTTGCTTACGGCCATTTACTCACCTCCTTGCGGGTAAAGTGATTAAGGATTGCCTGCGGCACAGGCCTTCCAACCTTTTGAACTTGTCCGGGGAGACAAAGGCAAAAATTTTGGGGCAGAAAAATGATTGCCATTTGTCTGCCCCGAACATTTGTTCTGTATATATATTAGCAAACTGGTAATGGGAAGTCAACCCTGAATTTTACAAGAAATTGGAAGAATAATGTCGTAAAATGTCAGATACTCTTTTACACCAGCCTCCCGTCCTCCAGCCTCAGGACCCTGCCGCAGGCGTCCGCCACCCGCTGGTCGTGGCTGGCCACCAGCACCGTCTTCCCTGCATCGTTCAATTCCTTCAAAAGGCGTGGCCCCCGCTTCTTCTCCCCCGTAACGAAACAGCGGCATCACCAGCACAGATCCCACCGGGCGCAGAACGGCCGTAACCTGGCCGGTAACGTTCGTAACATGGGGTATATCATCGATCAAAGCGATGTAGTAGTCCGGGATGGAGGACGAGCCCACACCCTGAAACAGCCCGCCAAAAACAGAGCCCTTCTGGGTAACCATAATCCGTCCGGAAAGATTGCTGAAGGTCTGCTCCACCCGATTCTCCATGCCGGAGGCCACGGAAAACAGAAAAGTCATCAGGCCGCAGCCGAAGGCCACCCCGGACACCGCCAGGGCAGCTACCACTTTTATTGCGAAAGGCATTGCGGATGGAGAAGAAAAGCAGGGACATCCGGCAACAACTCCTCTACCGTTTAAACATAAAAACTGCTCTAAACATAAAAAGAAAGTTTGTCCATCAACTAATTATAAAGGGAAATACCTGGGAAATACCCGATTTTTGCCGGCAGCAAGCCGTTCAGCCACGCGAAGTGGCACTGGTAGCAGTGCTGTCGGTAGTGGCGGCGGTGGCATCGCCAGCTGCAACCAGCGTGTCATAGATGATATCCACAAGATGAATACAGCCCTCTGGACCTCCGATTATGCCGGCAACCTCTTTTTTATTGAGCTCCGCAATACTTTTTCCGTTAAACAGCCCGAGGAGCTCCAGACTTTCAATACAAAACGAACCCGGCGCCCGTAAGAAGGCTGCCTTACAGGAAGCTATCCTGTCCCCGTCAAAGGACAACTGCACATTAAGTTCATGAAAGCTATCGCTAAAACTACCCGTTGCAAACAAGGACCCGTCTATCCGGCGGTATACCGCCATGCTTTTATACCTGTTAAAAAGGTTATTCTCCCTTCTGTGCCCGCCGATATAGGCAAACCAGTGATTCTTCCCCATGTTTTCACGTTTATAGAAGCGGCAGGAATCGACATGCTCCTGCTTCCACCATCTTTCATAATCATCTTCAGTGGGGAATCCCCTGTATTTTGTAACATAGGTTTCTGCCTGGATGATTCCCCTGACACACTCGGTCAGAAGTCCTCTCACCAGGCCGCCGCCGATTCCGCCCGCCGCACGGCTTAAAGCCCTGCCGGCACCGAAATAAGCCTCAACTCCCTTTAAGTCCGGCAAAACTCCCCTGCCCAGCAATTCCGGGTCCGGAGCGCGGTGTATTTCCCAGCCTGCCTCTTTGATGCGAAAGCTCTTTAAATCAACCAGAAGCGTCCCCACCGCCTCAAGCCTGGTGTCCAGGAAAACTGTTTCAGCCAGCAGTTCACTTTCTTGAACTTTCTTGACCGAATAAAAATAACTGCCCTGGTACAGGACCTCCACTTTGCAAGCACCCCCGTTTTTTCCTCGATCATATATTCCTTTTCAACGATGAAGAAGATGGTATAGAGATACCAGCAAATGGCGTTTATTTCCTCATATGTTATATTTTTCTTTTCAACCAGAGGGTTCCCTATCCTTCCGTCACAGCGCCCAGATTAAGCATATCCCTATGATGCTGCCGGCAGCGTCCATCGCCAGATCGCTAACCTGAAAAGCCCTGCCGGGAACAAAGATCTGGTGAATTTCATCGGTTATCCCGTAGACCACACATATGGCCAGGGCTACGGCCACAGCTTTCATTCCCCTGGCGCCGCACTGCCTCACAGCATTGTGAACCAGCATACCCAGCACAAAAAAAACCACCCCGTGCATGTACTCACGGGCAGTGGAGTTTATTCTACGGCTTAACTCCAACATATCGCGGTCATTTATTGCCGCCCCGGTCAGCTTCAAGGCGTTTTCAACCAGGAAGGCTACTATACCCTTGCTGTAGGCATTAGAAACACTGGCAGGTTGCGACGAAAGAAAATATATGGCCAGCATGAATAGCAGAACAGCTAGCCAGGACAGGGTTAATTTGAGTTTGTGGTTTACAGTCATATAATCCTTCTAATCCTTCCCCGGGGGCTTTTCTTAATTATTAAAGCACTAAATCAACAGATTTTATAATACTTATCCCGTTTTCTTTTTTTAGTTTCTCATACTCGCTTTTTGAATCAAATCCAGGTATATCCGACATGCAATCCTCAAGGATAACGAATTTCCGCAGTATATCCGGCCTGTCGGAATAATACTCCACAAGCTGCTGAACTGACCTCAAAACGCAGTGGCTTGCCGCTTCACCGGCAATAATAATCCTGTGAAATTTTTCAAACAGGTTAAGGAAATCAAGATTTACATAATTCCTTTTATCATACTCCGGCTTGATAATGCCGTACATTTCAGAAAGGGGATCGGTCCCCTTGACAATAGGTATTGGCATACTCTTTTTTGCCACCGCATGAAAATAAATCATATTGCTCAGCTGGTTTTCCAAAGTACAGCCAAAAGTCCCCTGAATACAATGATAAGGCCAGATAAATAAATCCATGTTGCCGGCTTTTTTCAGACCTTCGACGTAATCCACACTTTCTGCGGGGAAAAACACCGGTCTCCATTTTCCAGCTGCTAAATCTTCCTTTGTAATCGTAGTGAATGGCGGAGGATTATTTCCATCTTGGTCAACCCACCAGCAAGGAAAGAAAATTTGCTGGGGTATATGGGTATCCAGGCTCATAGCAATTTGTGAGATTTTATCCATATTTCTATATATAAACCTGGTAAGCCTTTCAACATCACCGTGGGAGCCGGGAACAGCCAAGCTTCCATTTTCCATAAAATCGTTCTGCATATCAACAATAACCAGGAGGTTTTGCTCCGGGTCATTTTCTGCCGGAGAAAGGTTCTCTGCGCTTGCAAGGGGTAAAAGATCATTCAAATTCCTTGTATTCTGCGTCTGTCCAATTGCCTGAACATCAACAATTTCCTCATAAGATGTTTTAAGCATAATTAAATCTCCCTCCTTTTTTAGTCTCTAGTTAAAGCACTGTATTTCGGACTTGAAGATTCTATTCTTTACAGGTGGACAATTCTCCTTTGTCTGCCGGGAACCCTGCGGGAGAGATTATTTGACGACATCACCCGGCCAATTGTAGATAAGTTGATAAGTTGGTGTCAGGCACCAATAAGTTGTCAGGCACCAATAAGTTGATAAGTTGGTGTCAGGCACCAAGGCACCTCTTGTTAAGGGTCTCCAGGTAGTGGTCCAGGTCGTAAACTTCTTCACCCCTCCCGTAAGAACGCCGGTGGCTGGCGATGGTCAGACGGTTACTGCGGTGACCTTTGTTCCCGGCACCTTGTGGGTTTTGGTATACTGCCGGCATTTTTCCACCAAACGGGCGTTTAGTTCTTCCCAGGTGTCGGCCTCTGGTATTGGGAAAAAGTTGCGTTCGACGAACCCAACGAGGTTTTCAATACACTAATCATTTCCTTTCCTCCCATACACTGTTGATATGTCCACCTACAGTGTGCAGGAAAGTTCTGACCGGGTGGTCATTTTTCGCCGATCAAAAGGCTAAAAGCTACACTTTTAGTTTAGCAAATACATAACGCTCTTTCCTGAAACGGAAGGGGTGTAGTGGTACGTCTCTGAATAATGCCTTCAAAGCCTTGATATAACTGGGTTTCTAATTTTTAAGTTTCAAACTTATGTTAGAGAAATGAAAAAAGCTCTCTAGACATTTACATTCAACAGTTTAGAGAGCATTATGTTTTTTGTGGCAAGTCTTTTAGAGGCTTTGATAGGTAATTAATAGATTATATTGAGTTTGTCAAAAAAATTATTGAATTAAGTGTTTTTTGTAAAAATCGACTGCTTCTGGCAATAAATATTTTAAATGCGATTTCAGTTCTCCGCATTTTCTTTCAGCATCTTCATCTGAATACCCCATATTAACCAATCCAAAACGAAATGGCCATACCCGGCCCCCGTCATCATAGAATCACGAAGCAAATAATCTGTTCGATCCGCGCCCAACTGACTTGAGATTAACTTAACCATTACAGCTGATTTGTGTGTACGTGAATTCAAAAACGATATACTGTATCCTTCTGCGGCATGCCGGAGTCAGCTTCGTCGCAATTTTTTGCTGATTTCATACTTGGCGAAAAAATTATCCACGCGAGAGTAAAACTGTTTTTCAACTGCATATTCGTCTGGTAAAATAGATTTCATAAAGACATCCTTTCGTCTTGTTGGAATGGTTTTTGGTCAATTCTATTTTACCAAGACGAGGGTGTCTTTTGTTGTTTTCTGCTAATAAAAATCGTAATTAAGCCAGTTATATCAAGGGTTCAAGGCATTTTTTAAAGTGCGAAACTTGAGTTAATCAAGTTTCAATTTTGGCAAAATTTTATTCTTCTTATTATTATAGTTGGTTTTAAATTTTTTACAACTACACTTATAATAGTCGCCCGAAACTAGCCTTTTCAGGTTTTTTTACCCCGGGGAGCGCGGGTAGCCTTTATCTTTCGTTGGGGGACATCATTACTAATTATCTATACTAATTTATGTAAGTCACTTCGCTAAACTGCTTTTATATCCTGCTAAAAATCCCTCTTTCCGGTAAATAAATCCGGCCGTGCATTCTTACGGGCGATAAACTTTTGTTTGGTTCTCCCGGAAGGTTTTAATTACTTCCTCTTTGCCAGGGTCTTCCCCGGGGGAGCTGCTCAACCGGGCGAAGTACTTGACTACTCCGGCGTAGATGGCCCGGGCTGCTTTGGCCTGGTAGTCCGGTTCCTGCAGGAGTTTGGCCTCGGCCTCGTTGGTAAGGAAGCCGGTTTCCACGATGACGGCGGGCATACTGGTGTTCCGGGTAATAAAATGGTCCACCTCCAGGGGCTGGCGGCTGGTGTTTTTAAGGGTTTTAGCAAGCTCGGCCTGGATGAATTCCGCCGCCACTCTGCCGGCGGCAGAGCCGGGCTGGATGAAGGTTTGGGCGCCCCGCCGGGCTGGGGAGCTGGAACTGTTGACATGGATGCTCAAAAACAGGTCGGCCTGGTTGGCATTGGCCATTTCCACCCGCCGGGTCAGGTCCTCCCGCTTCTTATTTGCCGGGCCGGCGGTGGCGGGGTTGCTCAGGTCGGTATCCGCTTCCCGGGTCAGCAGCACCATGGCCCCGGCCTGTCCCAGGTAGCCTGCCAGGCGCTGGGCAATAGCCAGGGTGATGTCCTTTTCCAGGACGCCGTCCTTGCCGGCCACACCGGGGTCGAACCCGCCGTGCCCCGGGTCTAATACAATCACCCGGTTCGCCACCGACCAGGCCTGGGCCTCAACGGCCTGCCGGCCAGCCCGGATTTCATAGAGGCGGACCAGGTAGAAGGCGATAAAGACCAGGGCCGCCAGGGCGGCCACGTGGCGCTTGCGGACCCGGAAGACCCGGATAAAGGTAGGAGACACGAACTATTCCCCCTTTGAAAAAACCTTAAGGACCGGAAGGGATATAAGGGAGCCTGTTGGAACATGCCGGCAGCGGCATATTTACCCCGAATAAGACATGAGGGCCGGGTGATATAAGAAAGCGGGTGTTCAGAAAACCGGGTGATATAAGGAACAGGCGTTCTGAGAACCGTTGATTTAAGAATCGGCGCTCTAAGGACCGGGTGATTTAAGAACCGGTTATTTAAGGACCGGGTGACCTGGGAACCGGTGCTCTAAGAACCAGGTGATACGCCCGTCTTCTTTGCGGTTTGAAACATTTTTAGCAAAGGAGGCACAGGCGTATGTTTTTGAATAAAGCTTTTTTGAATAAAGCGCTTTTGGGACTGAAAGGCTAACGCCATAATGAGCGCTTTATGAAGCGCTTTCGGGGCGGAAAGGGATACAGCATCAGGTCAAAGCCACCTTTATGAACCCCTTTATTAAACTAAAGGGGAGCCTGTCTTCTGAAAAGGAACATTTTCCCGGCTTCATGGGCGTGCCAAGGTTCCGGTGCGAAGAGAGCCTGTCTTATTATTAATAGGTATACTTTCCCTGGTAAAAGGGTATGTCCCTTGCCTTAAATATATGCTCCCGGTGGAAGATATATGTAATTTTGGTGGCTAGACCGCAGGGACTGCCGGGTCTTAAATTTTCCCTCTGTGGAAGATATGTGTAATTTTTGGGTCGGATTAGGCTGTTTTGAAGGGGGCTGGGACAGCCCGCGATGCCGGGTAATGGAGAGCGGCAGTGAGGTAGCCCGGCGAGTCTCTACTGCCACAGGCTACCCTTGCTGATATACTCGGGGGCGGCAGCCAGGTGGCCAGGCGGGGCTAACAGACCGGAGGTCAGGCTGGGGTGACAGCCCTGAAACCAGGCTGGGGGCACAGCCCGGTACCAGGCCGGGGGAGGCTGGCCGCCGGTGCCGGGTGTGGGTGACAGTTTGTGCAGGTTGGGGCTTGCCAGCCAGCCGGACTTTGAGATGCCGCAGCCAAGTGCGTGTGACAGTTTAGTCCTGGGGTAATGTCCGGTGTCAGGCCACCCAGCGGGTCAGGATCATCAGACCCCAGGCAACGGGCTCAAAGATGACCTGGGCAAGGATTGTGCCCAGCAGGTTGGAGATGGCGAGGTACAGGATAATCTGCTTCAGCTCTACCTCCGGCTCGTCCCCCCGGGCCACAGCGTCGGTAACCCTGGCCAGGACCGGGTCCACCATCATCACGTTAACCACTATGGAGGTGTTGCCCACGATTGCGGCCATCATAATGGCCGTGCTGCGAAATTCGGGGAAGAGGGCGCCAGCGTAAAGGCCCGCCAGGACGTTTGCGGTCCAGAGGCTGTAGCTGAAAAGGTTCCAGAAGAGGAAGGCGCCGGGGGTGGTCATTTTCCGGCTGAACAGTTCCTTCAGGGTGGCCCAGGAGGATATGCGGATTTTCAAGATACCGCCGCCGCGCTTAAACAGGGAAAGCAGGACCAGGGGAATTACCTTGAAGACCGAGCCGGTCCGGCCGAAGGCGTTGATGGCGTTGCTAAAGGAGGTAACAAAGCTGGGTATGGCCAGAATACCCAGTAGCGAGCCGGCAGTGGCACCGAGGATGACGAAGCGCAGTTTTAGGTTCAGGTCCGCCAGGGCCTCCTGGTAGACGGGAACGGTGGTGACGTCGGCTCCCGGGGCCACCAGCAGTGCCTGGTCGTAGGCACCCTTGATGATCATCTCCACGGTGGAGGCCAGCAGGGGGGCCTGGAGGGTGTTGGCAAAGCTCGCCGCCAGGTAGACCACGGAAAAGAGGGAGATGGCGGTGGCCAGGCTCCCGGTCCGCACGCCGGAAAGGCGGGAGGAGCGGGTAAGGTTGTTGATGAGGTTGATGAAGGCGGTGAGTAGAAAGACAACGAGCAGGCGGTCCAATGGTTCCTCCGTAGTTATGCAGCTACCATTATAGCTAATTTTTCCAATAAATTATACCACAACGGGGCAAAATAAAAAAGAAATAAAGAAAGCCCCGTGAGAGAGCTTAACTGCTAGCCTTCCCACGGGGCGTATTGTTTTTTCTCCTTTGGCTACTAACCGTTCAGGTCAGCTTTGGAAGGAAGAAGTAATAAACTATGCTGCATCTTCCTCGTTAACTGTTTCCATCAAGCCTTCCAGGTCGTTACCTGTATCTTGTTCTGTGTTAACCTGCTCATCTCCAATATCCTCGTCATTTTCAGGCTCCTCGTCATTTCCAGGCTCTTGTTCATTAACCGGGACTTCTGTTTCTTCTAATTCTTCTTCCCCGGCCGCAACTACCTGTTTGGCTTCATTGAAGGCGGTAACTGTTGCTTCCAGTTCCTCTACGGCTTCGTCAACATCCTGCTGGGTTTTCACGGTCTCCTTAGCTGCCTCAGCAGCGGCGATGGCAGCATCAAGGGCATCCATGTCCGCTTGAGTTACCCAGTAGGTGCCTGCTGGAACGTCTGAACCGTCTTCGCTTACTACAACGCCTTCTTTAGCAGCTATAGCTTCTTGAATGGCAGCCTCAAGGGGAGCGATGTCCGGTGTTTCTTCTTCTGTTGGTTTTTCTTCATCAAGTGCTTCAACGCCCTCGTTGAAGGTATCCAGGTTTTCTATGCTCGCTTGAGGAGCAGTTCCCGGGCCACCCTCAAATGTTCCCCCGTAGGTGAATCCTTCTAGGTCACCTGAGAATGTTGTGTTATCAAGACTTGCTGGGGCAATACCATAAAAAGTATAAACGTCATAGTCACCGCCGACCTTATTTGCTGTCAGTGTACTGTTGTCTATAGCAATAGTAGCTGCCCCTCTTACCACAATTAATCCTGATGAACGGGTAGCACCGTTATAATACAGCTTAATATCACTATCTTTAACAGTGAGGTTGCCACCATTGATCTTGATAGCATCCATGTCCTTACTCGGTTGATAGTCGATAGTAGCATCTACATTCTCGATCAATAGTGCATTAGCAGGATCTGGGCTCTGAGAATTTAATAACCCGCGAGCATTTGTAAGTTGTGAGTCTTTAATGGTAATGCCGCTGCCATAGCCGTTATATAATGCTGTTAGACCATCACCCTTACACCCTTCAATCAGAATGTTCTTGGGTTGTGAACCTGATCCACTCCATAATGCACAACTTTTCTCAACATTACCGATGAACTCACAATTCCGTACGGTTACATCACTGGCGTACCGATCCTCTGATCCACTAAGTAGCTTGATTCCGAAGCAATTGACATCGGCTCCTGCAGGAAGTTCAAAACTAATACCTTCAAATGTCACTGCGCCTGTATTATAACTACTGCCGCCTGAAATGTGGAATATGCCAGTTGAATCCACCGTATTATCGTTGACGAATATAGCCTTAAGACTGTTTTTGTATTTGCTAAACTAAAAGTGTACCACTTTTAGCCTTTTGACCAGTGAAAAATTGACCACCCGATCAAAACTTTCCTGTACACTGTAGGTGGACAACTAAACAGTGTATGGGAGGAAAGGAAATGATCAGTGTGGTCGATAAAGAGATTATCAGAAAACTGTACCATGTGCAAGGTAAATCCATCCGCTGGATTGCCAGAGAAATAGGTTGTGCCAGACAAACCGTCAGAAAAGCCATACAAAATGCCGAACCTCCAAAATACAACCTTGCCAAGCCCAGGCCCAAGCCAGTAATAGGACCGATAAAAGCTATAGTGGAACAATGGCTGAAAGAAGATCAGGACAGGCCTATAAAACAGCGCCACACAGGCCGACGCATTTACGAACGACTGGTACATGAATACGGCTACCAGGGTAGTGAATCCGGAATTCGACGGCTGTTGGGACAGTTGCGTCGCAAAGAAAAAGAGACCTTTGTGCCCTTGGAATTTACGCCCGGTAGCAATGCTCAATGCGACTGGTGCGAGGTCACTGTAATCATTGCCGGCGAAAAAACAGTGGTCCAGGTATTTCTCTTAAGGCTGGGAAACAGCCGGATGCCCTTCGTCATGATCTTTCCCCACCAGCGACAGGAAGCATTCTTTGAAGGCATGAGCCAGGCCTTTATATTTTGGGGAGGAGTACCGCGCAGCCTAACCTTCGATAACTTGAAGGCCGCCGTTTTTAAGATATTGAAGGGCAAAAACCGCGTTGAGCAAAACAACTTTATCAACTTCAGGAGCCATTATCTTTTCGAGAGCAGATATTGCAACCCCGGTCGCGGCAATGAGAAAGGCGGTATTGAAAACCTCGTTGGGTTCATCGAACGCAACTTTTTCACCCCCCTACCAGAGGCCGACACCTGGGAAGAACTCAACGCCCGTTTGGTGGAAAAATGCCGGCAGTATGCCAAAACCCACAAGGTTCCGGGAACAAAGGTCGCCGTTGAAGCAATCCTGGCAGGCAGAGAAAGAACACCTCTTACCCCTGCCCCAAAAGCACTTCGACTGTTGCCGGCGCGTAGAGGTCGCGGCCGCAAAAAACCAGCTGGTCCGTTTCGAAAACAACTTTTACTCAATACCCGGGGCCTGGGTGGGACAACACCTCACCCTAAAAGCCTACGTTCACAGGGTAGAGATTTGCAGTAACCGCCTGACCATCGCCAGCCACCGGCGTTCTTACGGGAGGGGTGAAGAAGTTTACGACTTAGACCACTACTTGGAGACCCTTTACAAAAAACCCGGGGCGCTGGAGGACTCAAAGCCGTATAGAAGGTCCAAGCTGCCGGGTGTATTCCAAATGCTTTGTTCTATGGTTATAGTCACTGTTGTCACAAACCGCCGCCTGTCCACAGGGTCCACAATCGCTTGTATAACGCTGCGCGTTACGCACATATCCACAACCCCTAGCGGTGCGGGTAATAATCATATTTAATACTTAAAATTGTCATCGACAGGCGGATAAATTTTTTACCTCTGGTGGTCAACTTTTTCGTGATCGTAGTGGTCAACTATTCCATTGTCAAACACATATGATGGCACAGAGGTTTTAGCAATGGTTTTTACCTCTTTATGCCCGGTTTTTATAGCCTCCGAACTGCTTTATCTTTATTCTGCCATAAAAACCAATATGGTGATAAGCTTGCTATCCATCCGTGAGCCCCATTTTTTTATACGATTAGGTTATTTTCATCCTTTATGTACAATATTTTGTTGCTTACACAGAGCTGCTGTTTTGGCTCTATTCCGGCGGGGCTTCCACTCAATAGAACCGGTGACCTTGCCCAGCCTCACAATACAATAATTACACTCTTGAAAAAAAAGCCCCGTGCAGGTACCTGGTAGCTGAACTTGTATGTGGATGCTACCGGCGCTGGTGCTACTTCAACCGTAGCCGTATCGGTTATACCTGCTACCACGTCTTCTGTTACCGCATCGATCAGGCTGAAGGTGATGGTGTACTGGCCTGCTGCGCTGAATACCAGCTTCCACTCGGTCGTGGCGCTGTAATCTGCAAGCAGGTTAAACCCACCAGCAGGGCCCCAGTATCCTTGGTTGGTGAAGGTGTGTTCTATTCCGTTGCTGTCTACTGCCTTGAAGGTTACGTCCCCAGGTCCATCGGCAGCAAACTTGAACCTCACGCCGTCATACCCAAAGTCGCCCTCTGCCTCAGTCGCAAAGGTCACGGGTACTACTACTTCACTACCAGCTACTACATCAGCAGGTACCTGGTAGCTGAACTTGTATGTGGATGCTACCGGCGCTGGTGCTACTTCAACCGTAGCCGTATCGGTTATACCTGCTACCACGTCTTCTGTTACCGCATCGATCAGGCTGAAGGTGATGG
>Ga0208564_1002241_pt1 | contig 15483 bp, 20 predicted proteins | sample AD_UKC073_MetaG_FD_184439 | JGI IMG/M metagenome (GOLD analysis project Ga0208564, IMG submission 184439) | Active sludge microbial communities of municipal wastewater-treating anaerobic digesters from USA - AD_UKC073_MetaG (SPAdes) (version 2) | ecosystem: Engineered > Bioreactor > Anaerobic >... | reverse complement strand
GAAGTGAAATGAACACGATCAGAAAAATGCCGTTACGTAAGATATTGGCCATTTGGGCTGCTGTATTAACTTCATTCGTGGTTGTTTATTGCGTTGTGAAAGACGTCCAACTATCCCAACAGGTTAAAGATATCATAACTTACGTTGTTTCAATAACGATAGGTGCCTACTTTGCCTCAAGCTCATATGAGGCAGTAAGGAAGGTGAGAGAAGAAAATGACAAGCAGGCTTGAGAATCTTGTGAGTTACCTTGAATATGCCCAAGACAAGCTCGACGATGCACAATTTGTCATGGCTGAAATGGACGCAGAGGGGTATGTGGACAGCATGGCCCAGCTTAGAATTGCACAGGCTATCATTCATGCTGTTATAGGAAAACTTTACTTTGCAGAATTTAGAAATGTTAGATATAATAGCAAGGAGGATAAAGATAATGACAAATAAATTTGTTAATGACCTTGAAAATGCACAGAATATTATAACTGATGTTTGTAATAAGTTAATTATTCTTGACGCAAAGAGATATAACATGCTTGTATTTCATCTTAAACAAGGACAAAGATATATAGGTGAGGTACAAAAAATGTTAAATTTTGAGGAAGACATGCCTAATGCTTAAGAAAATTAAATCAATACTTATAGTAATTGGTGGTGTACTACTTGCTATACTTGGCTACTTTTTCATTTCAAAAACACACACACAATCAGATGTTAAAGATAAATTAGAGGAAGCCAAAAAACAAACTGAGGAAGCTAAGGAGAAAGTTGAAAATGCTGAGCAGTCAATAAAAGATGCTCAAAAACAAACAAATGAGGAGGTAGAACATGCAAAAGAAGTGGAAGTGCCTACTGAGCCTGACGCTGTTGCTGATGCTCTCAATGATGTGCTTGACCGCATCCGTGGAAGCGAAAGTAGAAGCAAAGAACAACAAAATTGTGATGGATGTGCAGGACGCAATTGATTTATACAGATATATTGCTCAATTAGAAGCAGAGAACAAAGCACTAAAAGAAGGCTTAGAAAGAGAGCGTAATGCAGTTGATACATATATTACTAATACAAATTCATTGATTGAAAAATATGAGCAAGAAAGAAATGCTTGGAAAAAGCTTGAAAACGAATTAAATAATGAGTTGGCCAAGCAGAAAGTAAAATCTTATAAGCAATCTGCAATAACTTTAATATTGGGTGGTATAATTGGAGCAATTATCGCTGATTGATAAACTTGTGCTAAAGAAGGGACGTTAGATAATGCCAAGAGCACAAAGATTGGTAAACAAATTCAAACGATTAGGAATAGAACCAATTTCAATATTTGAATACAAAAATGATATACTCACAAGTTCATTAGATAAAGTTGAAATAGTACCTTTACCATGTATACATTATGGACATCCAGCTTATCATGATTTGCTATTAAAGTCTGCCATTGATTACATATCTGCTGAACCATACAGATTTGGACTATTTTTAGGTGATATGATAGAAAATGGAGTAATAAATAGCAAAGGCAACCCATACGATGATTTGGTAAATCCAGGCGATCAATTGGATAATATAATAGAGAGATTTAAGCCCATTAAAAACCAGATTATAGCTGTTCTAAGAGGCAATCATGAAAATAGAACGCTTAGAACTGTTGGCATTGATCCTGGTAGAATAATAGCGTATGGATTAGATGTTCCTTATTTAGGTATAGAAGGAATTGTCAAGATACAATTCGGTAAAAGTAAATGGGATGGAAAACAAATCATGTATTCAATCTATGCACACCATGGTTGGAGTAGTGGCAGAACAATAGGTGCTAAAGTTAACACATTAGATAAAATGACACAGCGTGTAGAGGGCTGTGATGTTTACCTAATGGCACACTCACACCAAATGTTGGCATACCCAAGTGGGATATATACTGTATCTCCAAGAGCTAAGGCTCAAGTTAAATTAACACAAAGACTAATGGTGATGTGTGGTTCCTTTTTATGTGGAGCAGAATATGCAGCAGAGAAAGGATACCAACCAACTGTGCCTGGCACAGTAATAATTACATTGTTGGGGCATAATAAAGGAGCCTACGCAACCATACGAATAGGAAATCAGTTAGGAATGTAGTAAAACCTCTTGACTTTATGGTCATCTTGGGTTATAATTTACCCAAGATATATTTTAGGGAGGTTTTACAAATGGTGCAAAAAGCATTCCTAACTAAATATAAGAACACAGAAGAACCTGCAATAATGATCATGTTTGACTTTGATTGGGAAACAGTTGAGAAAGTTAAAACGTTGCCCAATCGTAAATTCTGTGATGATGGAAACAACAGAAAATATTGGTTGTGTCCATACACCACAGAAGCGGTGGAGAAGTTAAAATCTTGGAATTTTGAGCTTGACAGCAAACTTGAAGAGTACTATAATAAAAGCATTAGTATAGACACCACAGCACTACCAAACATAACCATTCCAGATTTAGATGATATATTATATCCATTTCAAAAGGAGGCTGTAGCTTTTGTCGAAGCAAAGAATGGTAGAGCTTTGCTTGCTTTAGATATGGGCTTAGGCAAAAGCATTATAAGCTTAAGCTGGCTTAAGTTGCATGATGACAAAAAGCCAGTTCTAATCGTTTGTCCAGCCTCCTTAAAGTTGAACTGGTTAAGGGAGATAAATAAATGGTTCCCAAACGAAAACAACATACAAATTCTGTCTGGAAAATATCCAAATGAAAATATACATGGTGATATAGTGATAATAAACTATGATATATTAGCAGACTGGGTTGATGTATTGATTAAGGTTCCATTTAAGGTTATGATATTAGATGAGTCTCATTTCATCAAAAATAGGTCAGCACACAGAACTAAGGCAGTTAAGACCATAGCCAATAAAATACCACACATATTGGCCTTGACTGGTACTCCTATATTAAACAGGCCAATAGAAATCTACAATGTACTAAAAATACTTGCACCAAATCATACTCCCAATTTTTGGGAATATGTAAACAGATACTGTGGTGCAAGACACAATGGTTTTGGTTGGGATTTTAATGGAGCAACCAATACAGATGAACTACACAAACGATTAACTTCGACTGTTATGTTTCGTAGGTTAAAGAAAGACGTGCTACAGGATTTACCAGATAAAATAAGAACATATATACCTATAGAACTGGACAATAGGAATACATACATTAGGGCAGAAGAGGATTTTGTAGATTTTATCTACAAAACCAAAGGTAAGAATGCAGCTATGAAAATATCAAGTGCTGAAGCTATAGCCAAGGTAGAAGTATTAAAGCAAGTAGCAGTTAAAGGTAAACTAAATCAGGTAAAGGAATGGATAAAAGATTTCTTGGCTACCGACGGTAAACTTGTTGTGTTTGCCATTCACAAATTTGTAATAGATGAGCTTATGAAGGAATTTAAGGATATAGCTGTTAAAGTTGATGGGTCTGTAACTGGTGTAAATAGAGATAAAGCAGTTCAAGCATTTCAGAATGACGAAAATGTAAGATTATTTGTAGGTAACATAAATGCTGCTGGTTTAGGACTTACATTAACTGCTGCTTCTAATGTTGCCTTTATAGAACTACCATGGTCTCCAGCTATCCTTGAACAGGCAGAGGATAGATGCCATAGGATAGGTCAGAAGGATACGGTAAATATCTATTATCTATTAGGCGTAGACACAATAGAGGAAAAAATAGTTAATATGTTAGATTCAAAAAGGAAAACACTCGATATGGTATTAGACGGTAAAAAGACAAGTCCAGAAAGTTTACTATCTGAGCTTATTAAAGCATATGATAAAAGATAAGTTAGTAACTACACTAACACCAGAGGATGTAATAATGTTCTATGAAACAATAGAAGAAACAGATAGAGAAGTGCAATTTGTTTGCCACTTAATATTTAATAATACTATTGATCTTTATGTGCCAAATAATCCAAAGAAAACACGAACAAATATAAAGAACTTATTGCATAAACAAGGTTGGACACATTACAAAATATATAAAACATTTAGAAAAATATCAGATATGATAAGAAAGTTTTAAGTCATGAAAATAAACTTTATACAGTTATTACACGACTATAATATACCTTACCAAACAAGTGGACATAAACATTGCAGGAAGGGCTGGGCTAATATGCCTTGCCCATTTTGTACTGGTAATCCTGGACTACATTTAGGGCTTAACATCAAATATAGTTACTGGTATTGCTGGAGATGTGGATACAAGAAAGCAGATGCAGTTATAGCTAAGTTGCTTAACGTATCCATCAATCAAGCAAGAGATATAATAAGAAAATATGCTACAATAGTAACATTTGATAAAATTGTCGAGGAAGAAACAGAAAATAAAGAACCATTTAAATTACCTACCAATTTACTGCCATTAGATCAAGAACATAGCCCATATCATATAAAATATTTGCTTAAAAGAAATTTCGATCCAAGTAAACTCGTTAAAGAATGGAATTTACAAGCTACGGGCCCAGCTTCAATGTTAAATGGACTTAAATTTAGTAACAGAATATTCATACCAATTTACTGGAATGGTGAAATGGTTTCATATCAAGCTCGCAGTATCAATCCTAAGAACGAAGTGAGATATTTATTCTGCCCTAAAAATATGGAGCTAATAAATCCTAAAGACATACTTTATGGCAATCCAGAATATTGGAGTGATATAGGTATTTGTGTAGAAGGAGTTACAGATGTGTGGCGATTAGGGCCTTGTGCCTTTGCCACCTTTGGAGTAAATTATTCAATAAAGCAGTTGAAATTGATGACTATGTTGTTCAAGAAAATATTTGTATTATATGACGATGATAAAGCTGGACTCGAGGCTGGTGATAAGTTGGTAAATGAATTAAATATGTATGGAGTAGAAGCAGAGCGTATACATATAGGAGGTGGTGATCCAGCAGATTTAAGCCAAGAAGATGCTGACAAACTTGTCAAGAATTTGCTGGAAAATAATGCTTGACAAAGAAAGTATGGTGTGTTATAATTGACAAATCAAATCGAAGGAGGGAAATCATGATTGAAAGTTGCGTAACTATGCAAACTGCAATTAGGGCAATTCCAATCCTTTCACAAAAGCAGCAGGAAATTATACAAGACATTGTGAATATATCACGAAAGAACCTATACTGTAATCTTACCAATGCTGAACTGGCAGAAAGACATGATTGTTCAGTTAGATATGTCTCTGCTACAATAAAGAAGGCAATCTGGTTAGGCTTCCTAATGAATAGAGAGGATATACTTATAAGCAAACTTGATGGAGGTTTTAGTCAGATAAGGCAAATCACATTTGAGATACCAGATGTGTGGTATGAGGTAGGCTTTATTTATGAATGTGCCAAGAAAGGAAATGCTGAAGCTAAGGAATTTTATAACGAGCTAAAAGAAAAAATCAAGAATGCTTATAAGTCCAACACAGAACATTCAATAATTAAATTGTTAGAGGAATGGGGGGTATGGAACAAAAGTGCATGCTTAGCTGGAACAAAAGTGCACGCAAACTATAGTACTATATATAATAATATTATATGTACTAATAGTACTTATAATAAGATTATAGATATAGAGTACTATAAGGATTTATCTAAAGATAAATCCTATGTTGCAGACGCTAAGGATTCTGGAGAATCCTTAGCTATGCAACGTAAAAATCCTTCCAGTAGGAATTTTTATGGAGAAACACCTACTCCAGAATTAGTCTACTGTTCCAGTAGAAACAATACAGACCAAGACTCCTTACAGGAGAAAAGGTCTAATAATGACAATTTTACCAGTAAAAACACTCCTTCCAGTAAAATAGACCAAAGCTCCTTACAGGAGAAAAGTCAAAGTAATAGTGAAACAACTACACCTACTCCAAAAGTAGTTAAGCAAAACTCAACTTTGTTTGGTGATATGGTATTAGCTAATGCTAAAAGGGATTTGCTAACTACTCATGCTCCAGACAGCGATGTCCTATCCGTGTTCGCCTTTTGGAATACGTTATACAATATACAGAAACACAAACCTGGCTCCAAGGTGTTTGCCAAAGCTTATGTCATGATTGACAATTTGCTATGTGGTCGTCCAATTCAAGTTAAGCGTAATGGTGAACCAACACAATGGCTGTTGGATTTTGTTAGGAGATACAATATTGATCCAGCGTTGATACGTAAGCGCTGGACTAAGGAGGAAATTTATGCAGTCTTAGAGGCTGTGGTTAGTGAAGTTGCTGAAGGCACCAAGCTATCCTTAGCTTCCACATTGTTCAATAGTTATGGTAAGAGTGGGCCCTATAGCAGATTTCTTATAGTGGCTGATAGGATTAACAGCATTAACAAAGCTAAGAATGAGTATATCAACTTACTTAAGGCTGAGTTTGGTGATGATGCTTTCTATGACCAATTTATGAGTAGTTGCTTCAATCCAGCAGTTAAACTGCTTACGAACAAAACTATATCTGAAGAAAACAAGCTTGCACACAATCTTGTGCAGATGTTTAGGGATATTAGGGCTTATCATGATAAAATACCACAGGAAGTTCGTAAGATATTGCCATCTCCAATGATGCTTATGGCGAGGTATATTGAGTGGCTTGGTGAGAATAAAAAATGGATTAAGGACATTTCGGCCAAAACCATGACTGTAAATTGTCCGTTATTTACCAAGTTTAGAGCAATTGAGGCTAAGCGTCATTTGGACATTGATAGCCTTTCAGGTAAGCACGCACATTAGAGGAGGTTGGCGATTATGATGGCAATGGTTGGTGATTCTGGTGATGAAGTTGTTGGTAGAATAATTTGTGAAACTTATGGTTCTGACTTGGGCCCACAACAACCTTTTCCAAATAATTGTGTGTTATGCAAAAGGTGTGGTAAGTGGGTGGGCAATGATGGCAAAGCACAAATGAGGAAATTACGTATTAGAGTGAGGGGTTAGTCTTGATTTCGAATATGAAAATTGACAAAAACATAGAGCGTAGAATTGTAATTGGCATGATAGTCTCAACAGACTATCTATCGCGAATTAGGAAGTTATGGAATCCGCAGTTTTTCGCGTCAGAGGCTGCCAGAATTTTATCTACTTGGTGTATAGAGTATTTTGACAAATATGGTAAAGCACCTCAGAGTGAAATAGATGATATTTTCTGTGATAAAGTGAACAATAACAAAATACCAGAAGATGTAGCTGAACTTTTTAACGATGTCTTACTTCCAAGTTTGACTAAGGAATATGAGCATTTAGAAAAGTTTAATTCTGGATATCTATATGACCAAACTATTTCTTATTTCAAGGCACAAGAATTAAGATTGCATACAAAAGAAATACAGGAGCTTATTGAACAAGGTAGAGCCGATGAAGCTGAGGAATTAGCACAGAATTACAGACCTACTGTGTTAGATGAATTAAATGTAGGTCTTGAGTTGTCCAGCGATGAAGCTTTAGAGCGTGTAGACATTGCATTCAATAAAGAACTTGAGCGTCTTATTTCCTATCCAGATGATTTGGGTGATATGCTCAACGACTATTTAGTTAGAGGTGGATTTGTAGGATTTATGGGCCCAGAGAAACGAGGTAAAACGTCTTGGTTATTGGAATTAGCTATGAGAGCGATTACTCAGAAGTGTAATGTGGCTTTCTTTCAGGCAGGTGATATGACTGAAACACAGCAATTAAAGAGGATATGCATATATTTAGCTGAACGTTCTGACAATCCTAAGTATTGTAGGGCTGGCTATAGACCAGTTGTAGATTGTGTATATAACCAGTTGAATATGTGTGATAACGAAGATAGGACATGTAACTTTGGTGTTTTTAAGCATTTCGCTCCAGATGATTTATATAAACAGTTAAGCTACGAAACTTTGGTTAAAGCAGTAGAAGAAAATCCAGATTACATTCCATGTAGAGCTTGTAGCAGATTTAGGGGTAGTATTTGGTATGTTAAGGAAAAAGAAAAAATGCCTCTTACTGCTGATGAAGCTAAGAAGTATTTAAAGCGATTTTTCGATAAATATAAACAGCGTTTCAAGTTAGCTACCTATGCAGCAGATACTTTATCCATTGATGAGATAAGGAATTGTCTTAAGCTATGGGAACAGTATGACAACTTTGTTCCAGATGTTATCATAGTAGATTATGCTGATTTGCTTACTGCTCCAGTTAAAGAGTTTAGACATAAACAAGATTACATTTGGAAGAATTTGCGTGGTTTATCACAGGAAAAGCATGCTTTGGTTATTACTGCTACCCAGTCTGATGCTGATAGCTATGATACTGATTTGCTAAAGCTGTCTAACTTTAGTGAAGATAAACGTAAATATTCACATGTTACTGCGATGTTTGGACTTAACCAAGATAAAGATGGTCGTGAAAAAAAGTTAGGTATACTTAGATTAAATGAACTTGTGGTTAGAGAGGGAGAATTTTCTAACTCTAACGAGATAGTTGTGTTACAGTATCTTAGAGGTGGAAGGGCTTATGTCGGAAGTTATAGAAAAGCTTGACAGAATTTATGATGCATGGTATAATTTGTTGTGGGAGGTGGGGTTATGTTAGTTGCAGATATAGTTGAAACCATATCTGGAGAACCAGGTTGTATTATTCCTCAAGGTGCTTGGATAACTTTGGTAAGATTTCAAGGGTGTAACTTAAATTGTGCTTGGTGTGATGCTAAAGAAACACAGTCATTTGATGGTGGCATTGAATACATACCAGAGGAAATTGTAAAGAGGTGTAAGTCTCAAAATGTTCTAATTACTGGTGGGGAGCCTCTTTTACAGGATTCTAATGAATTTGAGGAATTGATTACTACATTATGTGGCATGGGTAAAATAGTGCAAGTAGAAACGAATGGCACATATGAACTTCCATTTGGTAATTCTAATCTTGGTTGGGAAGTTGATATAAAATGTCCAAGTAGTGGAATGATTGAGGCTATGCCAGCACCAAATGAGTATGATTTGTATAACTTACTTGTTAAGGACAACGACAGTTTAACAGATGTGAAGTTTGTTATTTCTGATAAGAATGACTTAGATTTTGCTATGGAATATGTTACTGTTTTAATGGAAAGTAATTTGTTTACAGGTAATTTTGTATTTAGTCCAGTAAATAGTGATCCTTCTATATTCAATATGATATTTGATTGTTTACCTAATAATGTTTTGAATAGGTCTGTTCTTTGTATGCAATTACACAAAATGGTGGGATTACCGTAAATATGGCTGATGAGTTTAGGCTTATAGATGATGAAATACTTAAAAAGTTAAATGATACTATGGTTAAACTTGAAACTACTGTTTACAAATATGATCACGGTTTCTTTGATGCTGATTTTAGTGATTATATTGAGAATGATAAAACTATATTTGGTCAAGGTATAAAAACATCTGCTGCTAAGATTGATTTGTATTTAATATATAAAAGTAGTAAAGGATTACCTACATTAGCGTCTGAATTGATAAGCATATTTGATCTTAAAGAAAATCGTGTTATGTCCCATCTTAATTCATTAAAGAAAAAAGGATTTATTTATTCAGTTCCAGTAGACGGCAAAACATATGTAATGCATTATGTTAAGCCAGAATTTTTAAAAGGAGGAAAATTAGATGGTAGTAAAGGTGAAGGATCTACCGACTAATGTTTTTATTCCAGATTTACCTGAGATATATCAGATTGAGGTTAGTAGAAAATGTAATTTAAGTTGTACTATGTGTCCTCGACAGTTATTTTGTAGAAAAGACGAAACAGAATTTATTGACATTGGTTTAATAGACAAATTGATTAGAGATGATTCGTTGGGTGGTTCCTATTTTGTTGAATTACAAATGTCTGGTGAACCAACACTTCATCCACAATTAGATAGAATAATAATCAAGTTGCGTAATTTTGTAATTGTTGGTTTGAGCACCAATGGTACTAATTTGGATTTGGATTGTTTGTTTCGTTTGGATTATGTTACAATCAATTATAATGCTATTAAGGATGATGATACAGCAATACGTAGAATTAAAAAGTTTGTGTATGAGGCATATTATCATGGTAAACCACATGTAGATTTGCAGGTTGTAGAAATGCCTAATTGGGAATTGGATTATCAAATGCTTAAAGCTGAATTTAGACATGAGCTTGTTTATCCTACATTTAATATTAGAACAGTACCAGATTGTTTTATGACTGTGTTTGATGAACCAGATAATCTTCCTGTAAGTACGGAGTTGTGTCTCAATCCATGGTTAAGTGTGTCCATCCAGGCAAATGGTAATGTGGTTCCATGTTGTTTTTCATTTGGTGATGATATAGTCTATGGTAATTTAAATAACCATTCCTTACACACAATATGGAATTTACATGGTGGTGAAGTAGATCGTTTAAGAAATGAGCATATAACAAAAAACTATAGGAATATTTGTGCTCGTTGTTATATGAGAAGCCCAATGTTATTACATTGGAAAATATTTAAGGATTCTATAAGGAGAATTGTTTGATGTTAATAAACGTTCCTATAGAGAGTTTAGAAGAACGATATTCAGCACAATGGAATTATTGGTTTCCTAAAGAGTTTACAAAACACAATATTGATTTTATTACGGTGAAAGGAAAGCGATTACACTATGGTATATCTGTTGGTAGTTTTTTAGATGTGGTTGATACTAATTATTATAAGGCTACACAGTTAGCAGAGTTGTGTTCTATGATTTATAGGAATGAAATAAAAGATGGAGATGTGATATTCTTTCATGATCTATGGTTTCCTGGAATTGAAATGTTGCAATATGTTAGGCAAGGTCTTGGTATTGATTTTAAGATAGTTGGTATTCTTCATGCTGGAACTTGGGATGAGAACGATTTTCTATCAAGGAAAGGAATGACCAGTTGGGCTGAGTTTATAGAGAATGGATGGTTTAGGTTTATAGATAAGATATTTGTGGCCACAGAATACCATAAGAATTTACTATTATCCAAGAGGATAGTTAATGCTAATCAAATTGTAGTTACTGGATTGCCTATATATCCAGATGATTTTGTTAAGCCTGTCAAAAAGGAAAACATTGTTGTATTTCCACACAGACTTGATCCAGAGAAACAACCACATTTATTTGATAAGTTTAGAAGTGAGTTTGAAGTTTATTATCCTGATTGGCAATTTATTAGAACTAAAGATGTGTGTAAAAGTAAGAGTGGTTATTATGACTTATTGAATAGAGCTAAAATATCAGTATCGTTTGCCAAGCAGGAAACTTTTGGCATTGCTATGCTTGAATCGTTGTTTTGTGGTTGTGTTCCTGTTGTTCCAAATAGGTTAAGTTATTCTGAATTATTTGCTAATACTATGTTCCTTAGAGATGATGATTATGATGTTATTTCTTATGTTAATAGATTGTTAAGCGATTCAGATTTACTTTGTTTGGCACTTGAGCAGGTTGTAAAGCACGCTAATAACTTAAAGCAACGTTGTGAGCGTGCTATATCTAATATGATAGAGGTGATAAAGTTATGCAGATGAATGTAGTTATTACCACACGGTTTGAGGCAGTTCATGCTTGGTATAACTGTCCTTATGATGATGTGTCTTATTTGTGTTATCCACATAGGCATGTGTTTTATGTAACTATGAAATTTAAGGTGTCTGACAATAGGAATAGGGAAATGGAGTTTATTAGGCTCAAGAATAAAGTCGATGTATTTATAGAGTCTGCTTGGAAAAATAAGGATTTAGGTGATGTTAGCTGTGAGGATATGTGTAGAAGACTAATGAATGCCTTTCATCCTGTTTATGTGTCTGTGTTTGAAGACAACGAAAATGGAGTAGAGTTGATGGCAGATTGATGAATATTCCATTGCTACTTGACTCTGGGGCACATTCGTTGTATAATAAGCATGTTATGAATACGGGTAGGGGATTTCTTAACAAGTGTTATGACTGGTATTACACAGATGAATTCAAAGCTTATGTAGATGCTTATGCTAATTTTGTGAAGTATTATAGTGAGTATATTGATTACTACGTCAATGTAGATGCAATAGGCAATCCTGAACTTACCTTTAAGATACACGAGTATTTGGAAAAAGAACATGGACTTAGACCAATGCCTGTGATTCATTATCTTACTGACGTTTCTTGGATTAAGAAGTATATGGATAAAGGATATGACTATATTGCAGTTGGTGGTTTAGGACAGGAAGTTGATAAGAGTAATTATTATGGATGGGCTGATATGGTTTTTCGATACATAAGTGATTCTGTTACCAAGTTGCCTATCATTAAGGTTCATGGTTTAGCTATAGCTAATTTTGAGATTTTGCGTAGGTATCCATGGTATTCTGTTGACGCTTCTACTTTTATTAAGAATAGTGGATATGGTATGATTTTAGTTCCAAGATATGTTAATGGTAAATGGGATTACAATAGCCAGCCAATGCGAGTTAAAGTAACGGCTAAGCCACATAAGCGTAAAATATTAAGTATATGGGTTTGTGGAGATTGGTTAAGAAATGTAATTTTGCAGTATATAGAGGAGATGGGTTATAACTTAGGTAAGGTGGTTTGGGATGCTAAGAATAATAAAGAAGTTGTATTAGAGGAGGGATTATGTAGTAGTGATGATTTACGATTTGAATTCAATGCTCGTTTCTTTTTACAACTTTGTAGTAAATTGCATGAGAACTTTGAGCCATTATATTTTAACACATCTAATTTGCTAACATGATTGTATACTTTGTAGCCAACACAGCACATAATCTTGAAAGCAATGTAAAGTTGCATGAGGAGGCTAAGAAGACAGGATGTGAATGGGGTATATTGTTGTCTTATATGGATGTTCGTAGCACAGTTAAGAGTAAGATGAAATGTGGAAAACAGTTTAGAAAAGTTATTAAACATAAACAAAAGTTTAAGGAGGTAGTGAATAATGGTGATGGTTAATAGGCGAGAATTAGTTAACATTCTGGATAAGGTAAAGCCAGGATTAGCAAAGAAGGAGTTTATTCAGCAATCAAATACTTTTGCGTTTATGTCTGGTAGGGTTGTAACTTACAATGATTCTATTAGTGTATCCTATCCCATTAAGGAACTCGATTTTGTTGGTGCTGTGCAAGCTAAGGAATTTTATGAATTGTTGAATAAATTGTCTTCTGATGAAGTGCTTTTGAGTGTAGAGGATAATAATTTGGTGGTGTCATCTGATAAGTCAAGGGCTGGTTTTGTATTACAAAGTGATATCATGTTGCCTTTGAGTGAAGTTGAAAAAGCTAAATCTGATTCTTGGATTCCTGTGCCATCTAATTTGAAGGATGCTTTAGCATTTTCCTTGTTTTCATGCGCCAGAGATATTGGTATACCTGCATTCACTTGTGTCCATTTGAATGAAAAAGGTTATGTTGAATCAACAGATGATGTTAGAATAACACGATATAAAGTTAATGGCAGTTTTCCTACATCTGTTTTAATTCAATCAAGTTCAGTTAAAGCATTGCTTGATTATGATTTTACTGAAATGTCATTTGGTAACAGTTGGATTCACTTTAGGGACAACACAGGGTTAGTGTTTTCATGCAGGTTGTTTAGTGGGCGATTTCCAGACATTGAAGCTTCTGGTATATTAAATGTTCAAGGTGAGACTGTTGTTTTTCCTTCTAATTTGATTGATATGCTTGATAGGGCTTTAGTATTTGCTAAAAACTTCAATTCTTATGATTTGATCAGAACAGGCATACCATTACTAGATGTCTCATTTAAGGATAAATTGTTTAAGGTAAAAATACAAAGTGAATCTGGTTGGTTTGAAGAATTTGTTGAGTTGGATTATGAGGGCCCTATAGTTAGTTTTTCTGCTAATCCATTATTGCTTAGAGACATAGTCGATAAGACGGATAGATGTATTGTCGGTAAACGTTGTGTTAAGTTTCAGAATGATGAATGGGAGCATGTTATAGCATTGGCTGTAAGGACAGAATAAAATTTAAGGAGGTATTAGATATGCGATATGTTATGAGAATTGACAGAGGGTCAATTAGGTGGGTAGAAGCTACACCAAAAATGGCGTTAAATCTTTGGAAGGATTTGGGATTAAAACAATCTGTTTGTTACTATTGTGATATGTCTTTAGATCCTACAAAAACGTCTAAGTTTTATTTTGATAAAATTATGAATATGGAGACCTTGTTTGGTGGTGTAATAGCAGATGTGGAATATGGCATTTCTACTAATGATGTAACATTTCGTGTTTATGTGTTTGTTCCAGAAGATAAATTTGATGGGTTTATTGAAGGAATAAGTGATCCAGAGTTTAATAAAGCATTGATGTGGTATTCTATTCGTTGTGATGATGGAACTGTTTTTAGTTCTGGTAAAGAGGCACATTATGAGTATGATTACTTACCTTTGATTGTTACTTGTGCCTTTTGTAATAGAGATTTTGATTCTGCGTTGTTGGTTAATAGATATATAAGTGAATGTGGTAAGCATGAAAATATGGAAAATGTTAATGTTTGTCCGTTTTGTGGTAAACCTAATTGTTGTGAGATAGAATACGAGGAGTTTAGTGAGGATATGTTAGAGGAATGTGATTTGTTAAGTGATAGATATGATGTTTATTATAATGGTTGTAATGTAAATTACGCTGATTATGACGATGTGTGTTGTGAAGATATAGATAGTGATGATGATTAAAGAGTTAAAACCATATTATGTTGATGGTGATATAACTATATATCATGGTAATTGTTTAGAAACCATGTCTCAATTACCAGATGAGAGTGTTGATATGATTCTTACAGATCCACCTTATAATATTTCACAGAAAAATAGGAAGATTGATAGAACAAAAATACAAAATAAAAATTTGCGAAGAAATGGTAAGCGATCTAAAGAATTAAATTATGATTTTGGTAATTGGGATCAATTTGATAGTAGAGAATCATTTTTAGAATGGACTGAGTTGTGGGTTAGAGAATGTTTTAGATTGCTTAAGCCAACAGGTAATTTTGTATCATTTTTTGGTAAATCTGAAATAAGTTATTTTGAAGATATTATAAATAAATATGGTTTTGTTAGACAGACTATTGTTTGGCATAAAACTAATCCTGTTCCACAGATATTCAAAGTTGGTTTTATGAGTGCTGTTGAATTTATGACATGGGCTACTAAACAAAAAGGAGCTAAACATACTTTTAATTATCAGTTAGGACAACATCATAATTTTGTTGAGACATCTATTTGTATGGGTAAAGAAAGAACAGAACACCCAACACAGAAACCTATTAAAGCAGTTGATTGGTTACTTTTATATTTAAGCAATAAAGGTGATGTTATTTTAGATCCTTTTATGGGTTCTGGTACTACTTTGGTTGTGGCTAAAATGTTTAATAGAAAAGCTATTGGTATTGAGATAGATGAAAAATATTGTCAAATTGCTGTTAATAGGTTGAAGTATGGTAATGGATATAATGTTAAATTATTATATGATA
>Ga0208564_1002236_pt1 | contig 15505 bp, 11 predicted proteins | sample AD_UKC073_MetaG_FD_184439 | JGI IMG/M metagenome (GOLD analysis project Ga0208564, IMG submission 184439) | Active sludge microbial communities of municipal wastewater-treating anaerobic digesters from USA - AD_UKC073_MetaG (SPAdes) (version 2) | ecosystem: Engineered > Bioreactor > Anaerobic >... | reverse complement strand
CAATGGAGATTTCTCTGTCAAACTTCACCCCGCCAGTACAGTTAAGCGGGTCATTGGCATAGTCAGCGGCAAGGGAGGTGTGGGAAAATCCCTGGTCACATCGTTGCTGGCAGTGATGATGCGCCGCCAGGGGTACAGCACTGCCATCTTGGATGCAGATTTAACGGGACCGTCAATCCCTAAGGCCTTTGGCATTACGGAAAAGGCTGCGGGAGGCAAGGACGGCATCTATCCGGCAAAAAGCAAGACGGGCATTGGCATTATGTCTATCAACCTGCTTCTGCCAGTGGATACCGATCCCGTTGTCTGGAGGGGCCCAATTTTGGCGGGGACTGTCAAGCAGTTTTGGAGCGAGGTCATCTGGGAGGATGTGGACTACATGTTTATCGACATGCCTCCCGGTACGGGGGATGTCCCCCTGACAGTGTTTCAGTCTTTGCCCATCGACGGAGTAATAATCGTCACCTCGCCCCAGGAGTTAGTCTCGATGATAGTGTCTAAGGCGGTAAAGATGGCTGAAATGATGAGCATTCCCATTGTGGGAGTGGTGGAAAACATGGCGTATTTCCAGTGCCCCAGCTGCGAAGAGCAACATAGAATCTTTGGCGATAGCCATATCGAAGATATAGCCGGCAGCCACGGCCTGAATGTCCTGGCCCGGTTGCCAATAGATCCTCAGCTGGCACAAGCCTGCGACAAGGGCGCAATTGAAGATTATCCTGTTGCCGGCCTGGAAAAGGCTGTAGAAGTGATAAAAGCAATGGAGGGAAAATGATGAAAATTGCTGTAGCCAGCGACGGCAATCAGGTCACTGAGCACTTTGGCCACTGCCAAAGCTTCTGGATATACCATGTGGAAGAAGGAAAAGTCGTCAAATCGGAAAACATCCCCAATCCGGGGCACCGGCCTGGGTTCCTGCCCAATTTCCTCAGTGACCAGGGAATAAATACCGTCATCTCTGGAGGGATGGGAGGCGGTGCGGTAGAGATATTTAAAGAAAAAGGCATTGAGGTTGTCATTGGCGCCAGGGGCAACGCCGACGATGCCGTCAGGAGTTACCTCCAGGGCAACCTGCAAACCAGCGGCTCAATTTGCCATGAACATCAGCATAGTCATGAGTGCGAAGAATAGCAGCTTTGACCGTCCTACAAAAAGGGCGGTTTTTATATTGCCAATTAATGCTTGCCATGATATAATGACGATATCATAATAATATTAAAATGAAAGGGGATATAAAATGTCGGTTAACGTTGCCAGAGTAGAGCAGGAAAAAATCCTTAAGGCTGCAAACGGAATGGTTATGCTTATCCTCAATACCTTATTGATTATAGCGGCCTTAGTGGGCTTCATCTATGGCATCAATGAAAGCGTTACGTCAAGCAATGACACGCCTTGGGTAATTCTCATCGTCGTTTCTGCCCTCTACTCCTTTCTCGTGGGGCCAATTCTATACCTTGGTTTAAAAGTAATTAGACCAAATGAGGCTCTTGTCCTCACCTTATTTGGCAAGTACTACGGCACGCTGAAGGACGCAGGATTCTTCTTTGTCAACCCATTTGCCACTGGCTTCAATCCCGCAGCTCGTTCAACTACCAGCGGCAAGCTGCTCAATGATGTGACCGTGCCCAAGATGCCTCAGGGGGTAAATATTCCCCTGGTGAACAAGAAGATTTCCCTCAAGGCCATGACTCTGAACAATGACAAGCAAAAGATCAATGATCAGTTAGGCAACCCAATCATCATTGGCATCGTTGTAATTTGGCGTGTGGTAAACACTGCCAAGGCGGTATTTAATGTCGATAACTTTACCGAGTACTTGTCTATCCAGACTGACGCCGCATTGCGGAACATTGTCAGCCAGTACCCTTATGACTCTTCGGATAGCGAGAACAATGAAAAGTCATTGCGGGGCAGCAGTCAGGAAATAGCGAACAGGCTCAAGGAGGAGATTCAGGCCAGGGTGGAAATAGCCGGCCTGGAAATCATGGAGGCCAGGATCACCCATCTTTCCTACGCTCAGGAAATTGCGGCGGCAATGCTCCAGCGCCAGCAGGCGGCGGCGATAATCGACGCTCGCCAGATGATTGTCGAAGGGGCAGTGGGGATGGTGGAAATGGCCCTGGCAAAACTCAGTGAAAATGACATCGTCGAGCTGGATGAGGAACGCAAGGCAGCTATGGTCAGCAATTTGCTGGTGGTGTTGTGCGGCAACAGAGACGCGCAACCCATTGTTAACAGCGGCTCATTGTATTAAGAGGAGCCTAGGGATGATGAAACATGGAACCAGATAAAAGTAAAAAAATACTGTTGCGCTTGCCATCATCCCTGTGGGAAGAGCTTGCTGCATGGGCTGCAGATGATATCCGCTCCATCAACGGCCAAATCGAGTATCTTCTGACAGAGTGTGTCAAGCAGAGGAAAAAGAAAAAAAAGCAAGAAACCGAATAAAAAAACCGGCAGAATATCTGCCGGTTTTAAAAATGGAGGGTGTAGTCTTATTCAGCTGCCTTCGGCCTTTTCTCCCCGATGCTCAGAAGCAGGTTGAGGAGGATGCCAAAGATTGCTGCCCCTGCGATGCTGGGGATTTTCAGGCCGAAGAAGGGGATGTTGCCGCCAAAGGCATACTGACCGCCCAGGCCAATGACCATGATGGTGGCGATGACAGCAATGTTCTTGGCGCTAAAGAGATCGACTTTCTTTTCCAGCATGATGGCAACACCCTGGGCTGCAATGGCGCCAAACAGGTATATTTCCAGGCCGCCGATTACTGCTGTGGGGATGGCGTATATTGCGTTAATCAGGGGGGTAAAGCAGGAGATGACCATTGCGATGACGGCGGCGGCAATGAGGACAGGGATGGAAAAGACTTTGGTTATTGCCATGGCGCTGATGTTTTCGCCGTAGTTTGTGCCTGCGGGACCGCCGATGAAACCGGCCACGATATCGCCGATGCCGTCGCCGATGAGGTTGAGGCCCAATTTGCTTTCAATGTCATATCTCTTGCCGCTGTTTTTCTTTCGCGCCAGGTCATTGACATAGATGTCCAGCTGAAAGACATGGGCTGTAGATTCGGGGATGGTGGCAATGGCGATGGGCATAATTGCCGCTACTGCCAGCCAGGAAGCCTTGGGCAGGGTGAAGATGGGTAAGGCAAAGATGCCTCTGCCTGCAGTTTCGGGAAGTACCCTGAAGAAATCTATGCCCGTTGCCTTCAGGATAATGAAAGCAACAATGCAGCCGACGATGGGGCCCAGCAGCAAGGGGAGCTGGCTCCAGAAGCCCTTTAAGTATACCGAAAAGAGAATGGTGGCAAACAAAGTGGTGAGGGATATGACCCAGGCCATATTTCCCGCCAGGGCAGTCGCCGATTCGGCCACCTCAGGAATTGCCGTGGCATCCAGAAGGGCATTTGCGGCCAGGGTAAGGCCGATGGCCATGGCAATGGGTCCCGTTACTGTTGCCGGCAGGACTTTATTGATGGAATCCTTGCCAAAGCGGTTGACAATGAGTCCGGCGGCAATGGAGACCAGGCCGGACATGACAATGCCGAACTGGGCGACGGCTATTTTTTCGTTAAGGGAGTAGCCTGACAGGGCTTCGGAACCCATCAGGCCAATAATGGCCGGCAAATAAGAAAAACTTGAGCCGTAGTAAAGAGGCAGCTTTTTACCGGTAACCAGGATGAAGCACAGGGTGGCGAGGCCACTGGCAAAAATAGTGGTGGAAACGTGGAATCCAGTTAACAGGGCGACGGCAATTGTTGCGGGGAACATGACGATGACTTGCTGCAAAGCGTACAATACTAATTTGAAAAAGGGCGGGCGTTCATCGGGCAGGTACCCGACTTGGGGTTTTGTTGACAATGCAATTCCTCCTTTAGTTTGGAAGCAGGGCTTCCTTAAGTAGTATTTCCATGCTGCAGGCGAATTGCACAGAGCGGCCCAGTACGCAAAAAATGCCTTGACTGCAAAGGTGCAGGCAAGACATTAGGGCTTGCATACCGATATAAACCATCTTGCCGGCATCTCTGTGCCGATTTAAAGATTTTGTTTGCAGTATTCTACCACATTCCCGGCGAAGAGGGAAGGGGTAAAATAAATTTTTTTCAGTTGGCCTGCCATAATCCGCCAGGACCTCCTGCATTTCTTGAAGACATTACCTGTAAGGTTTATAATTGACCTATGTCCATCATCATTGCAGACAAAGGAGATATCTAATTGAAACTAACTGCCATTATTATTTTTGTTTTAACTTATGTACTATTGCTGGCGTTACCGCGCTATCGGGCACACATAGCCCTGACGGCAGCTGCTATTTTTGTCGCTCTGGGGATTATGCCGGTCACCAAAGTGTTTGCCGCCGTGGACTGGAATGTCATCATGATGATTGCCGGCACCATGGGGATAGTCTCCTTATTTATCGAGTCTAAGATGCCAGCCAGGCTGGCGGATTTAATTATATTAAAAACCCCAAATGTTAAATGGGCAATTATCTCCCTGGCCTTGTTCGCAGGGGTTATCTCTGCTTTTATCGATAATGTGGCCACTGTACTCATGGTAGCCCCTGTGGCCCTGACCATCTCGAAAAAACTGAAGGTTTCGCCAGTTCCCAGCATCATTGCGATTGCAGTTGCTTCTAACTTGCAAGGGGCGGCAACACTGGTAGGCGATACAACGGCCATTATGTTGGGAGGACATGCCAACTTGGACTTCCTGGACTTCTTTGTCCTGGACGGCAAACCCGGCATGTTCTGGGTGGTGCAGGCAGGGGCATTGGCTTCTACTTTAGTCTTGCTGCGGGTGTTTCGCAAGTACTCCCAGCCCGTAAGAACCACTGACAAAACTGAGGTAAAAGATTACTTTCCCACTGTGCTCCTTGTGAGTATGGTTGTTCTCTTAATCCTCGCCTCCTTTATCCCGGAGAAGCCCGCTGTTACCAACGGCATTATTTGTATTGGTTTGTTGGCCATTGGCCTGGTAAGACAATACTTTATTGACGGCAACTTTAAGGGCGTCGCCCATGTCTTTGCGGACATTGACCTTTTTACCATCGGCTTGCTGGCCGGCCTCTTTATTGTCGTAGGCAGCATAACTGAAGCAGGTATTATCAATGATATCAGCCAGTTTTTTGTCCAAGTCAGCAATAACAATGTCTTTGCCATATACACCATTATTCTCTGGGCCTCAGTGCTGCTTTCTGCTTTTATCGATAATATCCCCTATGTGGCGACCATGTTGCCGGTGGTAGCCGGAATCTCCAATATTCTTGCCATTGATCCCCGGGTCCTCTATTTTGGGTTGCTGGCAGGGGCAACCCTGGGGGGAAACCTGACGCCAATTGGCGCCTCAGCCAACATTGCTGCCATGGGCATATTACGCCGGGAGGGCCATGAAGTAAGCATCGGCCAATTTATGAAGATCAGCGTTCCCTTTACCCTGGCCGCAGTTACTGTCGGCTATGTGTTGGTTTGGCTGATATGGGGTTAAATCCACTCCATTCTCCGGTAAACGGAGAATGGGTATTTTTTTTATTGCTTTAATGGTAAAATAAAATACTGTGCTGTGTATCTTTGCCCATGGAAGGAGAGGATGGTATGGACAATCAACAGCGGCCACAGAAGCCACTGCTTTTTTACTACGCTATTATCCTGGGCATTGTTTTGTTGTTAAATATGTTTTTATTCCCTTCGCTGCGCCAGGCCAAAGTTACTGAGGTGGACTACGGGACTTTTCTGCGGCAGGTTGAAGCGGGCGAGGTAAAAAAAGTGGAGATACAGGAGCTCCAAATTGTATTTACCATTGAAGAGAATGGCGAAGAGAAGCTGTACGTCACCGGCAAGATTGATGACCCCGGTTTAGTGGAACGCCTGCATGCATCCGGGGCAGAATTCAAGCGAGTCATTCCCAAAGAGATGTCTCCTTTATTGGATTTTCTCCTTTCCTGGCTCGTGCCTATCGGGATCTTTGTCCTTCTGGGCAGGTTTATAACCAGCAGATTCCAAAAAGCCATGGGCAGCAATACCATGTCTTTTGGCCGCAGCAATGCCAAGATCTATGTGCATGCCCAGACCGGCAAGACCTTTGCTGATGTGGCCGGCCAGGACGAGGCCAAGGAAGCCCTGGAGGAAATTGTGGATTTCCTGCATAATCCGAAAAAATATGTGGAAATTGGGGCGAAAATTCCCAAGGGGGCACTGCTGGTAGGTCCCCCGGGCACAGGTAAGACCTTGCTGGCCCAAGCAGTTGCCGGTGAGGCTCAAGTTCCCTTTTTCTCTATATCCGGCTCCGAGTTTGTCGAGATGTTTGTGGGCATGGGTGCTGCCCGGGTCAGGGATCTCTTTAAGCAGGCCCAGGCCAAAGCTCCCTGCATTATTTTCATTGACGAGATTGACACCATCGGCAAGACCCGCACTGGCGGGGGCCTGGGCAGCAATGATGAGAGGGAGCAGACCCTCAACCAGCTTCTGACCGAGATGGACGGTTTCCAGTCGGACAAGGGGCTGGTCATCCTGGCAGCTACTAACCGTCCGGAAATCCTGGACAAGGCCCTGTTGCGTCCCGGCCGTTTCGACCGGCGCATTCCTGTGGAGTTGCCGGACCTGGCCGGCCGGGAGGCTGTGCTCAAGGTCCACGCCAAGAAGGTTAAATTGGGACCCAATATAGATTTTAATGCCATCGCCCGGGCCACCTCGGGGGCTTCCGGGGCAGACCTGGCCAATATTATTAACGAGGCCGCCCTCCGGGCAGTCAGGCTAGGCCGCAAAAGGGTGCTGCAAAGTGACCTGGAAGAATCGGTGGAAGTCGTTATTGCCGGCTACCAGCGCAAAAACGCCGTTCTCAGTGACAAGGACAAGTTGGCCATAGCCTACCATGAAATCGGCCATGCCTTGGTGGCTGCAAAACTGGAGAATACTGCCCCGGTGCATAAGATTACCATTGTGCCCCGAACATCGGGGGCCTTGGGATTCACTATGCAGCTGGAGGAAACGGAGAAGGTACTTCTCACTAAAGAACAAGTTCTGGAAAAGATTACCGTGCTGCTTGGGGGAAGGGCTGCTGAAGAGACGGCTTTAAAGTCTATTACCTCGGGAGCGGCCAACGATATTGAGCAGGCAACAAAAATCGCCCGCGCCCTCGTCACCCGGTTTGGCATGAGCGAGGAGTTTGACATGATGGCCTTGGAGACAGTGAACAATCCCTACCTGGGAGGCGACACCTCGCTGTTAGTATCCTCCGAGACTGCAGCTAAGATCGACGAAGTTGTCCTGGGCATTATAAAAGAGGCTCACAACAAGGCTTTGGAAATCTTGCAGGAAAACAAGGATACCTTGCATCGTCTGGCCAAGCATCTCTTTGAAAAGGAAACAATAAACGGCGAAGAGTTCATGGCATTGCTGTCTGAACAATAGACCAGGGCCGGGGAGAACCCGGCCCTTTGCATGGGGCTAAGGGATTTATGGTATAATCTTTGCAAGCAAGTAAGCCAAGGGTTGGAGTGGTAAATATAGCTAGGAAGAATATAATAAAAATCGGTATAAATATTGCAGCCCTGTTGCTGTTTATTGCCTTAATTGTGTTTTTGACCATTCGCTATTCCCCTGAACTAAAAAGTCTTTTCGCCCGCCGGGACCAGATGAAAAAGTATGTAGAGGCCCAGGGTTTCCGGGCAGTACTCCTCTTTATCTGCCTGCAGATATTCCAGGTAGTGGTGGCAGCCGTCCCCGGGGAAATAGTGCAGATAGCGGGAGGCTACTTTTTCGGCACTATTGGAGGGGCGGCCTTCCTGACCTCGGGATTAATTATTGGCTCAGTAATTGCCTTTTTTGCTGCTCGCTTTTTGGGTTACGGCCTGGTGAAAACCTTTGTTTCCCAGGCGAAACTAAACAAGTTTATGGGCATTCTCTCCAGCACTAAGTCCGAGATGGTGCTGTTTATCCTCTACCTGTTCCCGGGGATTCCCAAGGATGTGCTTACTTATATTGCCGGCATCACGCCAATCAATCCGGTGCGGTTCCTGGTGCTGGCGATTTTGGGACGTATGCCTGCTTTGGTGGCGTCCTGCTATATTGGGGCCAGCCTGGAGCAGGAAAATCTAATGGCAGTGGTAATTGTCACTGTAGCGACAGTTCTATTAATTGTGGCGGGATGGCTGTTCCGGGACAAAATTCTGGAAAAGGCACGGCGGCGCCAACCGCACTGAGAGGGAGAGGGAAATGAGAAATATATATATCGTGATTTCACAGACGGGAACTTTGTTTTCTCGCCTGCTTGCCTTGTATACTAAAGATCCTTATAACCACGCTTCTATTGCTTTTGACTCCAGTCTGCAGGAAATGTATTCTTTTGGACGCCGGCGACGCTACAATATGTTGGACAGCGGTTTTATAATAGAAAGTATTTCCGGGGGGCTCTTTATCTTCTTCCCCCAGGCCCGGTGCTGCGTCCTTGAAATTCCGGTTACTGATGCCGAGTACTCTGCTATCCGGGATGAAGTAGATCGTTTTTGTCGGAACCACAAAAAGTACAAGTATAATCTCTTAGGTGTCTTTACCTATATCTTCGGGAAAAGTCTGGCCCGGGAAGATTACTATTTCTGTTCTCAGTTTGTGTCTTACCTGCTCAATAAGACAAGCTTCTGGATCCGCGCGCCTCAGTTTACCCGCCCCATGGATTTTATGTCGATTCCCAACCGGCGCATAATCTACGAGGGGAAAGTGGCAGATTTCTGTGTCCCCCACAGTGTAAGGCCGGTTTCCGGTGCGACTGCGGCAGTGGAATAAAGAGAAGGACTGCCAATTGTTCTTGGCATGGCCGCTCTCTTTATTCGCTTAGATAAACGCAGGACTCTTTATTATTAACCGGGGCTCTGCTTAGCAAACCCTGGAGCTGTATGAGGATATTGTTGAGCGCTTGGATTGAATATAGGAGGTAAACAATGACTAATTTCTTGGTTCGGCTGTTCGTCAAGGATTATCAAAATACTGCCAGCCCTCGGGTCCGGGAAAAATACGGCCAGCTGGCAGGCTTTGTTGGCATCGCCTCCAATTTTCTTCTCTTTGCAATTAAATTCATCGTCGGGACATTATTTCACAGCATCTCCATTACTGCCGACGCCGTCAACAACTTGTCCGATTCCGGCTCATCTTTGGTGACTCTGGTGGGGTTTAAGCTGGCGGGCAAGCCTGCAGATGCCGAGCACCCTTATGGCCATGCCCGCAGTGAATACATTTCCGGCCTGGCAGTTTCCTTTATCATTATTGTGCTTGGTCTGCAGCTTATTAAAAGTTCGGTGGCCAAGATACTGGACCCCTCTCCTGCAGAGTTCAGCTGGCTGCTGGCAGGGGCCTTGATCTTTTCGATATTGGTAAAGTTATGGCAGGCTCTGTTTAACAGTCGGATTGGCGAGAGGATTAAATCTTACACCTTAAAAGCTACCGCAGCAGACAGCCGCAACGACGTTCTGGCCACTGCGGCAGTGCTGGCAGCTGCGGCGATCTCGCATTTTTCCGGAGTCAACCTGGATGGCTATATGGGTGTCGCTGTTGCTCTGTTTATTCTCATTTCCGGCATTCAGTTGGTGAAGGAGACCAGTGATCCCCTGCTGGGCACCGCCCCTAAGAAGGAATTGGTCCAGAAGATATATTCCAAGATTTTGAGCTATGATGGCATCCTGGGCATCCATGACCTCAATGTGCATACCTATGGCCCCGGCCGTCATTTTGCCTCGGTGCACTGTGAAGTATCTGCCAGCGAAGATATAATGGTCAGTCACGATCTCATTGATAACATCGAGAGGGATTTCCAGGAGGAATTGGGCATTCACCTGGTCATCCACCTCGACCCCGTCGACATCGATGATGAACGCACTAACGCCCTGAGGGAGAAGGTGGCCGCCATTGTCCGGGAGATTTCCCCCCGCTTAGGATTCCACGATTTTCGGGTGGTCTGGGGTGTCACTCATTCCAACCTCATTTTTGACCTCGAGGTTCCCTACGACTTTGAAATTTTAGATTCCGAGCTGATGGAGATTGTCGCTGCTAAAATACGCGCCCTTGACAGCACTTATAATGCCGTTATAACCATAGACCACGACTATGTTCCCAGGGTGGAAGCGGAGGCGGAAATGCGGCAGGAGGCATCCCCGGTTCCGCAGAAAGAGGGTGTTGAGCTTGAAGATAATTGTCATTGACGGTCAGGGGGGAAAGATTGGAACCTCAATTGTCAAGCAACTAAAACAAAGTATTCCGGGACTTGGGTTAATGGCAATCGGCACAAACAGTATTGCCACTGCTTCGATGTTAAAGGCGGGTGCAGATTGCGGAGCCAGCGGTGAAAACCCCGTTGTTGTGAACTGCCGCGATGCCGACATCATCATTGGCCCCCTGGGTATTCTCTTAGCAGATTCCCTTCTCGGCGAGGTCACCCCGGCCATGGCCCAGGCAATTGCCCAGAGTCCTGCCCAAAAAATACTCATTCCCAACAGCAAGTGCAAAGTTATGGTGACGGGAGTCAGGGACATGGCGTTAAGCGAATATATTCAGCTGGCAATTGAGCTGGTAACAGATTTAATTGGCGGCCAATTCAATATGCAGAACAACGATAACGGCCAGACGCTGTGAGTCTGGCCGTTTACTATCTTGAGCGGGGAAATAACCCTATGAATGTATTAAGTCAAAGGGTTTTTTCTTCGACAGATTACTGATTGGCAATAAGGACGCACACAGGACAATGATTGGACATGCAATGAGAATAGCCACCAAATATCTTTCGTCAAAGATTAATAACCTAAAAGGGTACTCCGATAAACTTGCAATAAAGTTGCGGTTAACGAGAGATAGAGCTAAGAACAACAGAAGCATGGAAATGAGGGTGCTGGTTAAGCCTATCAGAAAAGCTTCCCATACATAAATTTTTAGGGTGTCCCTGCGTGTAAATCCGAGGGACCGCAAGATTCCAAGCAGTCTTGACTGGTCTTTGATGCTGTAACTTATTAAGGAGATACACAGAAGAATGACACCTATGACACATAAGAAAAAGATGATCAATAAGTAAAGGTCAAGCTCATGCAGTTCCGACTCAAAGTTGTAAACAAATTCTGCTGTTGGTTCATCCCAGCGGATGCCATTGTTCTTTAGCTCGGCAAACTTGCTTGGCGGGATAATCCCTTGGGAAAGGGCGAAATGTTCGTATTGCCGATAGGTACTAAAAAAATCATTTTTCAGCGACTCGAATACAGAGGGAGATATTAAGATTTCGGCTGGTACTTCCGCTTTTAAACCCTTAAATACCCCAACTACAGTATAGCCATCGGGAAAATAATTAAATAAGTTCAAGGCAGAAGAATGTGCATTATTGAATTCAGGGGCATATATATCAATATAGCGTCCCTTTATAATGGGGAATTCTTCTGCCAGTAAATCTATTTCAAATATTTCCGCCAGGTCCTGACTAATTAAGATCTCATCATCATTCTCTGGTATTCGGCCAGCAATTAGACCGCTTAAGCTCTCTGTTGAGCCATAATGAGCCGTAGATTCGAGATATCTGCTTTCCCACTCGCTATAGATTATGTTACTTTTGGGCAGCACCAGAACATCACAAGTTTTGCGCTGTATATCGGCATACTCTACATTGACAAGTGCTATATTGTATTGGTTATCAATTTTGTATGCGCCATGCTCAGTTACTTGGCCACGGGAAATTTTATTAATGATGTCGTATTCGACGTAGTCAGTACTAAGAACTCCCGTTACAATATGTTCTTCACCATTCAAAAATACAGTACTTCCTATAGATAAGTTCAAACGACATAGTAAGTAGTCTGTTAAAACGATTTCACCATGTTTGTGAGGCAGATTGCCGGTAATCGAAAGTGACTCACTAGGGATGTTTTCAACAATAACCAATTTGATATAAGGAATAGGCTCCGAGTCTCGCGATGAACTTATCTCATTCCCCATCCATACAGGGTAGAGGGGAGATAGAATCGGGGTCAGTTGTTTACGAAAATAATTGCCTGAGCGCACTTCTTCCCCATGCCACTCCAGAAGTTTGTTTCGGTAAACTAACTCCATTTTAGTGGTTATATAATCATGACTATATTGCTGATGATACTGGCTTAGAACTTCGCTGGAATCGTATGTCAGGAATCCTGCAGACAGCAAAGAAAACAACATCATTATTGATATCAGTATTACGCTAAGGGTTCCACGCAGGGCACGCCTTTTTATTCCCACAAATGAAAACCTTAAGGCGTCTAAAATGGCGATGTAAGTTGGTCTTAATTCTTTTCTGGGGGCACTTATAGGTTTTGTATCGTTGGCTTGACTGGGATTAGTAAATCGTTCCACAGCGATATCCATTTTTGCAGTACCATCTTTTTTGACCCGGGCCTTTAATTTTTTTATAGCCTGAATAAGCTGCTTATCTAAATAGGATTCTGTGCCTTCAAAAACAATATTGTCCGAATCAATATGATTGTCAATACTGAACTTGTAGCTTTCAGTGCCAGATTTAGTGATATGGGTGATTTCACCATCGGAAATATAAATAATTTTATCAGCATACTCTTTTGCGGCTTCGGAGTCATGACTTACGATGCAGACGAGGCATGTCCTAGAGATATCCTTGAATAACTGAAAGATTGAGGTTGCTGTTGTTGAATCCAGATTACCTGTTGGCTCATCGGCCAGAATAATTCGTGGTTGCTTAATAAGGGCACGGGCTATTGCCACCCGTTGTTTTTGCCCGCCACTTAAAGTAGATACCCTTTGCTCACTATATTCAAGCAGTTCAACGTAATTCAAGACTCTTTCCAGTTCTTGATCGACGCTTCTACTGTCACGTTCTAATATCCGCAAGGGTAGGAGAACGTTTTCCCGGACTGTATATTCTTCCACAAGATTATAATCTTGAAACACGATACCAATGTGTTTGTTGCGGAAAATGTCCCATTCTCTTTCGGTTAGCTTCGACACATCAGTGCCATCAATAATTATTTCCCCTGAGAACTCACCTACTATTCCGCTCAGAAGAGATTGGAGAGTGCTTTTTCCGCTGCCACTTTTGCCTACCAAAAAATACAACCCTGGATATTCAAAGCTGACGGTGCAATTAGTTAGAGCAATGGTTTTGGCTCCATTGTTTTGGTAGCATTTGAATAGGTTTCTTACACTAATCATCTTGTCACCTTCAAGCTAATTGTTAGATCTAATGCACCTGGCAATCTGGAAGATTATTATTTGTCCCAAATACTCCTTATTTACGGCAGCCGCCTCGGCATCGGATTTATCAAAAAGAGTAAATTGAACTTTTCCATTATAGTACTTTCCAACTCCAAAGCCATAAATCTGTCCATCAGTAATTGTTCTTACTTCCCAAAGCTGGTATTTGATAATATCTTCAACTTTACTGGTTCCAAAGTAATAGTAGTCAATCATGTCAGCATCAAGCAATTCTTTTATAATTTTATAATCCTCTTCTTCAAGCTGGACAGTGGACCCTAAATCAGAGATTACCAGGACAAGCCTGTGGAATTTATCCGCATCGTAGGCAAGGGATTCTCTGGTTATTTTATCAATCCTCCTATATTTAACAGCCGGTCGAAAGTAAATATCTTCTCCAAAAATGACTATGTCGGTGGGAAAGTTGGTGTTTACCAAGACAATATCCTGATTGTATGAATCACCCTCATCTACAAAGTCTCCCTTACGTGAAGACAGGGCAGAGTGAATTGCGAAGACAGCAAGTACCAGGAGAACAACTATGAGGATTACCCCAATGACCTTATTTTTCATTTTGTCATCCCTTCAAAATTTATTCACTATGAATCTGAGGTAACCTGGCTGAGTCCCAGGTTACCTCAGCAGCTACTTTAACCAGAACCTACATAGAGGACTGACTTTGAACCTTTATATTCTGTCGGAATAACATCATAAGTAGAACCATTCCAGGACGAACCGGTTAAAGCGTATTTAAAACTTACGTCATAATAAACTTTTATGTTGTGATAATTACCTTTCTTGGTACGGTAGGTAAATGCATAGTAAGTTTGATGAGTATTTGTGCACCAAAGATTAGTTGCTTTCCGTGCAGCTGTGGAAAAAATATGCGCAGAAGGTTTGTAGTTGTATGATATGTCATAGGATTTATCTTGTATATGGCAAACTAGAAGTATAGAGTTTGGCAATTAAAATTTAATAGTATAAAAAGCAGGAACCACGGCATAGCATCCCAAATTAAACCTCTTGAACACGACTTCAGGAGGGATGAAAGGAATGCTATCCGTGGCTCGTATTGATTGTATCAAAGAACAACGTGAAGTAGAAGGATTATCTATTAGTCAAATCGCAAAATCTCACAAGATTTCTTGGGCAACAGCCAAGAAATATGCTGACAGTCCTCCTCCAACAGCGGATCCCTCCCGGCAACGGCGGAAAAAACGCGTTATGCTGGATACACACATCGAGATAATCCAAGCATGGCTTGAGGAGGATTTGTTAGTTCACAGAAAGCAACGCCGAACTGCTACCGCCATTTACAACCAGTTAAAGGCTGAAACCGACTACCAGGGATCTGACCGAACTGTAAGGTATTATGTCAAGGAATTTAAAAAAGAGATTTATGCTAAACACAAACAGGACAGGCAGTACGCTCGCCTTGAGCATCTACCCGGCACAGCCCAAGTAGACTTTGGAGACTTCTACGCCAGTGAAACCCAGGCCGATGGCGAAATCGCCAGGGTAAAGCGAAATCTGCTTGTTCTAGCCTTCCCCTACAGCAATGCGTTTTACGCTCGGGCACTACCAGCTGCTAATCTTGAATGCCTTCTATATGGGCTAAGTTCAATATTTGAGGAAATGGACGGAGTCCCACAGAGTTTGGTATTTGACAACTTAAAACCAGTTGTGACCAAGGTGCTTAAAGATCATGACCGAAAATTTAATGATGTCTTCACCCGTTTTAAGATGCACTACCGATTCCAGGCAATATTTTGTAACCCCGGCAAGGGGAACGAGAAAGGGAATGTTGAGGTTGATGTTGGGTACGTGCGCCGGAATGCACTACCCTCTACGCCTCCCGGAGATGACCTGGGTGCCCTTAACGACAAACTTTCCCGGTTCAGCCGAAATGACCGCAACCGCCTTCATTATTCTAAGGGAAAACTTATCTCGAACCTGCACCAGGAAGACCGGAAGCGGTTGCTTAAATTACCGGTCCAGGAATTTGAACCTGTTACCACCACCCTTGTTTCCGTTCGCAACAAATACGGTGAGATAAAGGTAGGTGACCATCTCTATACAATCCCGGGGGGAAGTCCAAGGCAAGAGCTTCTGGTTAAGGTCTGGTGGGACCGGATTGAGGTATACGACAACCACGGACAGCAACATATAATGACAAGCCCTCGTAAGTATGTAGCCAAGGCCCACAACATTAATTGGGCGGTGGAGTTATCTGTCTTCCGTAACAAGCCCAGGGCAATTGAAAACGGCACAAATTTGCGCTTG
>Ga0208564_1002233_pt1 | contig 15512 bp, 14 predicted proteins | sample AD_UKC073_MetaG_FD_184439 | JGI IMG/M metagenome (GOLD analysis project Ga0208564, IMG submission 184439) | Active sludge microbial communities of municipal wastewater-treating anaerobic digesters from USA - AD_UKC073_MetaG (SPAdes) (version 2) | ecosystem: Engineered > Bioreactor > Anaerobic >... | reverse complement strand
CCCCCTACGGCTTCCTTCAGACCCCACCGTTACCAGTGACGCCCTTGCCCTCGGGTTATCTTCCCGCTGGTTAGGTGATAGGGCTTCTTTCAGCCCATCGGCTCAGCAAACATGCTGGTCAAACGATCGCCACGGCACTTCATGCCTCGCGATGACATAGATGATATAGAAATGGGCTTTCTCCTGTCTTGTTACCGTCAACTCGGTTTGTCAAAGCAGCCTTTAATGGAATCTGTATGAATGATCCAGGGGGAAACAGGCCTTTGAAACTGCAAATTAAAGGTTCTTTTATGCTCCTCCTGTTCCCCGCTAAAAACCAGGGTCAATTTGACTTCATAGCTCTTATCTTCCTGCTCAGTAATGGAATCCAGGCGGACGGTCTGTATTTGACAGGATCGGGCCAGGAGCAGTTGGGATTCACGCGAATCATCAAGCAACCGGGCGGCCAGAGCAGTGGCACCCTGGTCCACAGCGGTAAAGAAAATATCAATCGCTTCAGGAGCAGATACTTTTTCCAACTGCCGGTCAAATTGATCAGCCGCTTTCCAGACCATTATCTGGTGAGCTGTATTCGGCTTTTTACTACCGTGGGTGGTGCTGCCCAAAAAATGAATGCAAAAATGTCCCTTAAAATTATTTCCTTGTATGGCTCCGGCACCATGGGGCATGCCGTGCATAGATGCCGCCAAGCGGCGGCCATTTTCTAATTCCACTATTATGGCTTTCCTCTGCCAGCTCCATTTTCCCTGGTATATGGTATTCATTATCTCAGTATCCTGTTTGGTTAACGGCTGGACATCGGCATGCTCACTGCCGGCCCGGCGCTGCACCCAAAAGGCCAGGCGGGTGTCCACATCTATGATCTGGGCACGATCAAACTTAGGAAAGAGCTTATCAGCTTCCTCCCATGGTACCAATTCGCCATACAGTGAGGGTCTCTCCCCCGCACCATCTTTTGGGGGCTCGATTGATCTGTTACAGAGTATCCCCATATTAATGGCGGCAATTACTACCAATACAACCACAGTCACCAGCAGTCCACGATAGCGGTATAAATCCAGCAACATCCGGTATCTCCGCCTATCTCAGCCATACTGTCAAAAATATATGAGCTCAGCTGGGGCTTTAAGAATGGATAAAACAGGGATTGCCTGGAGTCGTTACCAGTAAGCTGTGGCACAGGCCACATGAATGAAAACACCTTTCAGTCGAAAGCTAAAGCTTCCGCTACTTTCAGGTGCAGGGGAGGCTTCAGCCTCCCGGAAAGCCGTTCCGGCACACCTATGTTCGCTGGCGGCTCACTCCCCCCCCTCTTGAGTAGCGGAAACTTAAGTTTTCGCTACCGGAACTTGGCTAGCCAAAAAGACGGCTATATTGTCATTGCGCCCTTCGGGTACTCCCGATGTACCCTTTTGGGTACCACTGAGGTTGCGATCCCTGCAAGGGGCGTGGCAATCTCATTCATTTCGACTGTTGTCCCCCGTTGAGATCGCCACGTCGCTTCGCTCCTCGCGATGACAGGTAAAGTTTTTTCCTTATCCACCTGGCTTGTTTTAAATAATTTGTCAGCTTTGCTGAAAAGCTGCGTATAGATGTATAGACTAAAGATAGAAAAGCATCGCAACATATTGAAAGGAGAATGGGAGGGCCATGAGATTTAAAAAAGTATTAGCAATTATGGTAGCCTTAGCTCTTTTGGTCAGTCTTAATCCTATGCCGGTTATGGCTCAGGATACCAATATTACCCTGGAAGAAGCTATTCAGATCGCCAAAAGCATATTCCCGGCTACCGCCCAGTACCAGGAATTCGTGTCAGAGTTCAGCACTTCAGCTCAGGCATCCACATGGAACCTGCAGTGGTCAGCAGGTGAATCGGGAGAGGGCGGCATTAGTGTTCAGATCAACGCCCGAACCGGTGACGTGATACAGATGTATCGCTGGAAGAGGGGTTCTGAACAGCCCGCGGCGTCATCACTTTCGATAGCAGAAGCTCAAGCCATCGCCGACCGCTGGCTTAAGACCATACTTCCGGAAAAATCATCCCACTTCCAAGTAGTGAACAGCACCAATATTGTGCCTCTGAGCAGCAGTAGTTACACTACTATACAAGTACAATACCAGCGCATGGAGAACGGCCTGCCGGTTCTGGGCGATACGGTCAACATGGAAATAGACGCACGCACCCGTGATATTAACTCCTACTACCTCACCTGGACCGATCTGCCTCTGCCTGATCCTGGCAAGGTGGTTTCCGCCAGTGAAGCCCGGCGGGTTTTTGAAGCAGAGAACATGTTAAAAATGCAATATTTCCTTCCTCAAAACTGGCTTTTTAGGTCCTCGCTTGCCCAGCCTGATCCGGTACGTCTGATCTATCTCATTGACCATCCTTCTAATGGCTCGATCAATGCTCTGACCGGTAAGCCATTGGTTCTGAAGGAGGGCCAGGATGAACTGTATGCCAGGTTGTCTATGAAAGAAATATCCGCCGGCAGTATGGACATGGCTGCTGTGGAAAATGCTGCCCCACCACTGACTCCTCAGGAAATTACCGAATTAGAGAAACAAGCTAACATTATTACCAAGGAAGAAGCCGCTGCTAAGGTAAAACAATGGGTAGACATTCCCGCCACAGCGGAATTAACCTATGCTTCTTTAACCCGGGATTGGCAGAACAAAGACTTACGAACCTGGAGTCTGAATTGGGGTATTAAAGGTGCACCTGAGGGCGAATACTTTGATTTATGGGCCCGGGTGGATGCCACCACTGGCAGGATTTACTCATTCGGCCAGTATTCCGGTGATATTAATTACGGCAAAGGCAATTTGACTGAAGAACAAGCTACTGCCCTCGCCCAGGAATTCATTAATAAAATTGAGCCTAAATTATCTCAACAGGTAAAACCAAAGCAATCAGAACCTGGAAATGTTCGGCCTTTGGCTGAAGACAACCTGCCAGTCCAATGGACCATACAGTTTACCCGCCAGGTTAACGGGGTGCCCTTTCCTAATGACGGTATGCGGGTAACCGTTTCCGGTGTAAATAAAAAAATTACCAGCTATGACTTGACCTGGACTGAACAAAGCTTTCCTTCTGTAAATAAAGCCATGGGTGCAACCAAGGCCAACGAGAAATTCCTGGCTTTGGCACCGATGACTCTATGCTATACACCTATCACTACCTCGGGAGTAACCAGTGAGTTCAAGCTGGTTTACAAACCGGTAACCAAAGACAGGCAATCGGAGTTCGCTATGATAGATGCCATCAGCGGTGAGGCGCTTAATTCTGCCGGCGATCCTCTGACCAAGAAGCCAATGCCACTCGTATTCACCGATGTGAGCGGGCATTTTGCAGAAAAAGAAATACAGTCTATCGGCCAGGCCGGCCTTATGAACGAATACGGCAGCCAGTTTAAACCTGACCAAACCATAACTAATATCGTTTTCCTGCGGGCTTTGATGGGAGCCATTGACGGGGTGTGGAGCATCACCGACCGTGAAGATGACAAGCTGATCAGCGATTGTGTAGCTCGAGGGTGGCTGAAAGAAGAAGTTGATCCGAAAGCTGCTCTTACCCGCCAGTTGATGACCGAAACGGTGATACGCAGTATGGGTCTGGACAAAGCTGCCCGTTATGGTGGTTTGTTTAAGAATCCTTTCCCAGAGGATCAGTCTATTGATGAAGCGAAGCTAGGCTACATTGCCCTGGCTCATGGTATGAATCTGCTGCATGTGGATAAGGAATTCAAGGCTGGTGAAGAGGTTACCCGGGGAGAAGCGGCCTATGCCATCGTAAGAAGTCTTAAACTATAGCTGATACCAAAAGGAGGCTGTTCCTAGAGGCTAGCCTCAGAGAGAGTCAAAAAAGCTAACAGTTTGGCGTTCGAGATTGCCACGGCACTTCGTGCCTCGCAATGACATTTAGGATGGATTTCGGTTCTGTCTTCGGGCCGTTCCGGCACTCCCGATGTTCGGTATCGATCACGGCTAATGTTTCGAAAAGTGAAGCACGTGGTGATCTCTTTTATCACCTTTATTGACAGTTTGAAACCCCGTTAAATCACAAGATTTAACGGGGTGTTTTGACAACCTGGGGCTATTTTTCGAAATAGCCCTTTCCTTTGGCTTGATCGATGATACTTTGCGCATACTGCCAGAGCACCTGGGAACTATCGCTGATTACCTGGTTTCTTTTCCTGACCTTTTCTTCGGGAATATGATATTTGACCCAGGTATAGCCTCCGCTCAGATAGTTCTGCACCAGGGGCAGGAGCCGATCCAATGAGGCGGCATAGCGGGCTTCCGGGGTTTGTCGCTCCTCAAATTCTCGCCACAATATATACAGTTCCTCCGCCTGATCCCGGGGCAGGAGGCCAAAAAGGCGCTGGGCAGCCTTTTCTTCCCGTTCTTCTCTCTCATCGTCGTCATCGTAAGCAAATACATCGCCTGCGTCAATTTCTATAATGTCATGGACCAGCAGCATTTTCACCACCTTGAGTAAATCCAGTTGCTCACGATGATCCACATGTTCCGCCAGCAGCAGGGCCATCAAAGCAATATGCCAGGAGTGCTCAGCACTATTCTCGCGGCGGGACCCGTCCACAATCAGCGTCTGCCGCTCCACCTTTTTTAGTTGGTCCACTTCCAGTACAAAAGCCATCTGCTGTTCCAATCGGTTTGTTTTCATGCTTGCAGAGCCCCCTGTTCGTATTATTTTCGCTATTATATCACAAGGGCACAATACCCCTGCTTTCAGAAATTTCCGCTTAAACTTGACGTATTTTATCATTAGCGCTGCAATAGTATTAAACACCAAATTCTTTCAAGGAGGTATTGCTATGCCAACTGATTACGCAGCCCAGGCCTTATCCATCCTGCGGGATCCCTCCCAGTTCCAATGGTATGTGATTCCCCTCCTACTGGTAGTTATTTACATTTATAACGTGGAAATCGGCAAGAAAAACTGGAGCATCGTTTTTGCCGGTTTAGCCCTGTGGGGAATGGACTGGTTCAATGAGATTTGGAACGCTTTAGTATTTCATTTCACCAACTATGCCCCGGTATGGGGAGCTCCCGCTGGGGACACAGCTTTCTTAATCCTTATTGGACTTAATATTGAGATAACCATGATGTTCGCTATTATGGGTATCGCCGCCGCCCACAGCCTGCCGGCCGATAAACACATGAAAATCCTGGGACTGCCTAACCGGGTGGTTTTTGCCGTAGGCTACAGCATCGCTGCCGTCATTATTGAAATAATTCTAAACCTGGCGGGAGCACTCACCTGGGAGTATGCATGGTGGAGTGCCAGTGCACCCTGGCTGATCTTCCTAATCGGCTATTTGCCTTTCTTTGCTGTCAGTTTTTGGGTACATGATATGGAAAGCACTAGGAAACAAGCCCTTACAGTTGCTGCCATTCTTGGCTTTGATCTGCTGTGCCTGCTTATTTTTGGCGGTGTACTGGATTGGATTTAGGCAGAAATACTTTTCCAGCAGGGAGGGGGTCTCGCCTCCCTGTAAAAGCCCCAAGCCCCCGGCTCTGATACGCAGCTGAGCCGTTATCTTCGCGACTCCTCAAACTGGCCTCAGGGCCATATCTTTTCTCCCCTGACAGAACCTAACTTTGACACTCCCCAGCTGTTTTCGGTAAAAAAAAGACAAGCCGGTAAGTTCATACTTTGTTGCGAGTAATAAACCAGAGAAAGAAGGGGAGAGATTGAAGAAAATTTCGCTTTTACTTGCAGTACTCATGATAACTATCTTAATCTGGCCCGCAACGGCTCAAGCAGATGTTTACAAGAATTTCAACCAGTTAAAAGCCCACCAGGATAGAAATGTTGACTATCGCATCAGTTATCACAACGGCCCCTCGTCTACCGCAGTTATTGCTATTCACGGCGGTCAGATCGAGAAAGGTACCAGTGAACTAGCGAAAGAAGTGGCAAAATTATCCGGTTCAGACTGGTATTCATTTGAAGGCATCAAGAAAGGCAACAACAGCGTTCTGCACATAACTTCCTCACGTTTTGACGAACCCATTGGCAAAGCCCTGGTGGCTGAGTCCACGAAGACCTTATCCATACACGGCTGCAAGCGTTCCAGCAAGATTACATATGTGGGCGGCAGGGACAAGCAGCTGGCTGCTAAAGTTAAGGCAAGTTTAAAGAAAGCCGGATTCACAGTTGGTACGGCACCAGATAACTTAAACGGAGACAGCAAATACAATATTTGCAACAGAAATGCTATTAACAAAGGAGTCCAGCTAGAAATATCCACAGCCCAGCGTAATGCGTTTTTCAGCGGAGGAGAGAAAACTAAGACTTTCTACCGTTTTGCCGAGGCACTAGCCGAAGCATTATAGATGTAGATCAGTCAAAAAATTAAACCGGCTTGCCAAAAGCCGTAGGCATCAACCTACGGCTTTTGCTACTATTTACTATTAACAGCTTGTTAATACCCTATAGTACAGATCGATGGGTTATTTCCATCAGGGATTGGAAAGCTACTCGCTGATCTCGTTCATTAACACCTTCGATGTAAACCAGGCCATCAGCCAGAGCAGTCACATCCTTATACAAAATGATGGTGTCACCAGGCAAGGCTTCATGTATATAGTTAAATTCAATGGCCTTGACCATATGGGCTTTGTGGCTTTCCAAACTGAAGCAGTCCATAATAAAATCCACGTATTTGGTGTTATTGAGATGCTCGTTGACATCTACATCGCTGTAGGCGATAGTCCGTTTGTAGACCATCTCCGGCTGTCCAAAATGCTTTAATTTGCCCAATCTGCAGTCCAGGGCTCGTTCTTCTCTCAAAGGGGGGTAGTTGACGGCAATAAGTCTGCTCCTTTTTAATTTTCGGGTATGTATATCTATGATTGCCCATATGGAAACTGCCCGAACTATGACATTTCCGTCCCGGTCTCTCACGAGAAAGTCCCTGGTAAACTCCAGGCTTTTCGGTTGCTGGGGCCAGGTTTCCAGGAGAATTTCTTCATTCATTACTGGATACCTGGTTATTTCAACCCGTATGCGTACCAAAGCCCAGGTTACCCCGAACTTGTTCATGATAGTGTCCAGACCAATCCCCAAATTGGCGGAATGCAAATTAGCTATCTCCTGGAAGTAGCCAAATAAAGCGCTTAGTTTCAGTCTCCCAGCAAAATCCACATCCCGCATTCCTACAGTAAAGTTTTTCTTATAGACAGCCAAAGGCTCCATACCGATTTCTCCCCATCCGAGTTCTGGAAATTATTGTAGCACTACGATCAGCAAAATGGAAATCGCCGCATCCTGCTAAGTAATCAAGGGGAAAAGGTATAATCTGGATGACTGACGAATAGACTTTAAAATTCCAGCGGGAAGGAAGTGTTCATTATGGCCTATGACGTGTTGTTTCAGCCTGGAAGTATAGGAACCTGTACTACTAAGAACCGAATTGTCATGGCTCCCATGGGTAACATAAACATGGCAGACCCTATCGGCCGGCCCCTGCCGAAAATGATAGAGTATTTCATCGAGCGGGCCCGGGGAGGCACCGGCTTGCTGATTACCGGGCTTATACCGGTTTCCTTCGGCATTGATCCTACTGTCAGCGAAGATAATGACACCACCTATTTCCCTCGCATTGATGGTTCCTCACGCACTCGTCTGGCCGGTTTCCGCGACCTGGCAGCCGGGGTTCACGCCTTTGACTGCCGTCTGTTTATACAACTTACCGCTGGACTGGGACGAGTTGGCTCTCCTGAAGCTATGCTTAAAGGCAAAATACTAAAGTCAGCCTCCTGGAACAGGAATTTTTATGTTCCCCAAATACCTCATATCCCCCTTTCTGATCGACAAATAAAAAAGATGGTAAAATCCTTCGGGCAGGCTGCCATCAATGCCAAGGTAAGCGGTTTTGATGGGGTGCACCTGCACGGTCACGAAGGCTATATGATGGACCAGCTTACCTCTTTGCCTTGGAATCGCCGGAAATTAGGGCGCTACCGCAATCGCTTCCAGTTTGCTCTGGATGTAGTCAACGAGATAAAATCCATGTGCGGGAAAGATTTTCCGATTATATATCGCTTAGATCTCACCCAGGCTCTCCAGGCCAGTTATGGAGATAGGATCTTCAAGCGCCATTTTAGAGGTATGGAACGCACCCTGGAGGAAGGCCTGGAGTTCTGCTGCGAATTAGCCCGGGCCGGAGTAGAAGGATTTGATGTGGATAAAGGCTGTTATGACAACTGGTTTTATCCTCATCCTCCCGCTTATTTTGACGATATTCCCTATGTGCGGGATATGGCGGGCAGTTTGAAAAAACACTTTCAGAGCAAGGAGATCAATGCCCAGGTTATCGCCGTAGGCAAAATGGGAAAACCGGAAGCAGCCGCTCAGGTTTTGGAAGAGAACTGGGCTGACTATGTAATGCTGGGGCGCCCTTTGCTGGCTGACCCCCATTGGCCTAACAAAGTGAGAGAAGGCAGAATCCGGGAAATCACTCACTGTATCGGTGACCAGGAAGCCTGTATTCAATCATTTATTATGGGTGGTCATCCCTGCTGCGCGGTTAATCCTTATACCGGTTTTGAGGATACCAAAAAGCTGGAGCCGGCCCGCCAACGCAAAAAAGTGGCTGTAATAGGCGGCGGCCCCGCCGGCTGTGAGGCGGCTAGGACCGCATTCCTGCGGGGACATGAAGTTTACTTGTTCGAAAAGGAAGCAGCTCTGGGCGGGCAGCTGCGACTCAGCATTAATATGCCCATCAAACATGATATCAAACGCTACCTGGAAAACCTGCAGTATCAGATAGATCTGCTGGCCGAGCAGGGACTGAGCATCGAGTACAATCATACTGCCAGTGCCCAGGAGTTGGCGGGTAAATATGACGTTATTATCTGCTGCAGCGGTCTTAGAGGTAGTATACCTGCGCTGGAGGGACTGGAATCCATACCTCATGCGGAAGTAAGAGATTTCCTGCGCTCTGGGGGAGAACTTCCCCCTAATACTCAAAAAGTAACCGTCATCGGCGGAGGATTGGTAGGTTGTGAAGTAGCTTATACCCTGGCCAGTCAAAAAGGGGTGGAGGTTACCATTGTGGAAAAGCAAGCTGAATTGATGACCGGGGTAGTTCACGCTAACCGTGCCATGATGCTTTGGATGCTGGCAGGGATGGGCTCCCCTTCCGATTCCGGTGAGGATGTCCTGCCCCGGCCGGTGCAGGCATATACCAGTACGGAAGCTGTAAAAGTTGTGGGCAAGCAAATATACCTTAAGGCTCACCGGCAGCGTACTGACCCCTATACCCCCTGGCGTACTCTCATACCCGAAAATGTGCACAACCCCTTTGCTAAAAAGCTGAAACCCGGTGACACCGAAGATATAGTGATTGACAGCGATTTCGTGGTGCTGGCTACCGGCGGGCAGAGTGACAACTCTCTATATTATCAACTAATGGCCCAGAAGGCAGCTCCGGAAATCTATTGTGTGGGGGACAGTCAGCAGCCAGGCCGGGTATGGGAAGCGGTTACCAGCGCTAATGAAGTGGCTCGCTCAATCTAAAATGATGTCGATGTTATCTCGTTTTTTAGAAGGGATCGTAAACGAGGAGCTAAGGAAGATAAAAATACCGTAGCGGAATCTAAAGTTTCCGCTACTCTAAAAGGGATATCTGCTTGGCGTAGTAATTAATGTAAGGCTTAAAAGGGCAAAGGTGGTTTAGCTATCCCAGGGCAAGGTTGGGCCCGCCAAACAGGATAGCCGCTATGATCAACAAGCGGAAAGCCTGCCAATATGTTATCTCTTTCAAGCCGAAAACCTGGGGCATAGTAATATTCCACAGCCACTGCAGCAGCCAGGCGACTAGGAATAGGAAACCCACCGCCAGAAAAACCAGCAGCATAGTATTAACGGGCATTCCCATTTTCAAATTCCTCCTTTTTCTAAAACACAACTTCGCCAATAATTTAATACTTTATTCAACTATTCTCTAATGCAAACCCCCACTCCTGCCACTGCCAGGTGGTGTGCTTTTTATAAAACAGCTGACGGATGGAATAGAAAGGTCCGGCAGCAGGCCCCTCGGTAACCAGTAATTCCTGGAGGCCATCATCATCATGATCTTCCACCTGCAGCCTCAGGATAGGATATTCTATCGCGGAGGAACACCACACCGGTTTCATGCGGCCGGCCACCAGCCGGTACATAAAGAGATGATTGCTGTATTCCGTGTCTTCTCCCTTCATCCACATAGGCTTTGAGGTACCGAAGCTGCCCTTTTTCCAGAGAACCAGGAGCATTTCCTCCTGTCCGTCATTATCAGCATCCGCTAAAACCAGATCGGTTACCTTCCAGGCCGGATCTGACTCCCATAGTATGGCATCTTCAGTTGTTACGGTTACCTGACTCTCAGCCAGCTGGTAGATTTCCAGCTGGCCATCTCCATCGCTGTCACCTTTCAGCTGTTTCGAGGGTGAAGGTGCAAACCGGTAAAAGGCCAACAGCAATACTAGTATAAGGAGTGCCGTTACAAGCAGGGTTATCCTCTTTTTATTTATTGTTCTTCCTGTAATTCCCACGGCATGATCACCCGGCATTCACCGGTTGGGGCCATAAATGACCTGGTCCAGGCTGGCAATTCAGGAATCTGGCTGCTTTCCAGCATCTCCCACCATTTCCCATCGGTCAAACGATCCCCGGCGGTCCAGGGAAACTCATAATAGGAGTAGACCCCTCCTTTGGCTATGCGCAGCTTCCCTTCCACGGGCACCACGGCATATATATAGTTGATATAACCAGTGGCTTCCTCTAAAACCGTGCTGGGAGGAGCGGTGGCTACATCTGCCACCACGGGAGCGCGATTGTTGAGCAGCAGCATGTTACGAGGGCCTTCCTGATCCCGCAGGGCTTCCAGCCAAAAGTGTTCCAACTGGCCGCCGAAGCTGCGGATTAACTCGTACTCTTCCTCAGTTAGAGACTCCCCTTTTAACTCTTTTTCGGAAATGGTTTTCATCTGCAGGGCCAGTTCCTCCATGCGGCTAAGGTTTTCCGCATCCCTTTCATCCAACAGATTGCGCGCCTGCAAACCGTCCCGGGTCAGAGCTGACAAGGCTGCCAAGCGGGCATATAGCCGTGGGTTGGGTTCCACATAGCCCCGGTCATCGATTTCTTCCATGCCGTTCCCGCCCATTTCCGCATAGTTTTGCTTGGTGTAGAGAATGGTATCGTGCTTTAATTCCGTCCAACTGCTCAGGAAGGTATTGAGCTCTTTATGGGTCCAGGCTTGATTGAGCATGAAGGTGGGATAGCCTTCAGGAATCTGCCGGGTCAGCGTCCTTAAGGTATGCATCCAGTTCCAATACAGGTTTTGGTGCCAGGTGGCTTCTTCCAAGCCCGTCAGGTACTGCTGTATTTTTTGCATGTTTTCGGGGTAGCTTTCATACTCATATTCACCCATTCCTTTGAGTATCTGGCTGGCTGCACCGGATCCCAGGGCGGCCGGAATATCCAAACCCTTGGGAAGCATGCGCCGTTCACCAGCTGGGTTTTCACCTACTTCCCGGTAAATCAAGCGCTGGAATATGTCAGCATCCACGGTGTAGCGCTGGCCCATGAACCGGAAACCGCTGATTTCGGCATCCCGGTCAGGCTGTATGCTGGCATCAAATATGGAAATGGAATTGATTACCGGCCCTTTTACCTGGCGGATTTCGGTCAGGAAAGCCTGCCACTTGGCATCATCCCGGCTGATGTCCTTTAGGGAGAATTTATTTCCATAGACCTTACGCAGCACCTGGGCATACTCTGCAAATCCCGGGTCATCACTGCGCCCTACGAAAAATTCGGTAGTATCATAGATGCTGGCCCAGGGGGAATATACCTTATTATCATGCAGAGCCATGGTTATCAAAACCGCGGAGCGGGTTTCATCTTCATCCTTGGCTCGGAAGGTCATGCGGCCATACCACATCATAGCCTTAAAGTAGTTTTCCAGCTCCTCATTGTAAGTATAATGACCGCGGGGAATGTACTGGGTGTAATCTTCCTTTAAGGACTCCAAAACATCCGGCTGGCGGCCCATGCTCATCACTGGGGAAACAGCGGTGGTCTGGTGAGCATTGATTAGCTCCAGCTCCGCTTCTGCCACTTCTTTCACCTCAGCCGGCATCTGGGTCTGGGGATCCAGTAAACAGCTGCCTACCGTAAAAAAGGCCAAGTTGCGCAAGGCGGCATTCTCCCAGGTGCTGCCCTGCAAAATACGGTACTGCTCTTGGGAAAGTCCCATCATACCCTTATTTAGCTTCCTTAATTCGGGGATCAACTGGTTCCTTTCCACGGTCTTCAAGAGATGCTGGAAATAAAGGTGATAGTTGTGCAGCATAGCATCAGTGGTAATGAAATTAGGCACATGGTCATAGCGGTTAAATTCGTAGGTCAGGAAAAATTCCGTGCCCATACCAGGAATAACTACAAAGCCGTTTTCCACGAGACGCTGTCGTGCCTCATCATTGAACTGAAAGCGGCTGCTGTTTTCCACATTGCTAAGATCAGCTTCAACCTTATAGATGGGCAGACTGGGCTGCTCATCCACGGGCACTTCAGTATAAGGCGCAAATTCCGCAGCTAAAGTTATCTGGTCATCAGCAATAAAATCACCGGCTGACTGAGATCCACCGCACCCTGCCAGCAGTCCCATCAGCATAAGCAGTGTCAGGCCTATGCTTACCGCCTGCCTACCCTTAATCTTCATCATGTAGCCCTCCTAAAACATCCTTATATACCCTTACGGCAGGTAATTAATGTTCTTACGCTTTTTGCCGGGAAACATTGGGAAAAAGATGGCAAAAAGAGGAGCGTTTTTCATTTCACGGGCACATATTAATCTAATGGCCGTGAAACGGAAACCGTTCCTCTATGCATACTTAAACCAGCGAGAAATACAGTTGATTATTGTTCGGGTCCCTGTCAATCTGAACCTGGCCCTGGGATGCCATCATTAAAAGATGGGCAGTGACTTCCCCGGTAGCCAGGAATAAGTTGAACACATCCAACCCAGAACCGAACAGTTCGTTGACTATAGCACGGACAATACGGGGTTCATTCCCCATACAGCTTTTTATAAGCCCCAATCGCTCCTCATGGTGTTTGTACAACTGATCAATGCGGGCGTCCAGATCATCAAAAGGTTCTCCATGAGCGGGCATGATCCAGGCAGGGTTCAGCTGCAGAAGACGATTTAAGGAATCAAGATATTGCTCCAACGGGTTATCATCAACTCTGGTAGGAAAACGAATTACCGTTGAAATAGTGGGCAGAATCTGGTCTCCAGACAGCAATAGTCTATCTTCACGGTTAAAGAGACAAACATGAGCATTGGTATGGCCGGTGGTGAGAACAACTTCCCAAGGGCGATCCCCGAACTCTATTGATTTTTCCTCAAGGAATTGTACCTCAGGCCAGGGTTCCGGTATTACAGTAGCAAAGCGCAGTATAGCCGTCATTTGCTCGATTTCTTCTGCCTTAATACCCAGGCTGAGCATACCATCCTGGTAATACAAGGACCCTACTTGTTCGGTTTCATCAGGATAGAAGGCCTGCTTATATTCATCTTCCGTCATAATAACTTTGGCCCCGGACTTTTCCTGCAGCCACCCGGCCAGGCCCACATGGTCTATATGGCCATGGGTTATCAGAATCTGCTTGATGTCAGTAAACTGAATGCCTAAGTCTTCTATAGCCGTCTCCCATTGTTCCTTACACTTGGGAAGGGGAGGTCCCGCATCAATTACCGACCATCCCTCCCGCCCTTTTAACAGAAAACTGTTAATACTTCTTAAAGCTCCAGGAACAGGTAAACGCAATCTGTAAATTCCAGTATGAACCTCACCGATCATTCCATCATTCCATCCTCGTACCAGTAAAATTCTGTTATCCCATTCTACCATGCTGTGGCCATAATAAGATTATTTTTCTGCTAAATTTATGAAGTTTAACCAGTCTCCTATGTCTTTGTCGGTTATCCCCCGATTGGCTTGGAGCCAATGCTGAAACTACATCGATACCCTTGCCCACAAAAGGGTTTTCTCTACTCCTTCTTACCTGGATAATTCATTAATGAAATATAACCCATTCACGTTCGATTTTGAACCTTTCGGGGCAAAGCTATTGCTTTTTATTTCCATTCTAGTATATATGTTGTAGGTGGCCACCACTAATTGAAGGAGGTGGTATCAGTATTAGAAACTAGGGTATTAGGCATTATATTAGCTTTTTTGTTATTAGTGGCCAGTGCTGGTGCACAACTTGCTTGTTCCACTGGTATCAGCCCAAGTTGCCGGAGTAAGTATCTTGTATAAAGCCTTGTAATGGGAAAACCAAGCTAATAAAAGTACGAAAACCTCATCAGCAAGGAGTCTATAGAAATTGAAGAGGAGTGTTAATTATGAGAAAAAAGCTAAAAAAGGTTTATTATTGATGACTCTAATGATTTTTGTATGTACCTCTAGCGTTTTGGCTGCCAGTACTAGTTCTGAAACTGAGACTTTGGCTTCTATACAAGAAATTACTAAAATGATAGATGTCAAGCGAGCTATTATCCAAGTCATTATGATTTCACTTTTAATCATTTCAGTATACAAAATAATCAACTCAACAAAATAACTCATAAGGAATCATATTAAGGCGAAGCAGGGGGACGGCAGACGGTGTGACAATATACTCCAAACTCGTCCCTAAAACTAAGCAAATACTCTTCGTTTTCGAATTGATGGAAAAAATCCAAGATGGCTGGTTTAAGCTTAGGCTGGGGCCTTCTTACACCATTTCTTCAACTTCCAGAATGTTGATTACCGAAGCTGTGTCCTTGAGAAGTACCATCAAGAAGAATGGTACAACGTCAGGGACAACAGTAGTCGAGTCATGGTGGCATAGCCCTGATATAATGCCCCCCATCGTCAAGACACATGCTGATTTAAATAAGCTAATGTGTCCCTCACTCTGCTAAATTGCTAATCATGGGCATTTGCTGATAACATTCAGCGAGGCATCTATATTCTGAGCATTTGTGGGTTTAGCTGGTACTTACCAGCTATCTGGCTCAAGGTCTCCTCTTCTTTCAGGAGTTCCATGACCACTTTGGCTTTAAACTCGGCTGTGTAGCGATTTCTAAATATTTTAGCCTATTTTTTCCCGACAGGTGTCTCACTACCTGGGAGCATTATATTTTATACTCACTAAAACTTCTATTTTTACAAGGAGATGGATTATGGAATTAGGTGAATTAGGGTTTATTTTCATTTTATTATTCTTTTTTATTAGTTCAGTAATCCCAATATTGATTCTTATAATTATTTTACAAATAAATAAACGATTAAACATTTTGGTTAAAATAATGGAAAATAACAATTTCAAAATAGTCAAGTAAAATAAACACAGGCGACCAGGGGGGACGGTTCTTGCGGTTCGAAAGTGGTTATACATTGCGCCTTTAAAATAATACTTCTGCTAATTCCCGTTTGCAATGTCAACC
>Ga0208564_1002232_pt1 | contig 15514 bp, 11 predicted proteins | sample AD_UKC073_MetaG_FD_184439 | JGI IMG/M metagenome (GOLD analysis project Ga0208564, IMG submission 184439) | Active sludge microbial communities of municipal wastewater-treating anaerobic digesters from USA - AD_UKC073_MetaG (SPAdes) (version 2) | ecosystem: Engineered > Bioreactor > Anaerobic >... | reverse complement strand
ATTCCGGGCGCAAGAGGAGGCCGAACGACAGGCTGCCCTGGCCCGCAAGAAGGAACGGGAGCGGTTGGCGCGGGAACAGCTGGTCCAAGATGTCAAAGATTTACGGGATCACCCGCCGCCGCGTCCACTGTTCGCCCGGCCCTGGGTGACGTGGGCGGTCCTATTCGCCCTGCTTGGCGGTCTGGGATGGGGCGGCTGGCGCTTTATTCGGCGCAAGCGGGGGCCAGCCACGCCATGAGAGCTTCACGAGAGGAGAATCCTTGTCATGACCTCGACCGAATGGGAAAGCCTTCTCACGCAACTGCTCAGTCGGCACTGGCTCGACTACATGGCCTATGATGAAGGAGGCCATTGGGGCGTCGCGGAATGCATCAAGAACGGGTATCGCGGCGTTCGCAATGCCTTGCGGGATTTGCCCATCTCCGATGATGAAGCGGCGATTTACCGCGAGGCTATAACCCGCCTAAAAACCGGTAAGGGTCACTACGTGACGTTTTACCAGAAAGAGGATACGACCGGCTGGGGTGATGCGGTCTTTGACGATGTCTCCGAAAAGCTGCAAGCGCGCCTGAATGCCCTGTCGGATCAATCATAATCCCGAACCCTTACCCGTCCGCCGCTTTGTTCCTTCCGCCCGCGCGCCGCGTCGCCGCGGCCCTTCGGGCGTTCACGCGCGTTGTCGTTGGTCCGGCGGTCCGCCCGGCTCCAGGACTGTTCCCACTGTTCGGTCATCTGCTGTTCCAGGTGCTGCAACTCCACCTCCTGCCGTTCGTTCAGTGCCGTGACCTCGGCGCGTAACGGCGCTTCCATGGCCTCCCGCGAGGCATCCTGGTCACGGGCTAGGTCGTGCAGGCGCACGCGCAGCGCGTCCAGTGCGGCCCGGTCGTCCTCGGCCCAGCCGCCGATCCGGTAGAGCCAACCCTTAAGGCCGGTCTGGGTCTGGCGTTCTTCGATGGCGTGCATCTCGGCGTTCGTTTCGCGCTGTCGCCGGGCGCAAGGCTCGCCCACCCGGTTGGACCAGACGGTGCGGATATGCGCGTGCGCAAGGTGTAGGGTGTCGCGGGCTTCGAGCTGGCGGCTGAACAGCTTTTGCCGCTGTCGCGCGGCCCAGTCCTCGAACCGCGCGCGCCGGGCGTCTTCCCTGGCGCGTCGCTCCGCCTCCTCGGCCTCGGCGATGGCGGCTTCGATCAGTTTGTCCGCCTGTTCGCGTTCGTAGGCGTCGCGGTCCCAGATTTCGGGCGCGTTCTGGTCGCGTTCTTCTTCATCGTCTGAATCGCGGCGGATGTCCTCAAAGACGTCATCCACCCGGATCGGTTCGGCGTTGGTTGGTTCGGCCTTGGAGGGTGGGGCCTGGCTGGCTTCGGCGAAGGCGGTCCGGATTGGGACCGGCTCCGCGTCGCGCTCGGGTTCGGGCGCGCGGGCGGCATCGTCGAAGGCGTCCCGTGCCGAAGGGGGTGGTTTGGCGCCGGCGCGGGTGAAATCCTCTTGCAGCGCGCGGCGCTGCACGTCCAGCAGCCGGCGCTTCTCGCGTTCGGCGTCAAGGCTGATGACCTTGAACTGGTGTTCACGTTTTTCCCGCTCGGCGTTGCGGGCCTGCACCTGCCGGTTCTGGTCGCCGATGCGCGAGGCTTTACCGGCCTTCTCCATCCGGTGCGCCCATTTGCCTAAATGCTGGGTGGGTTCCCGGTCCAGGCCCTGGTCGGCGTAGCTGCGATGATCGACGCGGGAGTTGTAGCCGGCGCGTTCGAGCGCGCGATTCTGGAAGTGCGCCCATTGATAACGCCAGCCCCGTAACACGCTGTCGTCGTTCCAGCCTCGTTCCTTGTTGCCAAACCGCTCGCCGTCGATCCGCCGCATGGTCAACATGACGTGGGCGTGATGGTTGCGGGCGTCGCCTTCCCGGTCGGGGGCGTGAATGGCGATGTCGGCCACCATGCCCCGGTTGACGAATTCACGCTGTACGAAGTCGCGTACCAGTTCCTTACGCTGCGCGTCGCTCAATTCGTGAGGCAGGGCCAGGATCAGTTGCCGGGAGAGCTGGGCATCGCGCCGGCGTTCGGCCTGTTCGACCGCGTTCCAGAGTTGGGTACGGTCACGCGCCCAGGCGGGGGAGCCCTTGGGGGCCAGGATTTCAGTGTGCAAGACACCTTGCCGCCGCCGGTAGTCGTAAACCGCGCCGGTGCGTTCGTCTTCGATCCGTTCGCCCGCCCGATAGGCGGCGGCGGCGGTCGCGCTGTAGCCTTTGCCGCGCCCGATGATTTCGGCGCTAAAACGATAGAGGGCCAAGGTGAACATCCTCGCGGAATCGCAAGGTCAGGATTCGGCTCATTCAAGGATAGCATGACGGCGGGTAACGGGCCGGTCAGGCCCGCCCGCCGGCTATCCGATGGACCACAGCGAAAGGGAACGGTTCCAGCCGTGCGCACACATTGCGAAGCAATGTATAAGTGCGCACTTCATTCCACTGGCCCTTCAGACGTCTCGGGGGTGGGGTTCTCCAGCTGACCCTGCTGTGTGGCTCCACTTTCTGCCGGGATTTCCGTCACTGGAGCGCGGCTTGACGTGGGCTGGATGCTCCAGCTGCCTTTTTTTCTCGATGCTTGGCGGGGGGTCGATAGGCTAGCTATGATGGTCTGGATGCTTTTCCACGAGGACTGCCGCCATGTCGTCGCCCGATACTCTGGAATCCGACCGCCTCAAGCGACTTCGCCAGCAACAGGAAGCGCTGGCCCAGAAAATCCGCCTGGAAGAATCGCGCCTGAAGGAACAGGCCAGAAAGGATGAGACCCGCCGCAAGATCCTCGCCGGTGCCGTGGCGCTCGATCTGGCCGGACGGAATCCGCAGTTCCGGGCGCTGCTGTATGAGGCCCTCAATCTGTCGATTGAACAGGAGCGGGACCGGGCTTTGTTGGGGTTGACCGGTCCCGCCACCCCTCCGCCGCCCGCCCGCGCCGCTCAAAGCGCCGACGCGAAGCCGCTACCGGATTCCTCCGGTAGCGGCTGACGGGTCCCGGATTAGATCGGGTCTTTCGGCGGTAACAGCAGGATGTCGCCATCCAGAGGATGGGCGTGCAGCTTGATCTTGTAGCCCCCCTTGCTGTTTTTCCAGGCCGCGCCGATCCGGTAGTAGCGATTTTCATCGCCGTGCTCGATCACCGTGTAGGCGAGCAGCTCGGGGCGTTTTCCAGTTTCTTGAGCCATGTCTTTTACTCCTTTTCGTTTTAGGTTGATCCATTCCCTTAACGGGAATGCGGCGATGGTTTAGCCGGGACCCAAACCGGTTTTTGCAAGGGGCTACACGGGAGTCCCGCCACAGGCGGGACGAATGGAGCGGGCCGCCCCTTGTCAAAAACCGGTGGGCTCGGCTCATCGTCCGTTCATTCCGGTCAGGGAAGGGATCGTGCAAACGAAAAGGAGGAAGCGACAGGCGACAGGAAAACGAAAACCCACCGGCTGCGTTCGTCACTCCGTGACCGAGTACGAGGGTATGAAGCGTCGTACGCGCCGGATGGGCGGGGCAATAGGAAAAGAGGGGGTGCAAGATCGGGCGATACGCGCACTGGTGGGGGGTGACAGGCTGTTACCGCCGAAAGACCCGGTCTGATCCGGGACCGGTTGCCGTTCACCGATCCGGTGCGGCGACCGGAGGCGCGGCGCGGAACCCTGCGGGCGGCCCTTTCGGTTGACTGCGATAGAGGTCGGTAAAAGGGAAACGGGGCAATAGGAAAAGAAGAGGGGGTGCGTTTGCGCACGGGTGGCGAATTCGGTAGGCGGTTGTGATGCCGCCTACCGAATTCGCCCCCGTATAACCGCGCATCCCCTATTCAAAAAATTCCTTTCTACAGTCTTCCGGTAATCCAGTCGTCAAGGGCGATAGCGGCCTGTTGCATCAGCCGTTCGAACTCGGCTTGATCCGGGGCGGGGTCCGTCCATCGGAATCCGAACAGGTGCAGGGCGTCTTCGTCGTCGCTGCCGTCTGAAATCCAGCAGGGGCCATCAATGCCGGCCAGTTCGTCCACGCCGCTCGTCCAGTGCGCCGTAAAGCGCGGGGCGGCGTGGTGGGTGATTGTGCCGGGTCCGGCGTCGCCGGCTTCGATGGTCCAGTCCGTATTCATCGGTTCAAAATTCCGGGGGGTTTAGAAAAACGAGAGTTGCCTGGGTCCGCCGGGTGGCGGTCCGTTCAGTACAGGCAGGCCGCTTGCCGGGGAATCCTCCCCGGCGGCGGGCGTGGGATCAGGTTCGGACGCGCGCACCGGTTCGGGTTCCGGGGTGGAATCCGGGACCGTTTCCGGCGGGATGTCGTCGCCTTCGGCGTCCGGCTCCGGATCGGGAGCCGGAACCGGTTGCAGGCTCAACAAATAATCGGCAGCCTTCTGGGCGTGGCTGGCGGCGGTGAAGATCGCTTTCTTGTCGTCCTTCAGAACCTTCAGCCATGAGGCGATATAAGCGGCGTGGTCGTCGCGGATGTCCGGGGTTAAACCGAGTTCGGCACAGAGAAAAGCGCTGCCGATTTCGGCGACCAGTTCTTCCATGGCGTAACCGGCATCGCCCCATTTCTTGCGGCCCATGTCACGGGCAAGCCGCGAGGGGTGCCGCGTCCAGTGGGTTTGTTCATGGGCCAGAGTAGCGTAGTAGCTTTCCGGGTCGTGGAAGCTCTCGAACGGCGGCATTTGGATGAAGTCCGGTTCGATGGCGTAAAAGGCCCGGTTGCCGCCGTGGCGAATGTCGGCGCGAGTTGCGGCAAAGAAGGCGTCCAGCTTGGCATGACGCTGTGCGTCCGTCAGGTGCGGCGGCTCGCTCCGGGCGTAGTAGTGCGCGGGTAGGCCGTCGATCTGCTCGACGTTGAAAACCGTGTAGCCCTTCATATAGGGGATTTCGATTTCCTCGTCCTGCCCGGTCTTTTCGTTGGTTTCGGTCCGGGTCAGTGTGTTGGCGTAAACCACAAGGCTGCCGCGCTCGCCTTTCTTGACCTGCGCGCCCAGCTCTTGGGCTTGTTTGTAAGTCATCCAGATAGGCGCGGCATAGCCTTTTTCGATGGCCGTGACCCAAAGCATCAGGGTGTTGATGCCGTTGTAAGGTTTGCCGTTATGGCGCAAGGGCCGGGAAATCGGTCCGGCGGCGTGCGCGGCGTTCCACGGCTGCATCCATGGCCGGGTGCCCTGTTCAAGGGCGGCAAGGATCGTGTCGGTAACGCGGGTATAAACGTCCTGTTTCATGGTGAAGAGTCCTTTCTATTGGTGTATGAGGTTCAGGAAAACAGGTCAAGTTGTTGGCGGCTGATTTGCTTCGCCTGCCAGACCGGCGACTGCGCGAAGTGGTCGAGCCACGCCAGAACGAGGGCGGCAGGGCCGCCGCCTTCCTCGATGACGTTCCGGGCGTAAAACTGCGAGAGATAGCCCGTTTCGGTGATGGGCAAGGGTTCCCTCGCCGGGACAAGGCTGCGGATTTCCAGATGGTCAAGTGCGCGCCCGTAGCTGTGCCGGAAAGCCGGGGAAGTGTCCGGCGTGTAGGTGATTTCAATCTGAATGCCGTGCCATGTGAGGTTAAAGCGTTCCTTGCTCATGAGCCTTTTTCCTTTCTTTGGTTTGAAGGGTTGCGTCATGCAACCCGTCTAGGCCCGCGCCAATGAGCGGGGGGATGCCGTCAAGGCCGGACCGCGCCAAAGGGGTATCTCCCGACCTGCACAAGCCAAGGAGCGGCACGCGACGCGGGCGCGGAAGGTTGGGGAAACGGCGCGGCTCCGCCCGCAAGGGCTTGGCCTTGACGGCGATGGGGCGGCACGCCCCTGCAAATCGGGAAAAAGCGAATATTACATATTATGTTTTACGTTATTTATGGTATGACCAGAACCCCAACCCGGCTTTTTCGCTTGACGGAATAGGGCAAGGCTGGCTACGGCAACAGGCAGGATCGGAGATAAAAACAGGGAACAGCCGGGATGCTGCAACGGGAATTCAATTTCCGCGCATTAATGGTCAAGGACGAAAGCGGACGCTATCGCCATGCCACAGGCGACGAGATCATTGAAGCGGCCCTATCGGAAATCAATCGCCGTTTCGCCCGTGGCGTGGCGATTACCTCGCCAAGCGAGACCCTGGAATTCCTGCGGCTGCGGCTCGGCCCTTTGGAGCATGAAGTCTTCGCCGTGCTCTGGCTGGACTATAAACATCGGGTTCTGGCCTTTGAGGAGCTGTTCCGGGGCACCATCGACGGCGCAAGCGTCTACCCGCGCGAAATCGTGAAATCGGCGCTTCGACACAATGCCGCCGCCTGCATCCTGTGCCATAACCATCCCTCCGGCGTCACCGATCCCAGCTCAGCGGATCAAAACATCACCGGGCACATCAAGGAAGCTTTGCGCTTGATTGAGGTCCGGACGCTCGATCACGTCATTGTCGGCGAAATCCCGTACTCCTTCGCCGAACACGGCTTGCTGTAGGGTGGCAGGAAAACCGCCACGCCCCGAAAAAAGCCCGCCTAGGGAAAACCCCAGGCGGGCGATAGGAACAAGACAATCCTATAATGTTTCGATAGATTCTATAAGCTTCAGAACAGCCTGACGTCGGCCTGGACCGTGAGTTTCCAAAGCTGGAATTCCTCGGCGGCCACGGCGGCGAATCTGGAATTGAGATTATCGGACTAAAGTCAGCTTTAAATACATCAAGCTTGAAGAGATGACCGGCTTCATCAAGGTGCCCTGGATTAATCTGCGGGGCTTTGAGTAATACAATCATCCCGTAAATTTCTTCTTCAAGGCTGAAATTACTTCTGACATTGCTGCTAACGGATCAACAGTATCTTGAGAATAAATACTGCAAGATGCCATGTCTTCAGGGTAATCAAATTCAGCGTATAACTCTTGCAACTTATCAATCTTTTCTTCTTCGGATAAAGCAGACTCACTTAATGCGGTCAATGTTGCAAGCCTCCACTTTTCAATGGCTTCGGGAGGTTCCATCTCTTCGCCAACTTGCAACAACAAATCCTTAACCTCTGAATCATCAAGAGAATCAGCCCCAGCCAATATCGCGATATTTTCATTACCGTTATCTAGATCGGTAGACAACAGGTTGACAGCATAATCCGCAATATCCGACTTCGCTGCCCAACCCCTTTGCAGACCAACAAACAACGCTGGCCAGCATACGAGATTAAGTTCTTTCAATGCCTCTACTGGTTTCATCTAATCACTACCTCACTACTTCGGTACCTGATTTGGAAACCCTGTGATTTGGCCGCCTGGAATAAAGCGCCTATGAGTCACATTTCCTTGATCGATAATCCATTCAAAAACGCCATCTTTACCATTGAGGCTACCCTCAATTTGCCTTAGCTCAGACGTTCTTACTACTTGGCCACCAGGACCTTTGGTTGGAATATCGAATTTCGCTGCATCACCGGCATAGTTATCGATGATGTCATTAAAGCGGTGAGTAGGATCAGTTTTATTGGCACTGCCAATGCGTGGTTTACCAAGAACAGAATTGTCTACTCCCTTTGCAACAATCGACCCACGGAGCAATAACGCCCCTTCAGCCAACGCCGTCGCCGCCCCTATCGCAGCAGAAGTAAACGCCTGTTTAAAGTCAGTACATTCAAAGAGATGTCCGTGGAACCCTCGCTGTAAAAAAACATCAACCCCAAACCCGACTTCAGCCCCGCCTATCACCAATAGAATAAGAGGAAGGACCTTACCGTTCGGATCGATATAGTCAACCGGATCATTCAGAGCATATCTATAGAGATTCGGATCGCCCGCGTCAAACCCAATCGGATCTTTGGTCGCCCACCGTCCCGTTTCGGCGGCATAATCCCGCGCTCCGAACCGGATCAGTCCGGTATCCCGATCATAAATGCCCCCTGCGAATCCGAAGGGCTGGAATCCTGGACTGGTGTCGCTAATGACCTGGCCATATTCGTCATAATCCAGCCGTTGGGTGACGGTGCCGGTGGCGGTGTCCACCACGAGGCGCGGACTACCGAGATGATCGGTCAGGATGCGGTAGGTTACACCGCCCTTGACCAGATAATCCGGCACGTTGACACCGGTGGCGTAGACGAAGCGGCTGACCACATTGCCGCTGCCGTCCAGTTCGGCGGCAGGTTGCAGCCGACCCTGATACAGGAAACCCTGTACCAGCACGTTGTTGACTTTCTTGCCGATGCGTCGGTTCTGGCCATCGATCAGGTATTCGATCTGCGTGCCGCCGGGTAGCGCCACCTGGCGCAGATTGCCGAATGCATCATAGCCATAAGTCGTGGTCTGGCCACCCTGAACCTTGCTTTGCAATTCGCCGTCGGCGGTGTAGCCGTAGGTTGCGCCGGCGTAGTCGGTCATTCGGTCCTGGGCATCATAAGTGCCGGTTTCGTTGATGCCGGGACCGGTCTTGCTCAGCCGGTTGCCGTTGGCGTCGTAGCTGTAGGTCGCGGTGACGGTGCCGTTCTGCTTGACTTCGCTCAACTGGCCGATGGTGTCGTAGACATAGTCGTAGGTCGTGGCCACGCCCTGGATGGTTTCGACCCTTTGGGTGATCCGCCCCAGCTTGTCGCGGGTGTAGGTGAAGGCCAGCAGGTTGGTGCTGCTGTATTTACCGGTGTAGGCACTGACTTCGCCAAAGCTGTTGTAGCTGTAGCTCTCAGTCGCACTGCCCAGAGTCGTACCAGTGAGCAGGCCGTTCTGGCTGCTGCGCGCGAGCGTCAAGCTGCCTGCCGCCGTCAACAGGCTGTCGGCGTCGTATTGATACGTGACCGGATTCGCGCCGTTGACAGTGATCGCATTGACCCGGAAATCGCTGTCATAGCCGTAGCCGACGCTGCCAGCCATCGGGCCGCTCCAGGTAACGCCGGTCAGTAGCGCACCGTTATAGCCGTAGGCGAGCACAACACCGCCGGGGGCGGTGATACCGTCCAATTTGCCGACACCGTTGTAGCTATAGTCGTACTGACCGGCGGGAATGCTCAAACTGCTGAGCCGTCCGGCACTGTCGTAGCTATAGCCAAGCACGCCGCCATCAGGTCGGGCAATTTGCGTGACCTGCTTGTCAGTGTTGTAGGTATAGAGCGTGCTGGTCGTGCCGCTGCCAGCCACAGCGGGCGGCGTATAAGTGGTAGCCAGATCGATAGCGTTATAGCTGAAACCATGCGCCGGTTGACCGGGCGGGGTCAGGCTAGTCAGATTGCCGTTGGCGTCATAGGCAAAGTCGATGGATTGACCGTTCGCAAGCGTTTGGGCCTGCACTCGACCGGCGGAGTCATAGCTCAGGCTGCCGCTTTGGCCCAAAGCGTCGGTGGCGCTGGCCAGATAGCCGGCAGTGTTGTATGCAAAACTGGTTACCCGTTCGTTCACACCCGTACCCTGGGCGACACTGGCCAAGCGGCCACGCGCATCGTAGCCCAGACGCACCGGATCGATACCGGTCAGACCGGCTTCGATAACCCGGCCTTTGTCATCCAGGATCGAATAGCTTTGCCGCCCGGCGGGACTCGCCGTGTCATTGCGACGCGTAGACGCTGTGTAGGTACTGGTCGCTGTGCGCCCGTTCAAGGTGGCGGTGCGGGTGAGCGCGGTAAAAGTCAGCGGATCGGTCGGATTCGCCGGGGTCACGGTCGTAGCGCTGCTGACGGTGGCAGTGAGGCCGCCAGTAGTCACCGTACCACTGGTGGTAATCGGCGATTGCATCCCAAAACGCGCATCGGGACCGTCCAGGGTTTCGGTGACGCTGCCGTCGGGTGCGGTGATCTGAGTGTCGCCCCCGGTGCCAATCAGTATTTGGGTTTCCAAACTGTCGGGCGCAATAATCCTGCGTTGCCGATCACCGGCAGGCAAGTCTTCCACCATATAGGTGGTGGTCCGATTCAGGGCAGTGCTGCGGGTGGCAGTGTAGCCATCTGTCAGTTCGATACGCGCCAGAGTCTGGCTGCCCCCTTCGGCGTTGGCATCGCGTTGCAAACGGCCCAGGGCGTCGTAGGTAAATTGTGAGGCATTGCCCTTGGGGTCAGAGAAAGCGGTCAACAGGCCGTCAGCGGTATAGGCCAGGTGATGCGTTTCGCCCGCCGGGTTGGTCACGCTGGCCAGATAACCGTTGCCGTTGACAGTCAGCGTGGTGCGCTGCCCGAACGGCGCGACAATGGCGGTGGAATTGCCGCTGCCGTCGCGTTCAATGGTGGTGACGTTGTTGTCGGCGTCGGTAATCGAAGTCAGTCGCCCGGCACTGTCGTAGCCAAAGGTGTAGAGCACAGCTTTGGTGAGCGTATCCACCGTACCGAGGTGGCGGCCATCGGCGTTGAAGTGGTAAAGCAAACGGCCATCTTCAGAGGCAATGGCAATATCAGTGATAGAGAAACCGGGGAACGGCGATGATATTTTACGAATACGCTGAATTCCGCCACCGCTACTCGTCGTGGGAGCCACCAACAAGCTTCCATCAGCAGTTAACGCAATGCCCGTAGGGCGGCCAATACTCGCCTGGGTAACCGGCAAGCTATCCCCATTAAATGCCTGAGTTCCATTACCGGCAAAGGTTGTGATAATGCCGCCAGGAGATAAACGCCGAATGCGCGAATTACCATAGTCCGCAATCATGACACTGCCATCAGCAGTAACGGCCACGGCGGATGGGCTATTCAAGGCCGCCTGGGTACCGGGGCCACCGTCACCACTGAAGTCTCGGGAACCATTTCCGGCAATCGTCGTGATGATTCCATCGGGGCCGACCCGGCGGATACGCGCATGTGAACTATCCGCAATGATCAAACCACCATCTACCCCGATAGCAACATCGGTTGGATAATAAAGGCTGGCTTGAGTAGCCGGGATGTTATCACCGTTAAAGACCACGCTCCCATCACCAGCAACCGTTGTTATAAAACCATCCGGCCCGATCCGGCGGATACGGTTGTTTTCCTCGTCCGCAATATAAAGACTGCCATCCGGCCCAACCGCAAGACCATTCGGATGATCCAGTCTTGCCTGCGTGGAAAGACCTCCATCCCCTCCAAATCCACCGTAAATTCCAGACCCGGCAATGGTGGTGATGACTCCATCACGATCAACCCGGCGAATACGATGATTACCTGTATCTGAAATATACAGGTTCCCATCGGCTGCTATCGCAACGCCTTGTGGGCCATTAAGCTGCGCTTGTATCGCTGGCCCATCATCGCCAGAAAAACCCTGTACTCCAGATCCGGCAACAGTCGTGATAATGCCATCAGGCGACACGCGCCGAATACGATTATTGTATTTTTCAGCGATGTAGAAACTACCATCTGGTGCAACCGCTACGTCATAAGGATCATGCAGTTTGGCTGCAATTGCCAGTCCCCCATCACCACTGGAACCGGATTGTCCCGTGCCGGCAACTGTGGTAATGACGCCTTTCAGCTCATCTACACTTCTTCTTGATCCATCTCCCAGATAAAGCACCTGTCCGATAGGATCATAAACATGATGGACATCCAGGCTCCAACCTCCAACAGCGTTTTGTCGGAAGTCGGGGACAATACCAATTTTGGCCTGATAGCTACGTGAAAGATAAATCTCGGTACGAGTCAGGCTAGCGGTAAGCGCAACTCCAGAGGGGACTGCAAATCCACGCCCGCTCACGGGCTGTTGATAAACCGCATTGTAGGCGTAGCTGATCGTAACCGTGGCAGTCTGTGCTCCGGAAAGAACACGGTTGTAGGCATCTAAGCCATCCCACGTTACAGCGACAGTCTGATTGGGTTGTGCGGGATAACTCTGCTGATGAATGCGTCGTCCGGCCACATCCACGGTAAGATCAATACGTTTTAGACTGGGAGGTAATGTAGCACCTGCTAAGGAAATGTAGAGCGTTCGAGCTGCAATCCGCCCAGAAACCCGATCACTGCGATAATTTACGCTCAGACCAGTTCCAACCAGTGGAATACTCTCACCCAAAACTTGGTTTTCGCATTCGATAGTAGAACCGTGAGCCAAGCAGACAGTTTGTCCGGTTTGACCACCACCAGAATCGAGGTTGCCATGATTTGCGGTTTGTGGAGCAGAAACTGCAGGTCCTTTAGCATCAGCGGGCGTTATCCTCGACAAATTGCAATCTTTGGTGGACAGGTGGGTGAATTGCACCCGCCACACGCTCTTTCCTGCCGAATACAAGCTGGCTAATTGTGCACGTTCAGCATCTGAAATACCCAATGCCAGTAATGCCGCCGCATCCGCCGGTTGACCGCTCCCCGACACATCCAGTTGAGCCAAACCATTGCTGATACCGAGAATCTTGATAACCCTTCCGTTTTCCGAAGAAATCCATGCACTTTTGGTGTTGTCGTAATAGCCGAGCGGGACCTCGCTCCCCACTGGGAAGTTCAGGAAATTATCGACATAGAACGGCACCGGTCGATCAAAGACCACTTCCTGGCCGTTCAATTTGGTAGGCGCTTCGTCGGCGCTGATTTCCACCGCATAGGTGTAGCCACTGGTCGGCGGCAACTGGGCCGGCATGGTCTGCGGACCGTTCACACCCACCGTGTATTCGGTAAAACGCAGACTGAGGGTCGAAAGCGGTTCGGTGCTGCCATCGGGCATCACCCGTGAGGCTTGGGTTCCGGCAGGCACTAATAAGGTTGGCTGACGACTGCCATCCTGGTCGGTAATCACCGGACCTTGGGCCACTTGTATCGTGGCAGCCCCCAATGCGAGCGTGGTCACCTGGCCATCACGTGGGATGAGCACCACGTCATCCATCAATACATAGTCCTGCCACGGCACATTCTCTTGCCGTTGTGCGGACAGATAGCCGGTCCTTTGGTAGCTCAAGGTCAAATAACCGCCACCATTGACCACCAGATCGAACCAGCCGTCGGCCCGGCTTAGGGTCTGGCCGAATTCGGGATGATTCAGAACGGTGAGCGTCACGCCGGGCAGCGGATTGTTTTGCTTATCCAGCACCCGCCCGCGCAGCACAGCAGCGCGTTTGGGATCGATGGTGCCTGGCGCGACGCCGGTCTGAATCGGATCGGTGCCGGTATAGAGAAATTCCGTCGCGGCAAAGGTGGTGGTCACCACCGTAGCATTGAGCGTGGGCGCAACGGTCTGAGGATCGGGAGGCAACGAACCGACGGCTTCGGGATTGACCGTCACCTGCACCGTATCGCTGGCAGACAATGCGCTGTCATTGGCAGTCAGGCGCAAGACATACACACCCGCCGTGGAAAAGCTTGCTGTAGTGTCCTGCTGCGCCGCATCGCCAAAGGTCACCGTGCCGGGACCACTGTCCTTAGACCAAGCGACCGTGACCGCGCCAGGGGGGTTGGGCAAGCCATCATCGGTCACTGTACCGTCCAGATTGGCGCTATCGGGCAGGGTGATGGACTGATCAGTCCCCGCATTCACTTGCGGAGCCTGGTTGCCTCCACCGCCACTGGCAGGATTGACCGTCACCTGCACCGTGTCGCTGGCAGACAGTGCGCTGTCATTGGCAGTCAGGCGCAAGACATACACCCCATCCGTGCTAAACGTCGCGGTGGTATTGGCAGCATTGGCGTTGCCAAAGGTCACCGTACCGGGACCGCTGTCCTGGGACCAGGTGACCGTGACTGCACCGGGAGGATTGGGCAAGCCGTCGTCGGTGACGTGGCCAGCCAGACTGGCAGTGGATGGCAAGGTGATGGTTTGGTTGGTGCCTGCATCGACCTGTGGCGCTTGATTGCTTCCGCCGCCACCCGCTGCATTAACGGTAATCGTGACCGTATCGAAAGCGTTTTTCTCGCTATCATCCGCCGTCAAGCGCAGGACATAGCTGCCTGCCACCGAAAATGTCGCGGTGGTGCTGGCAGCATTGGCGTTGCCAAAGGTCACCGTACCGGGACCGCTGTCCTTGGACCAAGTAACCGTGACTGCATCGGGAGGATTGGGCAAGCCGTCGTCGGTGACGTGGCCAGCCAGACTGGCGGTGGACGGCAAAGTGATGGTTTGATCCGCGCCTGCATCGACCTGTGGCGTCTGATTAATGGCGATACCCGCATCAATGCGGAAGTTGACGTTGGAGCTATCCACTGCCCCGTACAGGGCCGCCAATTGCGCCGGACCCGTCACCGTGCTGGACTGCGTAGCCAACGGCGAAATACCGGCCCAGTCGCCCGTCTGGCCATCGCGCACGAACGCCGCCCAAACCAAACCCGCACCGGCCAGGGTCACGACCAACACCAACAACTGCGTCGCTCTCGGCCATCGCCGTCCGTAACGCAGCACACCGCCTAACAAAGCCACCAGCAACGCCAGGGTCAGTGGGTTCAACACCGGGATTGCGGTCGCTCCATTGCCCGAACCATTGCCCGCACCGCCCCCACTGCCAAGCGAGAAAACCGGCGGCTGGCCACCACTCGTCGTCAAAAGCGCATCGCGCGTCTGGCCTGCGGTCGAAATCGCCCCAACTCGAACAGGACCGGGACCGTTCAACTGTGCCAGAGGTAGATAGAATTCAATGACCGCCGTGCCGCCGGCGCCATTACCCAACCCCACCTGCCAACCCGCCGGATCGGTCCAGATTGCCGGACCGAAGGCCCCGTTGACACAGGTTTGCAGCTGTACCGCGCTGACCGTTGCCGTCGTCGTGCCAATCGTGACCGTGACCACCAACCGTTGGTCAATGCCGAACACATCTCCTTGGCTCGTGGTAACCGTGCATCCCGTCGCCGGGTTGTTATCGGTATCCAACAGAATCTGATATTCCGGGGTCGTCGCCTGCCCCCACGCTACGCTCGCCCACAACAGGCTTAGGCAGAGTCCTATAAAACGAATGACTCCCCCCATGAAATTGCGCGGTATGCGCATGACGCCCCCTGATGGTTCTCGATTCTATCGGATGGCCGAGAACGATAGGGTGAACGCTAGAGTCATAACAAGAATCCATCACATGGCGATAATCTGAAAAATCGTTAATTTACCTTTCCTATTGATGAGTTAACACAACGTCTTTCTGATTTATAAGATGTAGAATGTAGCAATATTAATGGCTTTAAAATCCATAAGAATGCAACGACAGGAACACAGAAGACCCAGCATTGATAAAAGTGATGTTCTGTAACAATCCCATGAATATGCCTTCGCCGAACATGGGTTGCTGTAGGGCGGCGGGAAAAGAAACACCGACGAAAAAGCCCGCCTGGGGAAAACCCCAAGCGGGCGAACCGGGCGTCAATATTCGCTCGGTAGCAGGATGACGTTGCTGGTGAAGTACAGGCGGATTTCCGGCAGGGGAAAGTCGGTGTAGGCGATGGCTTTCGAGAACACCTGACCGCCATTGCCGTCCTCGCAAACGAGGTGGGCGCTGTGGTCAGCCTGCACCGTGAGTTTCCAAAGCTGGAATTCCTCGGCGGCCACGGCGGCGACGGACTTTTGAGCGAAGGCGATTTCGTCCAGGAGCCAGTATGCGCCGCCATGCACGGCGACGTACCGCGCGCCGGCGGTGTAGATGACATCGCGCACGAGGGGATGGCAATACCAACGCTCGGTGCCGGTGAAGGTTTCCAGGGA
>Ga0208564_1002230_pt1 | contig 15528 bp, 14 predicted proteins | sample AD_UKC073_MetaG_FD_184439 | JGI IMG/M metagenome (GOLD analysis project Ga0208564, IMG submission 184439) | Active sludge microbial communities of municipal wastewater-treating anaerobic digesters from USA - AD_UKC073_MetaG (SPAdes) (version 2) | ecosystem: Engineered > Bioreactor > Anaerobic >... | reverse complement strand
CGAAGCCCGGGGCGACCTCGCTGAAGAGGTCGGCCAGCTTCACCGGCGTCCAGGAATTCTGGATGTCGTCTCGCGCAACGCGACCCAGGATCGTGAATCGCGCGCCGGAGAAGAGGACGCGACGAATGTCTTTCCAATAGCCGATGTGCTCGGTAACTCCCGCGATGTGTAGTGGATGCGCGTCCACTTCGAGCCCCTCGATCGCAGTCTTGTGCACGATGTACTCGCGCCCCTCAACCGCGACAACGACGTGATTCGTCGCCGTCGCCTTGATCGGGATAAGGCCCGCAAGGAAACGGTCGAGCACCCTCATGATCGGCTCGCTGTCGCGCAGGAACCCTAGTAAGCCGCCCGAGCCGAACATGGCTGGAAACTCGTCGGCCATGGCCGACCACTCCGTCATCATCGATCCGAGCTTGAATACCGGGTCGACCGCGAGAGTCACCTCGACCTCAATCAACGAACCCCGCATGAAGGAAGTGCCGGCCTCTGCAGCACGAGGGTTGTCGATTGTGGCGATGGACGCGACGTCGTTGATGCGGGTTGGCGGGTCTGTATCTTCGGAGAGCTTGAAGTCGAGCGGCAGCTCTCTCAGCTCTTTGAACAGCGTCTGAATGACGGCCTTTCGTGAGCTCTGCGTGCTGTTGCTATTGCTCGTCTGATAGCGGGCGGATGAGTCCAGTTGTGCAACTCCGCCTACTAGTTCAGAGCCCAGTTTTGTGCCAACCGATCCACTCAGCTCTGCCTCGTCAGCTCGAGAGATCGCCTGCGACACCTCATGCGGGATCGTTGCGTTCTGCGACACCAGGAGGCTGTGAAGGCTGACCGTATCGAGATAGACGAACTCGCGCAGCGGTCGACGACTCCTTGTCTCCCTGGCGGCTTCATGCAGGCGCCTGTCAGACCGCCACGCCTTGAGCGAAGTCAGCGGATGCCGAATCCACGACCTACGCGACACGGTCACTTCCTTCCGCCCGCACGCGGGTTGGCCTTGTGCGCACACGCTCAAATGCGAGTGCGAGATCCTCATCGGCGATTGCCTTGCGCCCATCGCCTGCCGCGACCAGGGCGGCCTCAGTCCAGATAGCCGTCAACATTGCGCCAGACCAGCCATCGGTCAGCTGCGCAAGGTCCTCGAGCGGCAACGGATCAACTGTCGTCAGCTGCGCTGCGCGCACTTGGAGGATCTTGTACCGGTCTTCGACCGTGGGAAGGGGGAAGTCAATCTCCCAGTCGAATCGGCCCGGTCGCAACAACGCCTCATCGATGTCCTCGACCCGGTTCGTCGCGGCGATCACGATCACGTTGCTCTCTGCTTCGAACCCATCGAGCAGGGTTAGCAATTGAGCCACCACGCGCTTGGACTCTCCGTTGGAGTCGTTGGTGCGGCGACCGGCGATGCTATCGATCTCGTCGAAAAAGATGATGGCGCGTTCTTGCTTGGCCGCTTCTTCAAACAGCCGACGCAACGTCTCTTCGCTATCGCCGACCCACTTGCTAACAATTGAGGGACCACTCACCAAGTAGAACTTCGCGCGAGACACCTGAGCGATGATGCGGGCGAGGTGCGTCTTCCCAGTACCTGGGGCCCCAGTGAAGATCACACCCTTCACAGGCTTTGCTCCAATCGCCTTCAGTTCTTCGGCTCGGTCTAGCTGTGTCTCGATGAGCTCCTTGGCTCGTGCGACGACGTCCTCGTATCCGCCGAATGAATCGAACGTCAGCCCGCTATCCGTGGGGTCGATCACATACTCATGCAGATCGTCATCCACACCAGCGTCCCGATAGCGAAGAGGCGTCTCCGAAATCACTCTGATGATGCCGTCGATCTCGTTGTACTCGACGGTGTTCCCGACAGCGACTTCGACTGACGGCTTGCCTTTCAGCACACGTATTCCGGCGCCACCCTCGAGTGCAACGCCGTCATCAAGCAGCTTTCGGACCACACCAACCGAGCTGTCGTCCGGCCAGGCGGTATCAGGTGCCGGGTACCATCGCCCCTCTGTGATGAAGATGATGTCGCCGCGAGAGAGCCGTACTGGCTCCGGCATCGAGAACCGGGCATTGCCGCCGTTGGTGAGCCGTCCGAAGAAGACGTGTCCATCCTCGATTACGTCAATGATCTTGATGAACTGGCCATCGTCGCGGCTTTCGTACTCGGAGTCCGTCACTCGCGTCCTCCGCTTGAGCTCAATCCGAAGAACCGCTCAAAGAAGGTCCCCAGCTTCTCGATCACGCGCTGCTTCTTCTCGCCGTGGCCGCCATCGGCGGAGAACCGGGAGGCGGGCGGAAGCACCTTGGTGATCGCCGTTCCGGTTGTGCGGAGCGCACCGTCGCGGAACGCGATCTCGATGAATGCGCGAGTGGCATCGGCGCGGAGCCGCTCGTCCTCGATGATCGCCTCAAGTTCAGCCTCGCGCTTGGCAGCGATGAATGCCTGCCACTCCTCGTCGATGGCACCGTCAACCGAGACGGAGTCGACGAACGCCTCGATGAGGTCCTTCTTGTTGCGCAGGGTCGGGCTGGCGTCGACGGCGCGGGAGATCTCGGCACGGATCTCTTTGTCCTCGCCGTCGCCGTGCTGGCTGCGGTACTTCTGGACGAGCATGAGAATGTAGTCGACGTTGATCTCGACCTGCTTGATCAACTCGATCTCGAACACGACGTCGTCGTTGATGAGTTCCTTATCCGTGTCCTTGACCTTGCGGAACTCGGCGTACAGGTCGAGGTAGACGCTGCGGTAGTCCTGGCCCTGGCGCTCGGTGAGAATCTGGTTCCCGGCGAAGTCATCGAACGATGTCAGGATGTTCTCGAGCCGCAGGATCTGCCCGAACAGCTGGATGAACTCCTTCTGCGCAGCCTCTCCGATGATCTGGTGCCCGAGTGGGAAGGATGCCAGCAGCTCGTTGACCTTCTCGGAGTACTCACCGTAGTAGTCACCGTACGGCTTGAGCAGCACGACACCGCGGGCGTCCTTATTGCCGAACAACTCGAGGGCGGCGTTGGTCTCCTCTTCAAGGTCACGGAAGGCGACGATGTTGCCGTACGTCTTGACCGAGTTGAGTATGCGGTTGGTGCGCGAGTACGCCTGGATCAGGCCGTGCGCCCGCAGATTCTTGTCTACGAAGAGCGTGTTGAGAGTCGTGGCGTCGAAGCCGGTGAGGAACATGTTGACCACGATGACGAGGTCGAGCTCCCGGTTCTTCAGCCGCTGCGAGAGGTCTTTGTAGTAGTTCTGGAACTTGTCGGCGCTGGTGTCGTAGCTCGTGCCGAAGATGTCGTTGTAGTCCTGGATTGCGTCTTCGAGGAAGCTGCGCGCATCAGTGCTCAGCGCATCGGTGTCGAAGGCTTCGTCGTCGAGGATGCCGTCGTCGCTGGCGTCGTTCGCGCCGTAGGAGTAGATCAGGCCGATCTTCAGGCGCCGATCCGCAGGCAGGGCTTCCTGCTGGATCTGGAAGTGGTTGTAGTAGCGACGCGCCGCATCGATCGAGGCCGTCGCGAAGATGGCGTTGAAGCCACGCACGCGCTTCCGCTCACGCACCGCCTCGGCCTGACGGCGGGCGCGTGTCGACTCGGCGACGTTCGTCACGACTGAGTGCTCGTAGCTCGAAGATCGCTTGGTCTTCTGATCGAAGTGCTCCAGGGTGTACTTCACGACCTGGCTGATGCGCTCCGGCGCCAGCAGTGCCTTCTCAGTGTCGATGGCCGACACCTGCTTGTCGACGATGGTGCCGACCTTGACGGTGTTGACGTAGTCGATCCGGAACGGCAGGACGTTCTTGTCGGTGATGGCATCGACAATCGTGTACGTGTGCAGCTTCTCCCCGAACGCCTGCTCGGTGGTCTTGAGCTGCGGGTTTCCGCCCGTACCGGCGTTGACCGCGAAAATCGGGGTGCCGGTGAAGCCGAAGAGGTTGTAGCGCTTGAACGCGCGTGTGATGTCGGTGTGCATGTCGCCGAACTGCGAGCGGTGGCACTCGTCGAAGATAATCACGACGTGGTCGTTCGTGATCGCGTGACCCTTGTTGGCCTTGATGAACGTTGAGAGCTTCTGGATCGTTGTGATGATGATCCGCGCGTTCGAGTCCTCGAGCTGCTTCTTCAGGACCGCGGTTGACGTGTTCGAGTTGGCCGCGCCCTTCTCGAAGCGGTCGTACTCGCGCATCGTCTGGTAGTCGAGGTCCTTGCGGTCTACGACGAACAGCACCTTGTCGACGCTCGGCAGCTTCGATGCCAGCTGCGCCGTCTTGAAGCTCGTCAGGGTCTTCCCGGAACCGGTGGTGTGCCAGACGTAGCCGCCTGCGGCGACGGTGCCGAGCTGCTTGTAGTTGGTGGCGATGTCGATGCGTTGCAGGATTCGCTCGGTTGCGACGATCTGGTACGGGCGCATCACCAGCAGGAGCCGGTCTGCGGTGAGCACGCAGTAGCGGGTGAGGATGTTCAGCAGCGTGTGCTTGGCGAAGAATGTCTTCGCGAATGAGGTCAGGTCGGTGATTGGCTTGTTCTGCGCGTCCGCCCACCACGACGTGAACTCGAACGAGTTCGACGTCTTGCGCCCCTTGGTCTGCTTCTTGCCCTCGCTGATGTGCTGAGTGCGGGTCGTGTTCGAGTAGTACTTGGTCAGCGTGCCGTTGCTGATCACGAACAGCTGCACGTACTCGAACAGACCAGAGCCGGCCCAGAAGCTGTCGCGCTGGTAGCGGTTGATCTGATTGAACGCCTCGCGGATGTCGACACCGCGGCGCTTGAGTTCGATGTGCACCATCGGGAGGCCGTTGACGAGCACCGTCACGTCATAGCGGTTCGCGTAGTTTGCGCCGCCCTCGGCCTGGCCGATCTCGTATTGATTGATGACCTGAAGTCGGTTGTTGTGGACGTTCTGCTTGTCCAGCAGTGTGATGTTCTTCGTCGAACCGTCGTCCCGCTTCAGAAGCTGGACGTGGTCCTCCTGGATGCGCACGGTCTTCTCGACGATGCCGTCGTTCTTGCCCGCGATTTTGGAGTCGAAGAAGTCCGCCCACTCTGCGTCCGAGAAGGTGATGTGGTTCAGCGACTCGAGCTGGGTGCGCAGGTTCGCCACGAGCTGCGCCTCGGAGGTTACCGGCATGTATTCGTACGCCTGGGACTCCAGGAGTCGGATCAGTTCTTGCTCAAGTGCGGACTCTGACTGGTATGCGGCCGACGCGTGGGCGTCTGGGATGTACTCCGCGACGACCGTGGACTCGGCAGAGACGGCGATCGGATCGTACTTACGAGGTAGCGATTCGCTCATGCGGCGGCCTCCTCGAAGGTGAGGAGCTGGTCGCGGTAGTACTCATACTGCTGGCGACGTGCGGCGAGCTCGGCAGGCAGGCCAATGCTGAGGTCATTGACGAGAGCATCGAACCTGTCGAGCACCTCAACGATCCGCCGCTGCTCTTCGAGCGGCGGAATGAATAGCTCCCACGACGCCATGTCGGCAATCGGAATACGGTCGACAGTTGAGCCGGTCACCGTTTTTGATCGGATCACCGATTGAAACTGGGGCCCGAGATACACGAGCGTCAAGAATCGGGGGTCGATCACAGATGTGTCGGGCCGGAGGAGTCCCATTCTGCGGCCAAGCGCCGCCGGATCATCGACATCCCAATATGCGGCCTGTCCCAGGCGTGTTTCGTACGAGAACAGCGTGTCACCGCGGCGTGGCGCCACTCGACGAGTCCACTTTGGCAAGTCGTCGTTCGAGAGGTGGGCCGATTCGGTGAAGTCAAACCGTCCGCCCTTCAGAGACGAGATGCTCAGGTACCACGGACCTTCTTCAGTCTTCTTCGGGGTGGCATGTGGGCCGTCGAACACCTGCGCCACACCACCGACAGTGGTCGCCTCCCAACCCGGTTGGGGACTGAGCAGGGATTCCCAGTAGTACGCATGCTGAGTTCGACGCGCTTCCAGCTCCGCTTCCAGCTCCGCTTCCAGCTCCGTGAACTGCTCCAGTACTCGCACAATACTGCGTTGAACATCGAGGGGCGGCACCGGGATCTGCATGTCCAGCACTTTCAGCATGCTCGGGTGCTGGATGCCAGCTCCGCGGTAGTAGGACCGGAGTTCCTTCAGTCTCGACAGCAGTACGAAGTAAAGAAACTTCGCATTTAGGACGGACGGATCCCGCACTACTGCAATTCGATTGTCGGCGGTGACGAAGGCGCCGTTGTAGTACTGAACGGATGGATTTCCGCCCCAAGGGATCGCGATAATCTCCCCCGTCGCTACCCGTGAGCCAGCCACTTCGGACGTAGTCCATCCGAAATCCTCACTGCCCGTTCCGAGCAGCTTGATTGCGCCGCCGTCAGCTACTGCTAGTGCTCTTAGTTCACTTGCGAGCTGGTATGAGTACGTCCGCGTTTCGGGCTGCTTGTGCCGTTCAACGGCATTGAACTTCTTGTCCCAGATAGTCAGCTTCCATAGAGGTTCGTGGGTAGCTGAGCGAGGCGACAGCGCTTGCATCACCTCATCCACCCGACTCACTTGGAGTCCTCCAGTGTCGCGATGATCTCGTCGATCGAGATGCGCAGTTTCGCCTGCCGTGACACGATATTGGCGATCTCGGCATTGAGCGCCGAGATGTCTACTACCTGTCGGGTGTCTTCCGCCTCGACATACGAGGATACGGCGAGGTTGTAGCCGTTCCCGGCGATGGTTTCGTTCTCCACCAACCTTATGAAGTGGTCCTCGTCGGTGCGGTTTGCCAGCGCAAGAAGTATGTTCTGCTGGTTGTCCGGGGTCAGCTTGTTCTTGTTGCCGATGCGCCTGAACTCATCCGAAGCGTTGACGAAGAGCACTGAGTTGTCGGTCTTGGACTTCTTGAGCACGATGATGCAGGTCGCGATCGTGGTGCCGAAGAACAGGTCCGGCGGCAGCTGGATCACGGCATCAACGTAGTTGTTGTCGATCAGGTACTTGCGGATCTTCTGTTCCGCTCCCCCGCGGTAGAGCACGCCGGGGAACTCAACGATGGCAGCAGTACCGTTCACGGCGAGCCAACTCAGGATGTGCATCGTGAAGGCGAGGTCGGCCTTTGACTTCGGTGCGAGCACACCGGCCGGCGCGAACCGCTCGTCGTTGATCAGGAGCGGGTTCGCGTCGCCCTCCCACTTGATGGAGTAGGGCGGGTTGGACACGATCGCCTCGAACGGCTCGTCGTCCCAGTGCTGTGGGTCCAGCAGGGTGTCGCCGTGCGCGATGTCGAACTTCTCGTAGTTGACGTCGTGCAGGAACATGTTGATCCGCGCGAGGTTGTAGGTGGTCAGGTTGATCTCCTGACCGAAGAAGCCGCCGACGTTCTCGCGACCAAGTACCTTCGCGAACTTGAGCAGAAGCGAGCCGGATCCGGCAGCGGGGTCGTAGACCTTGTTGACGCGCTTCTTACCCATGACCGTGATGCGGGCGAGCACCTCGGAGACTTCCTGCGGGGTGTAGTACTCGCCACCAGACTTGCCGGCCTGCGAGGCGTACATCTGCATCAGGTACTCGTACGCGTCGCCGAACAGGTCGATCGAGTTGTCCTCAAAGTTGCCGAGCGGCAGGTCGCCGATCGCATCAAGCAGCTTCACGAGCTTCTCGTTGCGCTTGGCGACTGTGTTGCCGAGCTTCGAGCTGTTCACGTCGAGGTCGTCGAAGAGACCCTTGAGGTCGTCCTCGCTGTCTGTGCCGACCGCCGAGCCTTCGATGTTCTTGAAGACGCGCTCAAGCGTCTCGTTCAGGTTCTCGTCTTTGGCCGCGCGATGACGCACGTTCTGGAAGAGCTCCGAAGGGAGGACGTAGAAGCCTTTCTCGGACACCGTCTCCTTGCGCCCGAACTCGGCCTGCGCATCGGGAAGGTGAGCGTAGTTGAAGTCGGTCTCGCCGGCCTCGTGCTCGCCCTTGTTGATGTAGGCGGTGAGGTTCTCGGAGATGAAGCGGTAGAAGAGCATGCCGAGCACGTAGCTCTTGAAGTCCCAGCCGTCGACCGACCCACGCAGGTCGTTCGCGATCCGCCAGATGGTCTTGTGTAGCTCTGCGCGCTGGGATTCTTTGGTGGTCGGCGTCATTGACTTGTACTTCTCCTCGCGCCCAGTTCGGCGCACTTTATGTTGATGACCTCGGGTGCACCAAGGCTACTGGCGCGCGACGACATGGCCGGGCTGACAGCACCGCTTCGAGGCAAGGCCGACGCGTGGGAGCAGGCTCAAACCACGCGGCAGCGTCTGAGGATAATTGTATATCTATCAGGGATTTTCGTAAACGCCAAGCATCCACGCACCTAGAGCGCGGAGTTGGCAGGCACAGTGCGCGGGGCCTCGCGGTGATCAAAGACGAGGCGAGGCGAAGGGCGGACAACCAGGTCATGGGCCTCGTCCGCAATCTCGCGCACTGACTGGAAGTTCTTGGCCACGGTTGCCCACCTGAGGTATGCGATGTCATCGACTCGGCGCAGCGTCGAGGTGACTCCGGCCGACAGTTGAGCACTGAGGACCTTTCGTTGGCCTGCGAGATGGGCTAGGACCCAGGCCGCAACCAGTTGCGCATTGTCCACCGGCCGGTGCCGTCCGACGAGTGCCATCTCGATGCTGTTCGTGAATTGCTGGAGCCCGAACGCACGTGCTTCTCCGGACTTCTTGATGACGTGCGTTGGATGGGGCGTAACGACATCGGGCCACCACCGGTCGAGTGGGCGCGCAGGCTGGCGGGGGATCGCGCGCTTGAGATCCGAGTACGCGCCGGGCGAGTAGAGCCACTCGAGAAAGCCCTGCGCGTTCCGGAGACCTGCACGCCCGGGGGTGTCGACGCGTCCACGAATGCCGAGTGCGTATAGCACGTGCACCGAACGGTCGCTCGCCTGCCGGAGTCGCAACTCGGTGGCTTGACGAATGTCGGTGTCGACGATCGCGGCGGCGTAGCTGCCTGATGAGTGGTGTTCGCGCTCCTCGACGCTCAGCGGTTGAACCAACCCAGCAAGTCGCTCCTGCAGGTCGCCTTCGATATCGGCGATGATCTGGTTGATCTCCTCGTCAGGTAGGCGGCCGAGGACCGCAGTTCGAAGATCCCGACGAAGACGGGTAGCGGAGTATCTCTCGGTGATCTGCTTGTCACTCGCTCGACGCACGAAAGTATCCTTCAGATCCTCGTGGCGGAGCGACTCGGTCGTATGGAACTTATGCTCCGCGTTTGCCTTGCACACCCGGCGACGGGTGGTAGAGCGGCCGTCAACAGCAAGCCGTGTATCGATGATGTTTGAGTCGGAGATGACGCCGTCGGCGCCGCAGCTCGGGCAGTACAAATCCTCGTCCCCCTAGTGCCTGGTGGGCAGGATTCTAGTGATCGCAGGCGATCTCCGATCACGGGCACACCACATGTTGGCAGCTCCGACCGAGATCTCTAGTCGCTGGCCACGCCCTCGCTAGGGATTCGTTGCCGACCGGTGGACGGCGGCGCACACTTGCGGCACAACCGCACGCAAGGAGGATGCCATGCTTACTCGGCTCGCAAGTGACCCCCCGGTGATCGCGCTTCTCGACGTGTTCGAGCGTGTTCGTACGCGCTTGGAACTTGGCGGTCATAGGTTCCCAACAACCTCCGACATCCTCATCACGTCTCAGAGCCTGATCGCGGCCGGAGCCGAGTTTTCCGATGTTGTGGTCGCTGCGCAGCAGGACTGGTTCCGCCGCGGACAAACGGGGTGCGTATTCGCTCGCATCGCCGCGCTGAAGCACACCGATGGCGCTTGGCCGTACCTGGTTGTCGACAACGAGACGACCCCGGAATACTTGGACAGTCGCGTGACCGAGCTGTGCGACGGCGACGGCATTCAGGTCGCCAGTATCGTGTTTCCACAGTGCTCATCGCTTTCGGACTTCATCAAGGTCGTCGGCGAGCTCGTCCACACCACGACATTCTGGTGCGAGGGCTTGAAGGTCCTGGGGACCAGCGCGATCCTCAAGATCCGGCGCCCGATCAGCCCCGGTGTCGAAGCGTGGGTCATGGCATTCGGCCCGGACCCCTCGCTCCCGGCAACGCGCCGGGCGCCGTTCTATGAGCTGGCCCTCCGAGTCAAGTCGAAGCGAGGTGATGAGTATCGTCGCCTCAATCAGGATCCGTCCGTCGCCCATCTGGCGGATTTCCCGCTCACGATGCCGCCGCGACACTGGGACGATCGCTGGGACACCACCAAGCGCCGCACCGCGGCGATTCTTGGGCATGTTCCGGATCAAGTGTCGGCGGCGCGGTCAACACTGACGGTTCCGGTGGAGCTACTTGACAAGTTTGGGCACGTCCCGCACAGTGTGCCCCAGACATGAGTGACCTACGACTCGACGACTTCTGGCAGGCGCTGGACGAACTGAACGGTTCGTCCAGCGCCTGCTCTCTCTATGACTCTTCAACCCCCGCGTCGCAGCTCCGGCGGCGCAACCTGAGTCGATACTTGGAGCTCATGGCCGCGAGGATGCCGAGTACGCTCCTGGTTGGTGAAGCGCCTGGCTACAGGGGAACGGCGGTTACTGGCGTCCCATTCATGAGTGTGCGCGAGATCACGTCCGCACCCGGTCTAGTGAGCGGCGCAGCTGATGGTGACGACTACGAGGTGCCCGACGAGCCCCCGTTCGTCCGCGAAGCAACGTCTCAGGCGATGTGGTCGACGCTTGCTGAAGACGCGGAGCTTCCGCTGTTGTGGGCCGCCTTTCCGCTTCATCCGCATGAGCCCGGGCATCCCTTCACGAATCGTCGGCCAACGCCAACAGAGATTCGCGCTGGTCTCTCCGTGACGCTCGCCCTTGTGCATGCATTCAAGATCGAACGAGTTATCGCTGTCGGCCGTGTCGCCCAGGCGGTCCTAGCACCGCATTTTCCTGCAATTCCATACGTCCGCCATCCGGCTCGGGGTGGCGTCGCTCAGTTCCGGTCCCAGCTTCGCGATTTGCGCGAGGAGCAATTGCGTTCGTGAGTGCCCGGTGCTGAATGATTGAGGGCGGCGACCGCGCCGGACGAGAACTCGGAGGTTCTCAAGTCCGGGCAGTCGCCGCCCTGTTGTCAGGCCGCGGATGGCGGACTGACGTTGGTTGACGCGATCTCGTCGTGGAGCACTGGCACTACACGGGTGTCTTCCGCGGCCGTCCAGCGCTCCAGGGTGACCATCGCCCAGACGAGCGCCTCGAAGTAGTCCGCGTGCGTCCTCTGGTTGCGGTACCACTTCGGGTCACCGACAGTCCGCACTTCAACGCGCCACTCCCCCGGGTGGGCGAGCATGGCGACCACTTCGCTCGGGACATCGGCGCTGTCGCCGCTCCGGTCGGGCAGCCCCGTGATGAGCGCCGGGCCGACGAGCATGGCCCTCTGGCGAGCTTCGGGCACGAAGTACCACCAGAGGAATGTCGCCCGAGGATTGAAGGGGAGATTGAGCATCAGCCCCTCCTCGTGGACGTACACCGTCACGCCGAGCGCCGGGACGTCGACCGGCTCGATCGAGCCGCCCACCACGGACTGGTAGTCCTCGAGCGCGTCGACGTCGCACTCCTTGATCGGCTCGCCCTCGGTGGTCGGGATGACGAGCGCCTTCACCATGACCGGTCACCTCCGAAGAGGGGAAGCTCGGCGATGTGAATCGGTGGCTCGCTCCGAACTCGGAACCGAGCTCCGGGACGCATCGTGGCCTCGAAAAGCAGACACCAGAGGGCGGCGTCGAAGACGCTGTCGAAGCGCGCGAACGAGTCGCACCAGGAGCTGCGGTCGTACGGGCGGACCTGCACCACGAAGTTGTCGCGGTGAAAGATCTGCTCGACGACCACCTCCGGGATGTCGCCCTCGCGCTCCCGGTCGCCGACGCCCGTCAGGACGACGTCGCCGAGGATGACCGGGTGGGCCGTCGGATGGGCACTGTGGAGCCACCAGAACGCAGTGGCCCGGGTGTTCAGCGGACCGTGGGTCCGACGTTCGGCCTCGTTCATGTAGATGGTCACGCCGATGGACGGGATCTCGATGAGATCCAGCCAGCCGTCGACCGCCTCCTGGAACGCGCCAAGGTCGGCGAGCTCTACAAGGGCAGGGCGCTGCTCTGTGTCGTGCGGGATGACGATGCTGCGCACCATTCGTCCCACCTCCTTACTGTTGTCGCGGCCGAGAACCCCTCTCGGGTTCTCTTCCGAAGCCGCGGGGCAGCAACGAGGAACTGACCATGTCGGTGGTCACCAGAAGACTCCGACTCATGCCGACCTGCACGAAGACGCGCTATCGCGACCGGATCGCGGCGTTGCTGGTGCTGGCTCAGATTCAGAACCAAGACAAGCTTCGCGTCCGAAGCAGGAAGCGCGCGTCTACTTCTGCGACGACTGCCGTGGTTGGCATCTCACGTCGCGCAAGCGCTGGCGTTGATGGTGTACCGACTGTCCGGGACGAGCGCGGTGAAGCGCCCAGTCCCGAACAGCCGGATCTCCCTGCATGCCGAACTGCGGTCAGGCGGAACCCGACGACCGGCGCGGCGTCTTGCCGCCGCTCGCACCGCCGAAGATGGCCTCGATCGCGCTCTGCTTGGTCTTGGCTTCGCGCTCGATCTCGGCGCGCACCGTCTCGGCGCGCTCGAGCACCTTCGGGTCGGACTTGCTGGTCTCGACCCACGACTCGAGGGCGAGGCGGATCTCTTCGGTGACGGTGCGGTCGTTGAGCTGGGCGAGCACGTCCAGCTGCGCCCGCAGGCCATCGGTGATACGAACGGCGAGCGTCCGCAACGGACCGAGTGCCGAGGCCGGCACGTCGGCAGGGGTGTTCTCACTCATGGTGAGCCTCCTCATCGGAAGCGACGGACGATCCCCGGTTGGGATCATCTACGCCGCACGCCGACGAGGAGCGAGGCCGATTATGCACCGCCTGTTCGCGGGGTCAATCTTCCGATCGCGAGCGTTGTCAATTCCGCAACGGCGGGCGACGCCAGGCAGCTGTGCTGTCTAGTGATCGCCCAGGCGGGCGTATGCCTCACGGAAGCCCGCGACGAACTGATCACGCACGTTGCCGAGCGGAAAGCTCAGGGCGCGGGTGTGAAGCAATGGCAGCCCAGCTTCGCGCAGCGGCAGCGCGAGCGCATCGAAGACATCGCTGCTGCAGAGAATGATGCCGTCCGGGTTGAGGGCGCGGGCGCGCTCGATGCAGCCTGGGACGTTCTCGCGAAGTATCGCCTTGCGCTGCTTCTTGCTTGATACATCGTTGACGGGGTAGGGAACCAGATCGATCAGGAAGACGCCGTCGGCCTGCAGCCGTCGCAGCCATGGGCGCTTGTCGTGCGAGCGCTTCTCCAGCCCACGGAGGTCGTACAGAGCCTCGACGACGCCACGGTAGAGGTTGTCGTAGCCGAGATGGTCGGCGTAGAAGAAGTTCCGCGGCCGAGTGCCGCCGTGGTCGGTCGGCGCGCTCTCGCCAATCAGGAGCAGGCGGACATGCTCGGGCTGATACTGGGCGCGCAGTTCGGCATACCAAGCGTCCTCGATCTCGTTCACCACTGCGGAAGCCCCTCGTGCCACTCGTGGTCTGGCGGTAGGCCGACGCGTTCCGTGAGCGCAAGGTCTCGGAAGCCCGAGGGCAGCAGAACCGGGGCGGCGCTCTGGTCAACTTCGAGCAGGTCCCAGCGGTCCTCGTAGTCGGCAAAGGTCCGAAGGAGCACCCGAGAGCGCTCGACCGGCGCATTCCGCTTTCCAGGGAGCGCATCGGGATGGGTGAGCCAGTTCATGTGCTCGATCCAAGCCGCCGCTGCGACGTGGACGCGGGGCACCACAAAACTGCGGGGATGGTCGCGGAGATCGTGAGGGATTGCGACCATGACGAAGTACTCCCGCTCGTGCAGGCTCGGTGCCTGCGACTTTGAGCCGAGCGGCCAGCTGATCGAGTCCATCTTGGCGCCGCGCGCTGCCTTCACCTGGACTTCGACGAGGCGACGCTCAGTGCGATCTGCGAGCACCGCGAGGATGTCGGTGCGTTCGAGTCCGTCCCGGGTGAGGGCCGGTGCCCAGCCGCGTCGAGCCAGCTCGGCGGCGACATGGTGTTCGCCGATCGTCTTCGTCTGCTTCGTATCGACCACGATCTGAGGCTATCGATGCGGCCGGACACCGATCGGCGCCGCTCCCTGCAGACATACGAAGAGGGCGCCCGCGAACTTGGGACGCCCTCTGCGTATGGCCTAGAAGCGGATCCTGTCGGGCTTGAGCGTGATCTTCGTGCCGTCGCTGATCAGCTGCGCCCACTCGGTCAGCTCGGGGTCGGTGATCTTGCCGTCGTAGCGCGCGAACAGGCGCTGCAGTGCGGGCTTGATCTCCTCGATCGGGCGACCGGTATACGTGGCGCTCATGCGCTCGAGCTCCCGGTTCTGCTCACGCGCCATCTGATCGATGCCCTTCTGGGCCTCGCGCTGAACCTCGCGCATGAATGCGTTCTTGTCGAACTTGAACGAACTGCTCATCTGGTGAACTGCCTCTCCGCTCGTGGGAGCGGGTAGCGAAGCAGTCGGAGCACCCGGAGCGGTATCGCGTCGCGTGAAGTGCTGGTAGGGAGGGCCGACCAGCAGGTGATCGACCCTCCCCGGTGCTCAGCCCTTGCCGAGCGTCGAGCCGGCCTTCGACTTGGCGGTCTTGCTCGACGAGTCGGACGCAAGCGTCCGTCCCGCCTTGCTGAGTGCCGCCTTCGAGGGCTTTCCGGACGACCGTGACGACGACTTCGCCATCAGGTACTCCTTCCGCTTCTTGAGTTGAAGCAGATCTCTCGAGGACCGGCTCACCGGGGTCGCGAAGAGGCCATCTGAGCCTCTAGAGTCGAGTAGTCCGTCCAAGACACTCAGCCCCGATCTGCTGCGATTCGAGCCTTGCGCCGAACCAGTCGGTCGGGGCTTTTCTCGCACTCCATAGCCTACCGCGCACCGCCGACAGGCGGCCAGCTGTGGCTTTGGGGTCCCGTTTGGGTACCGAACCTTATGCACAAGCGTTTCGGGCGCTAGGGGCGCCCCTGGGGGCCTTCTAGGCCCGGATTTCCGGTCTAGTCGCCAAATCGATACTTACAGCCGTGTAATTCTCCACAGGCAACGGATGCTTCGACGAGCTATCCACAGTCCGATGTTGTGGAAACTGCGTCAAGCGGTCGCTATCCAGGTCGCCGCCCAAAACAACAAAGCGCGGATCATCGCCAGAGACTCACTCGAGCGCTGGAATTTCTCTCGGTGGTCAGCCTCGCGCCGAGCCCTGGGGTCTTGAGCATCGTCCCCGTTTGCCAGATGGGCCACACCGGCATCACCCAGAACACCTCGATAACGAACTCGTCGTCGCCGGGACTTGCGGGCGGTAGCAAGGGGATGTTGTCGAAGCGCTCCTGCGCTGTCGCGAAGAACTCGCTCGTCTCGGAGTCGTGGAGCACGAAGTCGCGCTCCTGGTACTCCCCGTTGATGTGCACGTGCGGTCGGCGCCACTGGGATCCGTGCAGGACATCGACTATCACTCCGGCAACGACAAGTCCGTCCATCTCGCTGACGACGATCTTCCCCCAGGG
>Ga0208564_1002226_pt1 | contig 15551 bp, 18 predicted proteins | sample AD_UKC073_MetaG_FD_184439 | JGI IMG/M metagenome (GOLD analysis project Ga0208564, IMG submission 184439) | Active sludge microbial communities of municipal wastewater-treating anaerobic digesters from USA - AD_UKC073_MetaG (SPAdes) (version 2) | ecosystem: Engineered > Bioreactor > Anaerobic >... | reverse complement strand
TATAATGGACCCGGTTGTCAAGACACGATTCTTGGGATCTAAGCAATTGTGAATATATGGTCATTGATTAGCCGACAACACGCTATGCACAGAGCATTTCGGCTGATCCGTAGAAGACCTCTGCCGGCGTCCGATTGCCTAGTGACTGGTGCGGCCTGACGCTATTGTAGACCTTGATGTACCTCGCTATGGCCTCTCTGGCCTCTCGTGGAGTAGCGTATTCGTTCAGGTACACCTCGTCCCGTTTGAGTGTTCGCCAGAAGCGCTCGATCACGACGTTGTCCAGAGCTCGTCCTCTTCCGTCCATGCTGATCCTGACTCCACGGTCCTTCATCATGTCGATATAGGACTGACAGGTATACTGCTGGCACCCTTGGTCACTGTTCATGATCTCCGGCATCCTCACAGCAAATGCCCTGTTTGCAGCCTGTATGACAAAGTCTGTATGCAGTGAGTCTGAGAGCTCCCACGATACGATGTATCGGGAATACCAGTCTATCACTGCCGTGAGATACATCCATCCGCGCTTGAGCGGGATGTAGGTAATGTCTGTGGCATAAACCTGGCCAACATGGTCGGTGCTCAGATCTCTGAGCAGATATGGGTACACGTGATGCTGCTGGTTCCTCTTGCTCAGATTCGGGCCTGGGTACACCACTGTGATCGCCATCTCACGCATGTAGTGCTGAACCCTCTTTCGGTTGGCCCGGTACCCCTGACTCTTCAGCATCGCGGCTATCTTCCGGGATCCCCATGAAGGGTGATCGTAGTGAAGCCGGTCGATGGCACGCATCACCACCTGAGGCCCATGCCTAGCGCAGTCCTCTCTGATGTCAACGGAGTCCCTGGTGCTGATCTGAATCGGCAGGAGCGCCAGTCGTTTAGCCACGTGGTTGATCACCTGCCGAGGTCCGAGAGGTTCCACCGAGGAGGCTTGTCCATTTCGATCGGTCGCCTTCTCCTCGTTAACAGCAGCAGCCTCGTTGCTATCAGGTCTGCTAGTGTCGGTCGCTGTGGTACTTACCACTCTAGGTACTACTGTTGCTGCTGAAGGTGAAGGTGAAGGTACGATTTCCCGTGACTTTGCGCGACCCTTCGCGATTTCTCGCGACTCTTCGCGAGAATCAAGCCAGGGAGCGTCCGTAGGCGCGGGAATCAGCGACCTGTCCTCATTACGTTTACTGTGGTGTATGTAGGGCTGGTACTTGTAGAACTTCTCCGGCTCAATGGCCATATACCGACGGCCGTCGACCTCGTATAGGTGGACTAGGCTATGCTTCGCGTAGAGCTGTATCGCCTGCTCGATATCCGCTGCCTTGTAGGGGAATCCAGGGAAGACATCCAGTTTGATCTGAACCGCAGAGGCGACCATACGCCCCCAGTCGTCGAAGTTCGGAATGAACCATGGCCACATAAGTGCGGCTATAGGACTCTCCTCAGCGATGGCAGCCAGGCTTTCATCCGAACTCATATCAGTTGTGACGTATCGCTTCCGAGCCATCATTCTTCCTCCTAGAGCGACATGGTATCGGCAACCGTGTTGCCTCCCATAGCTATCCCCTGAAGGGGAGGGCCTGCCCTTCAGGGGTGGGGTTCATCGTCCTGTCCTCTGTACTAGAACGGAAGGTTCTCCAGGTCGATGTCGCCGAGGTCACCCAGCGGGTCCTCCTCGGCCGCCTTCTCCGCCTGCTCGGCCTCGATTTGCTCCCAGGCTTTCTGCCACGTCCCACTACTGAACAGCTCGCAGAGCTGCTTGTAGAGCTTGGAGCCGCTACGCACCTTGTCCCAGCGCATGTGGAGCTCGCCATCCTGTTCGTCGATGAGCCCCGGCTTGATCTTGGATATCACCAGATTGACTACCTCACCGCTTGCCCCGGCCTTGTTGGCGATGGAGTAGAACCGCTTGATCTCGACCTCGCTGACTGCGCCTGCACTCGAAGGTTTCGCAATCTCTTTCTTCTCAGCAGGAGCTCCGTCCGACAGCCAGGCCTGAATCTCCTGAGCCAGCTCCTTGCCGGGCAGCTTGATCACTCGATCGGTAAGCGCCCTGCACCTAGTCTTGGTGATAACCATCGAGTGATCTAGGTCCATTTCGCCGAAGATGTCAAACTCGTATTCGACCCCTTCCCGTGTGATTGGAGCCATGCCGACTTTCCTAATCTCGGTCTTGCCTCTCTCGTTCTCCGCCTGTATGTAGTCCATCTTAGACCTCATGGTGGCGAAGATGTGAAGTTTGGCACTGTGAATTGCCTCGATGAAGGCGTTGTGAAGCGGGGTGACGTCAGCCCACCCGGCCCACTTGTTGCCTCCCTTGTTTTTCTTGGCATACATTTCGGACAGCTCAAGACATCCGTTCTTTCCGCTCCACTCATGTGAGATGGAATCAATTACGAGCCCATCATAGCCGCCGATCTGAGCCGCCTTTATCGCCTGGATGTAGTTGTTGGGGTGGAAATCGTCTAGTTCGAGAACATCGAAGTCAAACTCATCGGCGTACTTGCTTGCCGATCCATGTTCCGTGTCTATGACAGCGACCTTCTTGCACATTGCTGTTGCAAGTAGGAGTGCCGTATATGTCTTCCCCGATCCGGCCGGACCGGAAATCGCAACTCGTGCCTGGGCTTCCTTCTTAGTCGCCTTCCTGAACGCCATGCTCATTGACTTACCTCCTTTCTCTCTTCAGGCCTGGAGGTTACAGAGGCTTAACGTAGAGCACATCCGGTCTCGGCGTGGCCTTCAGAGCCTCTGCCGGGATGAGCTCGCCATCGGACAGGACACAGCTGCCGTCGTCCAGAACCTTTGCCACCTGTTTCTTGAGCTCCGCCCACTTGGGTGACTCCTTGACCTGCACGTAGTCGCTGCGGTCGTTGGACTTGAGCCACTCAACCAGAACCTCATCGTTGCGCTCGAACTCTGGCTGTTGAGCTCTGAATCCGACAGTTCCTGACGGAGTAGCGAAAGACCGCTTCTTGCTGCCAACCAACAGCTTAGTTACGAAGGGTTTCATCATCTCGATCAAACCCGCTTTGTTCTTCTCGGTCTCTTCCTTGACCCGTCTGATGTACTCCTGGAGCCGCAGAATCTGTCGCTCTGCGCACTCGATCCGCTTGTTAGCGAAATCATCAATCTGGTTCACCTTGCGGACCGCCCAGTCGAGCTTATCCAGACTGTCTATCTCAAAACGTCCAGATTCCCCTTGAGTCTCAGTGTCGATATCGCCATCGAGGACCTCTTGGATCTCAATCTCAGGTACCAACTGAGCATTGATTCGCCGTGCCTCCCCTACTGAAGAGACGCCAGACTGTGTCAAGCACTGGGCCAGCGACTCGCAGGGTTCTCCGGACATGCACTCATGAGCGCACATGGTCAGTCACTCCCTCCAGTGCAGGTTGCAGCTTCTGCTTCAGCTTCATCTGCCTTGTAGCGGCTTTGGCAGCTTGTCGCCGCGCTCGATAAGTCAACGCTGTATATGTAGGACCAGCGTCGACTGCCGCCTGGTACGCTTCCCGAATGTCGACGGTCTGTGCGAAGACAATCTCCTTGTCGCCGTCGCCAGATCGGCCGGGGCCAAAGCGATTGACCAGTCCGTAGGCCTCATATCGGCCGTCTCTGAACCTAAGACTCACCCGCATCGAGTATCCGAGCCCGATCCCTTCTGAAGGGTATCGCCAGTTCACTCCGAGATCAATCTCGCCACCAGCTTGCAGGAGCTTTCTTCTCCTCGTCCACTCGTCGTCTGAGGCATCGAGGTCTTTGTCGAACACACCACCGCCGCTGAACGTGTAGCAGACCGATCCCATACCGCGCTTGACGCTCACTGGATCGGTGAGCCTTCGCCCACAACGGGCGCAGTTCGTTACGCCTCTCACTGACTCTATGATCGCATCAATCTTCTCTTGGTTCTGTTGCTCGAGCGCATTCATCGCTCGTTACCTCCTTGTGCCTCCGCCCTACCCTGTGGTAGAATGGAAGCAGGTTAATGGTTTTCGGTAGAGCCTCCTGAAGTGTCGCCTTCAGGGGGCTCAGTCTTTGTCCACGATCTGGACTGTATCACCAACAGCTTGTCCTCTGAGCTCATGCATGATCGTCTTGATAGCCGATGGTATCTCACGCCACATCACCCGAATGACCAGAATCCATCCGACGCCTAAAAGGAACCACCCTACCTTTGCGAGCTCTGTCGTCCCGCTGCTCATTCTTCAGATCCGCCTCCCTCACTGGCGCTACCGATATCCAGAGTGTGGTCGTAGGTCGCTTCAAGAGTACTAGCCTGTCCACGGTATCACCTCCGATCTAACTGGCTTGCTTAGCCTGGGACTCATCGCGCTCGCACTCCTCGAGGTCCGGCTCCCGGCGGTCCTGCGTATCCCACCTCCGGAGGACGATCTGGAGAGCCTTGACCATGCGGTCCATATCTGGGCTGTAGACTGCCTTGAACTCGACCTGTGGTCGTCGTGGCATTTCCGCCGGTCCTCCTCTCGTCCAGTCTCTGAGAGCTCCGTAGTCACGCCGCCTTGCCCTGCTGCCGCTGTATCACTGAAGCTATGTTCACTCCCGATGAAGCTGCCGCAAGAACTAACCCTTCGATGGCTTGTCCAAGTGCAATATGTATCTCTAGGATCTCCTCGAGAGCTGGGAGCTCGTCTTGGGTTACTCGTCCATCCGATGCGATCGACACGAGAGTCTCCATCGTCCGGAGCATCTGGTTCTGTTGATGTTGCAGCCGCAGCACCGACGTTGGGAGATCCATCTCCAGAACGTCAGCCTTCGTGGCCTGCCCGATTGGGCAGAGCTCACGGCAGTACCGGGCACACAGAGATGGTTGCTGGTAGACCTCCGAGGCCCTGAGTATCACGTCTGGTGGCGGGAGCACGCTGCCTTCCTCGTAGCGGACCAATGTCCGAACACCGACGCCGATCCGATCGGCTGCCTCCTCCTGGGTCATTGGTCTGTTTCCGCCTTTGGCTGTCATGTGTCTTGCCTCTTTGAGCACTTTGTCACCTCCTTCCAGTCAGAAATGGCATGGGAGCGTTTGCCTTAAGCTGCTAACCTAGAGATGGGATATCTACTACGCGCTGAGCTCGCTGGTGGCACACGTCTCTGTATGACTCAACGAATCGGGCCAGATCGCATCGACCGGTACCTTGTAGTAAGCCGCTATCCGCAACGCCACTCTTAACGAGGGGACTGCGCCTCCCTCGATCTTGGCGTAGTGGCTTCGAGATATGCCCACGGCCGTAGCCACCATCTCCTGCGTTCGCTCACCCCTAAGAGAGACAAGTCGGTGGTTGGTTTTGTGGCTTTTCACAACTGTCACCCCTCTCAATGTGGCGATAAGGAACTATCACACTTTAGAGTATGTTCCTATACGGAACATGTCAATACCCATTTGTGGCTATTAGGCACCAATGTTCCTAACCGCCACGCATTCAGCTATACTCATAGTAGGGATTGGGGGTTCATTGATGTTTCCAGAACGGCTCAAGAGCCTGAGAAACCAGAAAGGCGTAACGCAGGATGAGGTTGCGAACGCATTGGGCGTCTCCCGTGCCACCGTTGCCGGGTACGAATCCGGAAAGAAGAGAGAGCCGGACTATGAGACACTTAGGAAAATCGCCGACTACTTCAGCGTCTCCACCGATTACCTCCTCGGCCGCACCGATGACCCTACCCCACCTTCAGACGAGCATCTCACACCCGAGGAATATGACAGACGAGTCGTCGCAGCGCTCTCCAGATCCGATGGATACGGCGAGCCTCTGACTAAGGAGGAGATCGACGACATCCTCAAGTACATACGATGGACTCGTGAGAAGCACCGGATGGAGAAAGAAAAGAAGCGCGACAGCTAGAACCCTCTCCATGATCTGCTCACGCCAGGTGATACATAGGTGACTCAGCTGGAGAGAATCTGGGCATTCGCCGACAAGCACTGCATCGTCAACTGGTACGACTTCAGCTCCAGCAGGATCAATGGAATATACCACAGAGTTGATGGCCAGGGATTCATCGGTCTCTCCAACACGATCTCCAACAGACCCACTCTCATCAAATGCACTCTGGCTGAAGAACTCGGACACCACTATACACTCCAGAGCGGCAACTATGTGATGCCCTGCTTCTCGTATGCAGACCAATGCGGCCTGGGTCGTTGCGAGAAGCGGGCGTTGCGCTGGGCTGCTGACTACCTCATCGACGACTACGAGTTCATTCACGTAGGACAAGCCCTGGCTAAACAGGAATGCCTAGATGAGATCACAGCGCTGGCATCCATCTTTGATGTGACGCCGATGATTGTGCAGGCGAAAATGGAGGCACTAGAAACGAGAGGGATGCTGTAGATCTGCTAATTCTCGCATTACTGATGGATCAGCTCAAGCAGACTACTAACCGACCTAGTGTCAATCCAGACACTCAATCAGGAGGTGTAGATATGAGGAAAGCAGTCACACTAGGAGTCTTGGCTGTCGTAGCGGTCCTTATCAGCGGGTGCTATTCCACTCACCACGGGATCATCCTAGATGACGATCTTAATGCGTACCTGGCAGTTGGTTTCACTGTGGATCCGTATACTGTCGGCACCAATGAACTGCAAGACTTGTCGTCTCGAGTCGCACTGTTATTCCCCGAGCTGGCTGGAAGAATAAATGTTGCCGAAGGCAGCGTGACCATTATGCCTGGAGGGCCAGTACCTATTCATGACTTGCCGTTCGTAGAGATGTCTGAATCCGACAGCGGGACCAGAATCTCGATTGCCTTACCTGCACTGGTAACGGCAACGGACTACAAAGACGAACCCAAAGGTGCTGATATGGAGTTGATTGTTGCTAGTAGCAGGAGGATTGTTGACGCAAACACATTCGACATCGGCGACCTGCCGGACGGCCTGTGTCTAGCATCCTGGAAACTGACGGCCAAGCAGCTTTCGAAGCCCGTCACCCTTTGGATTGTGGTCGAATAGCCATCCCGAGCGACGTATTCACTGTAGAACTTCGGGGAGTAGGTAGGGGAAATTGGGGGCACTAGAGGTGCAAGGGATGCTGTAGGTTCAGGATATTCCACACACAGCATTCTGATGAGTAGTACAGGCCAAGAGAGATGGTTCGAAGAGTCGAGTCCGACTCACCGATCTACGTTTGGATTGGAGGCACTACGATGCGACTGGCATTCCTTGCAGCTGTAATCCTAGTCGTTCTAGCAATCCCAATTGCGACGATCGCCGATGACAGCGTTAGCGTCGTTAGCGTTGATGATCTCATTGAGGATATCGTCTCCGGTCGACTAGCCGATGAAGGTTATTCTGTGAATCAGAGAGTCCTTATGCAGTTACTGAACACCCTCCCTACAATGCTTCGATACGGATATACCATTGAAGGTCTTGATCCTATGTGGCCGACTAGATACTATCGGCCAGGAAGGGCCGGGCTGGACTGGCTAGAACCCTTGACCAACTACGCGACTCAGATGTGGACACTGGGATGTGAGTTCAACATACCAGAATACCGAGTGTGCTGGCCCTTGATATACTGTTACGACTGGCCAACGCTTACTGTTTGGGGCCAACTAGCATTGGACGGAGCCCTACGCGAGGTAGAAAACCTCAGAGGATGGCACTTTAACCCAATCAGTGGAGATTATGAGTACGTGGTTGGCGTCCACCAAAGACTAGTCATAAACAAGATATTAGCCGCCAGATTGTGCTTCCAGTCAACTGGAGCATTCATAGAATGGCTGATGGCCAATAAACCTGTTCTCGACTTGTTTGTACGCGAACTAGGCTTCATCGAGATGATCAATACAGCTCAGTCACGTTTGGATAATCTTATAGGATCTGAGGTTCCCATGAATGCGACACCACGTGACTTAGGGGCGTATCTGGTTCTAGTCTTAGCTCAGGAGAGTGTCGAGTTTGCCTCCAACCCTACCCAGTATCGAGATTGGATTACTGTGAACGAGCTCCTGCTCAGAGAGTGTCTTGGCGACGAGATCTTTGGAGACCTCCTGGGCTACGCTGATGTCTTCTCTCAGTGGGACTACTGCGGCTTGCGTTACGAGGAGCTAGACGAGGGCTTCGATCCGATCCGCTACGTACTGGACTACGTCAAGGAGCCGCCTCTAGAGGCGCTAGTGTTGTCGCCTAACTGAGATGCACGTGGCCAAAGCCAACGTAGGTGGGCAGTTACGACGGGTCAGGTGCTGCCCATACGAAAACGGAGTCGCTTGAGGCGAGGAAGGCATGATCATGTGGAAACGCGCTGTACTGGTGCTGGTAATGTCAGTGCTTATGGTGCAGGGTATGGTAAGGGCAGAAGAGGAAGTACCTCCTACACTTCAGACGCCGAAAAACACAGTGGAATCCCTCAGCATTTTTGCCCTGCTGCAAAGAGTCGAGGAACTGGAGGAGCGAATTGCGACCCTCGAAGCAGCACGGATGAGTGAATGGACACAGTGGCGGGATTCCGAACTCCGCATTACCGCGTATCACAACTGCGAGGAAGCACTTAGTGAAAAGCTTATGAAGACATCCTTGAAGGCTTTCTACTCCCCCGATTACGTGAACGTCCTCATGGGGACAGGTCAAGAAAGCACCCTTACTGTGTATGTCGATAGCAAGACACAGCCTACGTGGAGTGTGCATCTTGGGCAAGGGCGATTCAGTGTATCGGACCGCGAAGTGAGACTAGCATACCAAGAAGCTGCTGACTACGTGTTCGAGACTATGATAGACCCTTCTCTACCGACTACCTATAAGTATCCGTCCGAATCCGAGGAGCCGACAGACGTCATCTTTGTGATCCACTTCACCATACAAGGATACGCAGTCGGCACCTGGACTAATGGCACAATGAAGCTGGCGGGTGAGTAGACGTGGTGTCACCACCAAGCCACGAGCCCGTGAGACTAGAACCAAGAGAGGTGCAGAAACAGGTGCGTTCATCACTCTGGAGGAACCGATTGGACCGATGAGGACGGAAGCAGCTTCCGCTGGTTTCTGCGAGCCGGAGTTCTTCCCTGGAACTCGTTACCCGCGGATTCAGATGCTAACCATCTAGGAGCTCCTCTCTGGCAAGAGACTTGAGTATCCCCGGGTAGCCCCGGAGGCCGCGTTCAAGAGGGCTGAGAGGAAGAGCAAGGAACTGCAGAGCAGGCAGAAGGAGTTGTGGTAGGAGTGATTGGGTGTTGATTCTTGTGCAATGGCTGGTCAGTGGATGAAGGAATCGTCGCTCATAACCCGACCAGACCCCGAACCATTGTCGGCGAATCAGTGACCAAGTGCTTCTTCCAGGAAAGGAGTGTCTATATGTATGGACAGGATTCTGGAGATCGTAACGGTTCTCTCGTTCGTGTATGCCTTGTATCAGGGACGCGAGATGCGGCGTGTCGCCAGCTTCTTCCGAGATCAGTCATGGTCGATGTATTACCAGACCTATCGCGTGATGCAACAGCTGCAAAGGATCGCTAAAGAGCCCGACAACCGCGATCTCGTGGTCATGCTTTCAAATAAGGGTGATGCGTTTGGTCAGAGTCTGCTTGAGGACACGGTGAGGTTGATTAAGCGATTCGCACCCCGATATGATGAGGAGATCATCGACGAGTGGATTAAAACCAAACGGATCTGGGATCCTGGCCATCGCGACCTGTTTTTTAGGATCACCGATTTCAGACCCCGAAAGCGCCGACGAAGTAGCCGTATAGCTGACGAGCAGCGAGAGGTCAGACGGATCGCCGACGAATCCACTAGCCAGACGAGGGAGACAACCGTGGAAACAGTCTCTCACCCCCGAGTCCCAACGCGAGAGTAGGCTCGTGCGAGGGTGTCACTACTGACCTCTCAGCTGAAGGCGAGGTGATCGTAATGCCAGAAGATAGTGCGCAACACATAGCGGACGACCCCGATTTCCGGGCCAGAGTCGATCTTCCGGTCCTCCGGGACATCGCCCGGAAGTTTTTATCATTGGCAGACGAGGTTGGCCATAGATCGACCGAATACCGAGACGATGCCCACTTTGATCTCATGGTCCTGGTGTTCTTCTCAAAGCAGTCTGAGCATCTGGAGTCTCTACTCGCGTTGACGGAATCGCATCCCAGTAGAGACACCGCATTAGTCGCTCGGAGTATGCTGGAGGGACTAGCGCAATTGCTTTGGGCCCACCAACAGCCGGAGGAGCGCGCTAAACGCTGGAAGGCGTATGCGTTCGTAGCTGACTGGCGACTGCTACGCCAGAAAGACGAGGCTGGCGAACGGACGGATCCTCATACAAGGAACTTCATCCAGGAGGGTCTACAGAGATACGGGGATCTGTTTCTGACCAAGAAGGCAAAGCTCGCTAAGCAGGATAGGCAACCTCTTCCTTCCGATCCATATCACGAAACCTGGACCGGCAAGACCGGCGCAGCGCTGATTCGAGAAACGATGGGTCAGCGACTCTATGACGTCGCTTACAGGCATTTCGTGGACTGGCATCACTGGAACCACCATGGCATTCTCTCCCCACTGTCCAGACTGGACAATGGCCTGGCCTACTCGCGGCACTCCCCCAAAACGGCAGCGTCGTCCTTGGCTCTAGGCATCTCAATCATGGAGGAGACAATGAGGATCGCCGATAAGCAGCTCCAACTGGGGATCTCAGATCGCATAGACTGCCTGAACGAGGATTACCGCCGACAACTATCCCATCTGTGGAACAAGACCGAAGAGAACGGCTAACGGCTATGGTTACTGCTGCACTAGAAACGAAGACCGCATCAGCAGCTGGGATTGGTGCGCTGAGTGAAAGCGAGGCAGATGAACATGGGGAACACTACAGCCCATCGACACCTATGGCTATCTGTATTAGCATTGGCGATCATGCTCGCTGCGCCAACTGCCTCAGCCGCCCTCGCAGTCCACTTCATCGACGTGGGCCAAGGCGACGCTGTACTGATTGAATGCGACGATTATGACCAGTGGGCGCTGATCGATTCGGGTGACCGATTCAAGGATCAAGTCGCAAAGCTCAGATCGTATCTTGAGGGTCAGGATGTCGAGGCCGTCCACATGCTCGTGGCTACTCACCCTCACGCCGACCACATCGGCGGGATGTCTATGGTGCTTCAGGAGTTCACTGTGCTCCTGGTGGCTGATAGCGGTTATGAGGCCACGTCGGCACTGTAGAGGAATTACGGAGAGCTCCTGACGGCCTCAGCTATTCCTGTGATCTTCCCGAGGCGTGGCGACGTGATACGACTCGGCAACCTGGAACTCTACGTGCTTCATCCAAGCGATCCAGTTGACCGGTATGCGAACACGAACAACTCCTCGGTTGTCATTAGGCTTGAGTATGGCGACGTCTCATTCCTTTTCACAGGCGACGTGGAGGCCTTGGGCGAGTCGGAGATGCTCTCAGAGCTCGGTAGCAGCGCCTCTGAGCTACTAGACATAGACATACTTAAGGTCGCCCACCATGGGAGCAAAACGAGCTCCTCAGAGGCTTTCCTGAGCGTGGTGACTCCTGAAGTAGCAGTGATCTCCGTCGGCGAAGGCAACCGCTACGGTCTCCCTGATGAAGAGACTCTCGATGCCCTTGCTGAAGTCGGAGCCGAGGTCTACAGGACTGACCATCATGGTACAGTGGTCGTCTGGACAGACGGTTCGCAGTACTCAGTCACTACAGAACGGGGTGTAGAATCAGCACTTCACTGATCGGCCTGGAGGAACCCAACTATGAGAGGTCATATCCGCAAACGAGGAGAAAACAGCTGGGAGCTCAGATGGTACGTTGGACGAGGTCCTGACGGGAAGAAGCGGTACAAGACCAAGACCGTCCGATCGCCGCGCAAATCGGACGCTCAAAAGGAGCTCAACCGTGTACTCGCAGAAACAGCGAGAGGCGCATATGTCGAACCATCAAAGATGACGTTGGCGGAATATGCCCAGCAGTGGCTTGCTGGCATCAAAGGGTCAGTCAAGCCCCGCACGTGGGATTGGTACGAAATGATCATGCGGGTGCATATCATTCCCCACCTCGGCCATCTATCACTGTCGCAGCTCACACCGATGTACGTGCAAACTGCTTATAGAGAACTACGGGAGTCAGGGGCAAGCGCCTCGACTGTGAACGGTTACCATCGGGTGTTGCGGGCCGCGTTAAACCAGGCTGTTAGATGGGAGCTTCTGCACCGTAATCCAGTAGTCGGCGTGGACAAGCCCAGGAGAAGCAGGCGTGAGATGGAAGTGCTAACTAACCAACAGGTTGGCCGACTCCTGGAAGTGGCCCGATCGCGAGACACGTACCCGCTTTACTTAGCCGCTGTGACCACAGGACTGCGTGAGGGCGAGCTTCTTGGCCTCAGATGGCGAGACATAGACCTTGCCAGAAAGACTATCACGGTGACCGGAACTCTGGACAGGGACGCAGGGCGAATCGACAGCCCGAAGACTGAGTCGAGCGCTCGGACGATACCAATACCCACTGAGTTAGTTGAGGAGCTCCGAAAGATGCCTCGCCGCTCGGAGCTTGTGTTCACCACGCCAACTGGTCAGCCAATCAACCATTCAAACCTGCACAGGCAATTCAAGTCGCTCCTGAAGAAGGCTGGCCTTCCAAGCATCAGGTTCCACGACTTGAGGCACACTCATGCTACTCTGCTACTCCAGGCTGGCGTACACCCGAAGATCGTTCAGGAACGTCTCGGGCACAGCAGTATCAGTATGACGATGGACATCTACTCCCACGTCTTTCCTCATATGCAGAGTCAGGCGTCCGACCAAATCAGCGAGATTCTGAACATCAGAAAATAGGCAAAATCGCAAGCGTTCTAGCTGGCACTTTGGAAAAGGAGTAGCAATAGAGTAGCAATTGGGTGTTCTGGCGGACGTGTGATCAAATCGGAGGCACAAAGAAACCCAGCACTAGCTGGGTTGATAAATGGCGCACCCGGAGGGACTCGAACCCCCGACACCCAGATCCGAAGTCTGGTGCTCTAATCCGCTGAGCTACGGGTGCATATTGATGAAACACCATTCTACCTGCCCGCTAGATTATATCACACCGTAGGGAGGATCACAACAGCTTCCTAGGGCGAGTCATTCGCCTGGATGAACTCACGCCTGGATGAGCTCACACTGGTAGTGTTCCTGATGCGTAAGTGGCATCCACCACAAGATGAGATTTTTCCTCGTCATTTGCAAGAAACCACATATACAACTAGAACCTTATGTGTATAGAGCCGTCCAAACTCAATCGCGCCGCATGCGAGATCGGGTTTCTAGACGATCTCGAACTGGCCCACGAGCGACTTCAACTCCGCAGCCATCTGAGATAGATCTTCGGCAGATGATGCCATATCCTCAGTAGCTGCACTCTGTTTCTCAGCCGATGCTGCGGCCTCTTGTGCGCTTGCCGCGTTCTGTTCTCCTATCGAAGCGATAGACTCAATGGCCCTTATTACCTCATCGCTGCCGGAGGCCATCTCCTCAGCCAGCGAGCTGTTTTCCTCAGTAATAGCAGCGAGACGAGTCATAGCCCCTCGCACATCCTCTGCCGCCTGGTTCAAGTCTCCCACGATGGCCATGACCTGGGCCAGCTCGTTACGAGCCGATCCGGCCACTTTCTCGATTTCAGCCAAGACACCGCTAGCCTCATCTGCAAGTCGAGCACCCTCATCTATCTGTTCGTTGCTCTCCTGGACGGACTCAACTGTTCGTACGATCGAGGCCAACAGCTGATTGACTATCTGAGAGATCTCTTCGGTTGACTGTGACGAGCGTTCAGCCAGACGTCTTACCTCATCTGCCACGACTGCAAATCCGCGACCTGCCTCACCGGCTCGAGCGGCTTCTATGGCCGCATTCAGGGCTAGGAGGTTGGTCTGGTCTGCGATATCGTTGATAACGGAAACGATTTCGCCGATCTGCTTCGAGCCGGTTTCCAATTCTGCTACACACGCAAGGGTCTTTGACGCAGTTGTACGGATCTGCTCCATCGCTTCTTTAACCCTGGTAACGGACTCATTGCCAGCAGACGCGAACTGCTGGTTTTTCTCAGCGCCCTTCTGCCTCCCCAGGAGCACTTCAACAGCTTTGACTAGGTTGTCAGTCATCTTCTCAACCGCATCACTCGTTTTCGCGACCTCAGCAGATGACTCCTGAGCTCCCTGAGCCACCTGCCTAATGGCTGTCAAGAGCTGCTGCATTTGATCCCTGGCGTGGATGCTGTCCTTGCTCTGATACTCCACTCCTTGGGCAACCTGTGAGATCATCAACGCCACCTGGTTTGCAGCCTCTGCCTGCTGTTTACCTGCGGCAGCAAGCCGCCTCGAACTCTCCTCTACGGTTTCGCTAAATTGCCTGACCTGCCTGATAGCCGAACTGAGCTTGTCAGCAAGAGCGTTGAAACAGCTGGCAAACTCACCGAGTTCATCCTTAGATGTCACGACTACCCGCTTAGTGAGATCAGCCCGTTCTTGAGCCATGACTTTGAGTATGTCTGTTGCAGTCTTGACCGGCACAGTAATTCTACGAGTCAGAACAATTCCAGCCGCGATGCCGACGGCTACCATCAATGCAGAAAGAACGGCGATCACTGCTTTCGCTTGACTGGATCGCCCTTCTATCTCTGTGGATATGCTGTCTATCTGGTCCTGTCCATACTCGATAAGGGCACCAATAGCATCCTGGAGCGACATTCTAGACTCTCGAATGCGCCCGAGCACTATGTGCGCGTCTTCGCCGCTCATCTGGCCAGCACCGAGTGCACTGGTTGCCTCTTGCTGAAAGGCTCTCGCCTTCTGCTCCACATCTGCGAGCAGTGTCTTAGCCTCGGACGACTTGATCAGACCGGCTAACGACTCAAGCGCTTCGTCTATCTTCTCGCGGTTCGCCTCATACTCGTCGACATAGATGCGGTCCTGAGTTGACAAGTAAGCCGCGACCGACAGCCCTTGTTGCTGTATTCGAGCATCCAAGTATCGGGCCAGCTCCAGCCCCACTTGAATCCTCCCGCTAAGATCATCATACTTCGCCAGGCTGTCAGTGAGCGAATAGTAGCTCACCACAGAGACGACCATGAGCAACAAGAGAACCAATCCGATGCCGACAGCGAGTTTCTTTCCAACTGTGAGGTTCATTTGGACACGCTCCTACTTGATCTGGTTTGCTCGTTTCTAGACGCATCCTTTCACCTCGGTGAGAGGGTCGCTCCTGGTGGACACGCCTACTCCGCTCTCTTCGTACTATAATGGTAATTTCCCGCAATTGTCAAACGAGTCTCAAAACCACACGAGAAGGATAAGTAGGGATATCAGTGCTTATATTCCTATAAACCGGTCGGACGGAGCTTTTTGGGCAGCTAGAATAGCCCGCAGCACCCGTGCACTGCGTAGTCTAAAACAGCTGCGAGTCTCATTGCTGAGCTGTAGCAGAGGCTTGTCCGGCGTCATATCGGCACGTAGGGAGGCAGTGCGTGGCATGGCCAGATCAACGACAAACTGCCGCAGCTTCATAACAACAGGCGTGGTTGTCGTAGACTGCAGTCAGGGGCGCCCTGACTCCAAGCGGCTTCTCAAAGCAC
>Ga0208564_1002223_pt1 | contig 15567 bp, 15 predicted proteins | sample AD_UKC073_MetaG_FD_184439 | JGI IMG/M metagenome (GOLD analysis project Ga0208564, IMG submission 184439) | Active sludge microbial communities of municipal wastewater-treating anaerobic digesters from USA - AD_UKC073_MetaG (SPAdes) (version 2) | ecosystem: Engineered > Bioreactor > Anaerobic >... | reverse complement strand
CGTGCTGAGCGGGCGCTGGTTGATATGGGGGAGGCAGCAATCCCCGCGCTCACCGGGGCGGCTGCAGAAGCGCTTCCTGAGACCCGGGAGAGGCTTCAGCGGATCATCGACGAGATCCGCCAGTCAACCACCTCCTCTCGTCGGGGCATGATGCCGTAGGTGGCACCATGCTCTTTAGAGACCTTGCGATTCCACCTCTCCCCGGTGAGGGGGAGCGGACCGCAAATAGGCCGGTTGACAGCGGCCCTGCTGCATTCAGGTCGGGGTTCTCCGTATGCCCGGACGCAGGGCAGCGAAACGCTGCTTGACTCCGGCGGTTGTCGGGGTGGACGAACCCGCAGAGACTGCACCACTGCTGGTATGAAAAACGTCCTGTGAGTATGGCAGAACATCCTCCAGACGCCTCTGAATAAGGATTTGAACCGCGATTGGCCATCTCCGTTTTTCATCAGGCATGCCTGTGGCCCCACGGGGCATCATGTGGTTTTGATCCGAATCACACTCTCCTCACGCAGAGGGACACGTTGCCGCGAAGTCTGCGTACCTGCTCCCGCCGTCACCCTTCGCGCTCCCGCGCGAACTTCCGCGTGCGACTGGCGGTTCGCACCAGGACCCGCAGACAAGATGAAATGGTGCAGTAGTGCCCGCTCACCTCTTGAACGTGCGTGTTAATTGTTGAGAGTCAATGCGCCAGGAACCTGCATTTTCAGGAAGATGAGGGCATTATTCCGCCAGGAAACCGCAAGTGCTAATATCGAGCCTCACCTACATCTAAGTGTTCATGGCGGATCTCCTGAGTTTTGCGCTGCTGAGTTTCTCTTCGATCATCATCGTGGTGAACCCGCTCGCCGCCACCCTGCTCTTCGTCTCCCTCACCGCGACGATGGACAGGACGACGAAACTCAAGATCGCGCGTGACTCAAGTGAGTTTGCCCTGGTCATCCTGCTTATCTTCACATTCGCCGGCGGCTGGATCCTGCAGCTCTTCGGCATCTCCATTGAGGCGTTCCGCATCGCCGGTGGCCTCCTCCTCTTCGGTATCGGCATGGACATGGTCTACGCAAAGACGTCAAGAGCACAGATGACCGCGACCGAGAAGTATGAAGGCCAGGATGCAGACGACATCGCAGTCATGCCGCTCGCGATCCCGATGATCGCAGGACCCGGCGCCATAACCTCCGTGATCGTGCTCATGAACGAGGCAGCGGGGATGGGGATTGCCGCAATCGCCGTCGTCCCGGTCGCAGCCGCGACCGCCATCGGGATCACCTATTACATGATGCGGCACTCCGAGATCATCGTCCAGCGTATCGGCCAGCGGGAGTACCGCGCCGTCAACCGCCTGATGGGGATGCTCCTCATCGCGATCGCGGTCCAGTTCATCATCATCGGGCTCCAGACAGCCTTCCCTGTCCTCACCACCGGTCTTGCATGAACCGCGACCTTACGTTCGTCGGGATCGAGCGCGTCCCGGTGCTGGCCGCACGGCTCTGCTGCCGGATACGCCACCGGGAGACCCTGCTTTCCGCTCGTGCTCTCGAGAGCCGGTAATGGTACCCTGCTCCCGGGGTCAACATGGCAGGCAGCCGCGGAGGATCGCTCGCTGCCGACCCTGACAGCGAGATCACCTCCCGGCGAAGTGGTCTTCAATTATTGATGATCGATCCGGCGCCGGTACACGCGGCCAACAGGAGCCTTCCTCTACTTTCAGACCGCAGAAGTGACCTTTATCTTGCGGGGTGAAGGGGCTGAGCGAGGAAGACCCCGGCCAACAGGTGCGGGGATGAAAGCGGAGCCCCTCCCTTTGTCACTGTGTCTAAAGAGATCTATTTATACTTTTAAACCCAACAAGGGTCAAAGAATCGGAAGAGAGCAATTCAGAGACTTGCCCGGTGTCATGAGAAGTTAGCAAACCAGCGCAACGATTCCCTGCACAAACTCTATCTTTGAGTTGTGGGCGAGAACCAGGCCGTTGCTGTGGAAACGGTGAATATTTCTGGAATGCAGGAAAACCATAAAGTGACACTACATCAGGTGCGGAACGCGCCGTCGAGCCTGCGGACTCGCTCCCGCTGGGGAGAAGGATGAAGCAGGAAGCCCCGTCCAACAGGTGCGGGGTAGTTCACAGAGACACGCAATGCGAGGAGACCAACACGTCTATATCAGTCTCACCACAGCTGGGCTCCTCATCGCCCCCTGGGTCTCCGTCCTCCACCCTGCCCTGATCGTCACGCTCCTCTTCGGTGTCTTCGTAGGTTCACTCGCACCAGACGCGGACGCGGCCGACGCAGCGATATTCAGCGGCCGGTTCGGCGGGGCAAAGGGGAAGCGAGGACAGATCATAAACGGTCTGGCCGTGGTGCTCCCGATCTTTGGCTATATCATCAGGTACCTCATCTACTATCCGCTCTCGCTCGTCTTCTCGCTCATCCTCCGGAAGAACTACCGGCACCGGCATCGGGGGCTGCTCCACTCGCTCACCGGCGTCGGACTGACCTCCCTGCTCCTCTCAGGCTACCTGGCCCTCGTCCTCACCTGTCTCGGGATGTCTCTCGCGCTCGTCCCTGCCTTCGGGTTCGCGTTCTTTGCGGGATGCCTCCTTCATCTCATGGAAGACACCTGCACCCCGGCAGGCGTCGCCTGGCTCTACCCCTTCTCCCGGCGGCGACTGGCGGGCCACGTCAGGACATGGGGGGACTCAGAGGTGCGTCCGACGTTCTTCGCCGTCGTGCTCGCGCTGGCAGCGGTCGCGGTGCTCATTGCACCGGTCGTGACCAGCACGACACCGGAGGAGCTCAGATGGCTCGCACCCGGCGCAGCCCTTCTTCTCTGGATGCTCTTCCTGCTCGTCTGCCGCGTGCGGCCGCAGTAGGGCCGGTGACTGATACCATATCTATACGTATCTTTGCGTTCAACGAGTTTCCATGTACCGTCTCGTCTGCGTTCACTGTGCTGCGACCTACGCACCGGACCAGATCATCTATACGTGCGAACGCTGTGGACACCTGCTGACCGTCGAGTATGACCTGGACGGCATCGACGTCTCCCGGGATGAATGGGACCGCCGCCCCCTCTCGGTCTGGCGCTACCGCGAGATCCTCCCCGTCCGGGGCGAACCCGTCTCCCTCCAGGAAGGAGGCACCCCCCTCTATCGCTTAACAAAGATAGGCGAAGAACTGGGTCTCCGCGAGCTCTACGCCAAGCACGAGGGTATGAACCCGACCGGCTCTTTCAAGGACCGCGGCATGACCGTGGGTGTCAGCATGGCGCTTGAACTCGGGATGACGAGTGTCGCCTGCGCAAGCACCGGGAACACCTCCGCAAGCCTCGCCGCCTACGCAGCAAAGGGTGGAATCCCCTGTGTCGTCCTCCTGCCCGCAGGAAAGGTCGCCCTCGGCAAGGTTGCCCAGGCGCTGATGCATGGTGCCCGGGTCATCTCCATCCGCGGCAACTTTGATCGAGCGCTCGAGATGGTACACGAACTCTGTATCAGCCACGGCCTCTACCTCCTGAACTCGGTCAACCCCTACCGCCTGGAGGGACAGAAGACGATCGGGTTTGAGGTGATCGACCAGCTCGGCGGGGTGCCTGACCGGATCGTCCTCCCCGTAGGAAACGCAGGCAACATCTCCGCGGTCTACAAGGGGCTCCGGGAGCTTGAGGTGCTCGGGTTCATCGACCGGCTGCCGATGATGACCGGGATCCAGGCGGAAGGCTCACAGCCGGTGGTTAAGGCGATCGAGCAGAACCTCGATGAGCTGATCCCCGAACCAGAACCAGAGACCGTTGCGACTGCGATAAGGATCGGCGCGCCGGTGAACGCTGAGAAAGCGCTCGTCGCCATCCGCGCGACTGGCGGGACGGCGGCGGCCGTGACCGATGATGAGATCCTTCGCATGCAGCGCGACCTTGCGAGGAAGGAGGGGATCGGTGTTGAGCCCGCCTCTGCGGCCTCGGTTGCCGGGGTACGGAGACTTGCCGAACAGGGGCTGATCGATAAGGATGAGCGGATCGTCTGTGTGGTGACCGGTCATCTCTTAAAGGATCCTGAAACTGTGGTACGACAATGCGAATCGCCCCTCGAGATCGACGCGGACCTGCATTCGTTGCTCTCGGTCTTGCGCTGATACTGACCTGCACCCCGGCTGCGGCCGCGGAAGCCGTTTTCCGGGTTCTCCCTGGCGGCACCGCCTACGAAGCATCGGTCCAGGTCTCCGGTAGCGAATATGCATTCTGGAGCCCCGGGCTTCTGGGGGAGCGGATCCCGCTCCGGGTCGAGGATCTCGAGGTGGTCGGTCCGTCAGGCCCGATCGAGTACCGCGACCGGGGCAGGGGCGTTATCACCTTCCCGGAGGGCAACTACACCATCACCTACCGGGCCCCCCTGCGGGACAACCACTTTGTGGTGGTCTTCAATAAACCGTATTCTGTATCCCTCATCCTCCCTCCGGGACTTGACGTCAAGAACCCGCTCCTTGGCATGGTCAGCCGCGGCGGGGTCGTCTCCCCGGGGCCGAACGGTACCCTGGAGATCACCTGGGACGAGGTGAGGAGTGTGGAGGTCCGCTTCTACACTCCGGAGCGCGAGTTCCTGCTCGCCACCTTCGGCACCATATGGCTCGCGGTCGCGGTTGTCCTGCTCCTCCCCTTCGTCGTCTCATGGAAGAGGTATGATCGATGATCGAGGTCGTCATTGCTTCGTTCCTGATCGGGTTCTCAGGGGCTGCATCTCCCGGCCCCATGACCGCCTCGGTCCTCAGCATCGGGTCGCGGCGGCCGGGACCCTTTGTTGCAGGTCTGGTGGCGGGGCACGGCGTCCCTGAAGCGGTCATGGTCGCGGCCATCGCCTGCGGCGTGCGCGAGGTCCCGTATGTCAACCTCGTCGCGCTCCTGGGATCGGTTGTCCTGGTCGCGTTCGGCATCGGGCAGTTCATCCATGCCGACGATGCCGCCGTCGTGAGCGAGGATACCGGGATGCCGTTCGCCTTCGGGGCGGCCTGCACCCTCGGCAATCCCTACTGGTGGGTCTGGTGGCTTACGTTCGGTGTCGGGTTTCTCGCGCTCCACCCTTCGTTTATCGCGTTCTACATCGGGCATATCGGCGCGGATATCGCCTGGTTCGGGCTGCTCGGGATCGCGGTTTCACGGGGAGCGAATATCCTCGGACCGCATTACAAAAGAGTGGTTCAGGCGAGCGGGCTTGCCATGGTGCTCTTCGGGCTGTACTTCGTCGTGACTATTCTTTCGGCCTGAGGGCGAGGGCAAAAAGCGCCGCGAGAGCTCTGGTGGCTTCAAATCCGGGCATCACCGGGTCGTCAGGCGCGATCAGGTAGATGTCGTCACCGTCGCTTGCGGCGAGCCCCCGGCCATCAGGCGACCACTGGTGCATCATGTAGTCACCGGGGATGAGCGGTTCGGGGTCTCCTCCCACGCTCTTCATCACCCAGAGCGCCGCCTGGTTCCGCGACATCGACCGAAACGCGATCCTGGCCCCGTCGGGCGACCAGACCGGGGACTGGTCCCAATTCCCGGAGGTCAGGCGTTCTGCGCCGGATCCGTCGAGGGGCACGACCCGGAGCGATGATTCCGGCCACTCCTCCGGCGGGGATGCGACGACGCAGGCGACAGCGTCCCCGTCAGGCGACCAGGCGTATTCTGTCACGTCTCCCCCGGAGAACGTCATCTGCCGTGCTCTCCCGTCACGGTCCGTTACCCAGACTTCCTGGTTCCCCGACCTTGTCGCGAGGAATGCGATCAGGTCCCCGCCGGGTTGCCAGAGGGGGAACCACGCATCCCCGCCGGTCGTCAGCCGGGTCTTGTTCGCGCCGTCCGCGTCCATGACCCAGATATCGGCATCCTTCCGGAGACCCGAGACGTTCACTGCGGTGGTCGCCGTGAGGGCATCCGGGAGTGCCACATTCTCGAAGAGACATGAGGTGTAGACGATCTGCTTCCCGTCAGCACTCCAGTCGGCCCCGTACCCGGTGAGCGGCAGGCCGGGGATGACCCGCCCCTCTTCGGTCAGGCGCACCCGCCCGGTCCCGTCCGGGTTCATCCGCCAGAGGTCGCCCTCGGCGGAGAGAAAGAGAAGAGTCTTTCCGTCCGGGGACCAGGGGTCGAACGGGGCGAACTCCCATGAGCGGTTCGTCGCCGTCTGTTCCCGGATCTCTCTGTCGCGCTCAATCACCCTGAGGACGGCCGCGCCGTCGTCGTACGAGGTGAAGACGATGTGTCTCCCGTCTGGCGACCAGAACGGGTAGGAGTTAATTGCAGAATCATTTGTCACCTGGACGACGGATGCTGCTGCCGGAGGGACAATGGCAAGCAGCAGAAAGATCAGGATGCATGGTAGTTTCCGGTTGACCTCTCCCCCGTCGTTTTTATAAGGTGTCTTTGAAAATATCATACCAGGTGACACTGATCTATGAGTCGGTAGCAATAATTAAACGTTATGATTGTAGAGCCGTTGCGGGACACGGCATTCACGAAGACAGGACGCATCGCCCGGCACCCCGACGCCGATCAAAAAGAGAGAGGGTGGCGAAGAGCTCCGCCCTATCGGGATGGTTTATTCTGCCGGTTCCTTCACCTTGATATCGATCCCGAACCGCTCCGCATTCGCGTCAGCGATCGCCTGGATCTTCGCGATCTCATCATCCTGCCGGGCGGGCCTGAAGAGGTGCCGGAAGCGCTTCTGCCTGGAGAGATACTCCTCGACCGGTTTCCGTCTCACCTTCTTTGCCTTCTCCACCACACCGTTGACCATCTCGTAGTTCACCCAGAGACCGGTCTCGATGGCAAGTTTAGCCATGGCAAGGGTCTCCCCTGACTCAAAGCCCCATCCCGTGCAGCAGGGGGTGTGCACCTGGATGTAACAGGGACCGGGAGTGTTGATCGCCCGCCTGACCTTCTTGACGAAGTCGTTTGGATAGGCGATCGAGGCGGTCGCCACATAGGGCGCACCGTGAGCAGCGAGGATCGCGGGCATATCCTTCTTCGGGAGCGGGTTGCCGCCGGGTGCGCATGCCCCTGTTGGAGTCGTGGTGGTGCTTGCGCCATACGGTGTGGCACCCGACCGCTGGATCCCGGTGTTCATGTAGGCCTCGTTATCGTAGCATACGTAGGTGATGTCGTGGCCCCGCTCGAAGGCGCCGCTGATGCAGAGCACCCCGATATCGAACGTGGCGCCGTCGCCGGCGATGCAGACGACCTTCTCGCTGCGCCCCTGTTTCTTCAGCGACGCCTCGATGCCCGACGCCACTGCCGCAACGTTCTCAAAGAGCGAATGGATCCAGGGGACTCCCCACGCGGTCTCAGGGTAGGGCGTGGAGAAGACCTCCATGCATCCAGTCGAGGCGGCAATGATGACATTCTTCCCGGTCGCCTTCAGGAGGAGACGGGCAGCAAGCGCCGGCCCGCATCCCCCGCACGCCCGGTGTCCTGCCGTGAAGAGTTCGTGTTCTTGCTCTACTTTAGCCATTCAGAGCACCTCCGTCCGCAGTCCATAAAACAAATCTCCTTTTCCTTTCTCGGCAAGGTCAACGACCGCGGCAATATCACGTTTCCGCACATCGCGTCCACCGAGAGCGATGATGTAGTCGTAGACGGCCGCACCGGAACCGTAGAGCGCCGCCTTCACCTCGGTGCCGACCGCCCCGCCACTCCCGAACGAGATGTTCTTGTCGAGCACCGCCACCGTCGAGACACTTTTGAGCGCCTCCGCGATCTCAGGACCAGGGAACGGCCTGAAGGTCCGAATCTTCAAAAGCCCCACCTTCTTGCCAGCGTCGCGCATCTCGTCGATGGCGTCCTTTGCCGTGCCGCAGATGGAGCCCATGGCGACGAGCGCGACATCGGCGTCATCGAGCCGGTAACCCTCTACAAAAGCGGAGTAGTCCCTCCCGAACTGCTCGCCGAACTCGCGGCCCGCTCTGATGAACGTCTCCTTGGCGCGGTGCATCGCCCGGTCGACCTCGTACCGGAACTCCATGTAGTATTCAGGGGTCGCATACATACCCATACTCAGCGGTGCCTCAGCGTCCAGCCGATGGTAGGGTGTAAAGGCAGGCAGGTAGGCGTCCACCTCCTCCTGGGAAGGAAGGTCGACCGGTTCGTAGGTATGGGAGAGAATGAACCCGTCGAAACAGACGAAGGCCGGCAGGAGGACGTCATGGTCTTCACAGACGCGGTACGCGATCATGTGGAGATCGGCGATCTCCTGGTTATCCTCCGCGTAGAACTGCAGCCACCCTGAGTCGCGCAGAGATATCGAGTCCTGCTGGTCGTTCCAGATCGAGAGCGGCGCGCCCAGGGAGCGGTTCGCGATCGTCATCACGATCGGCTGGCGCATCCCCGCCACGTTGAAGCAGACCTCAAACATCAGGGCGAGTCCCTGGGAGGTCGTTGCCGAGTAGACCCTGGAGCCTGCCGCGCTCGCGCCGAGGCAGGCGGAGAGGGCCGAGAACTCGCTCTCGACCGTGATATACTCTGCATCAAGTTCACAGTCTGCCACCATCTGGGCAAGAGCCTCGACAATGTGCGTCTGTGGCGTGATCGGGTAGGCCGAGATCACCTGTGGGCGGCAACGCTTCACGATCTCGGCAACCGCATGCGACCCCTCCATTATCTCCATCATTACTTCTCCTCCTTCTCCATCCGGATCGATTCTTTCGGGCAGACCTCTTCGCAGATGCCGCAACCCTTGCAGTAGTCGAGGTCAGGCTCAAACGTCCCTTCCTCGGTCTCGTGGACGCAGCCCTCAGGGCATACCTGGGCGCACGTGCCACACCGGTTGCACGTCTCAGGGTCAAAGACTGGTTTGAAGACCCGCCAGGCACCGGTCTTGTTCTCAAGAGCCCTCCCCGGGGGCGCGGAACAGCCAACTCCTAGCGCCATTACGCGGCACCTCCGACCAGGTTGTACGCGCGCTCTGCTGCCCGGATGTTCTTATCGGCCATGCTTCCCGAGAACCGGTTCCGCAGCGCGTTTTCCAGGGATTCGAGTTTGATCTCGCCGGTGGCCGCAGCGAAAGCGCCCATCAGGGTTGTATTGGTGATAGGCACACCCAGTTCTTCGAGCGCGATCGTGGTTGCATCGATGAGATAGACCTTCACGTCATCTGGAACCCTGGCATTAATATCGGGTTTCTCGGTGTTGACGATGGCGATACCACCTGGTTTCATGCCTCGAAAGACGTCGACGTCCCCGATCAGGGTCGGATCCTGCACGATGATGTAGTCAGGCTCGTAGATCTGGCTGCGCAACCGGATCTTTTTGTCACTGAAACGGACGAATGCCTGCACCGGGGCACCCCGTCGCTCCACGCCGAAGGCCGGGAACGCCTGGGCATACACGCCCCCCTCGAATGCAGCAAAAGCGATGAGCTCAGCGGCGGTCACAGAACCCTGACCGCCTCTCCCATGGATTCGTAACTCTCTCAAACAAAAACCCCGTTCTAATCTTAATGATTAATAATATAAATACACCGGCGCTTTGGCTGTGCTCCCGGGTGGCAGGAAACCTGTCGTCGGCATGTGACGCGAACCTTCCTGTGTTCCCGGGTGAACTTCTCTCCAGGAAAGTGCGCTCTTTGTAGTGCGCCCTTTGTGTCTGTCACTTTACGCGGGGATCCGATGCACCAGGTGTAGCAGATCGCCAAATCTGCTCCTTCACACGTATGGGTGAACTGCCAGTCCAATTCATCTGCCGATGGCGCCGAACCACCCTGAACGCTATGGTTACCGGTATCAACGCAAGGAAACCGCAAACGCCTTCCTGTTCACCGAACCGCTCAAGGGCTGGCGACGGGTGAATATACGGGAGCGGAAAATCAGATGCGATTGGGCGACCGAGATCCGAAACCTGCTCGTCGAGGATTGTCCAGGGCAGAACGGGTGATCCTGGTCTATGATAACCTCAACACCCATATGCCGGGGGTGCTCTGCGCGGCCTCCCCCGGGAGGAGGTAGCAGCACCCCGCAAAAGCCTGGAGATCCATCCTACCCAAAACACGGAAGTTGGCTCGATATTGCCGGGGGTCGAACTCAGTGCATTCACACACAAAAAGATGAAATAATGCACTAAAGGCACTGGCAGGCGCAGTCAGTGGAACACCGTTCACCCCGATCGCTGCTCACCAAACAGCCTGAATAGCTACCCAAAAACTTGTATAATCGGCGTGATCGGGGTATGATCATGAATATATACGGTAGCGCTCGATCTACAGGAAAAGAGGGGGTTCACCGTCCAGCGCGTTTGAGATCCCGAGAGCGGTCAGCTAGGGCGAAACGCGGGAAGAAACACTTGCCAACACCAAAGAAGCAATAAAACTTATTTAGCCCCTCCCTCACCACTCAAAGTCAGCCTCGGATTTTCATCTTTTCAGAAACCCCCGCTGCAATTGGTCCCCTCCTGTTCTACCGTTTGATCTCGCTTAGCCGTTTGCAAGCCCCCTCCGTTAGGGGGGGTGGTTGACTCCGCAACGGCAGACCTCGGCCCATGTTGTTTGTGCAGAAGGAGTGGCGGGTCTTTTCCGGACCTCTGCACCGTGAACCAAAGAGAGGCACCCTGATTACCATCCTCAAACAAGCCCGGATTGATGGGGGAAGACCTTCAGGTGACGGTTTGAATTGTGTGACCGCTTTCCCCGGCGAGAGGAGGGGAGCAGTCATGGTAGGTGGTCTCCATTCTCACTGAACATTGGCGAGACGATCCTGGAGCTCCTCGATGGTGCAGTGTTTCACTTCCATCAGGGCGGAGATGACCGCGTCGGAGAAGACCAGCGCCCCGGTCTCAAAGAGCGTCCCGAGGGGAGCGAAGGATGGGGAGACCGACCGGTACTGCCCGGTGATCTGGCGGATCTCAAAGTCGCTTGGGATATCCGTGTCCGTGAGGTGACTGTTCCCGATCTCGATGATGCAGTCTGCCATCTGCCCGATGCGCGAGTCAGGCGTCGATGTGATGAGGCAGATCGTCCCCCCGATATCCCTGGCGGTCTCGCAGGCGTCCACGACTGACCGGGTCTCTCCTGAGCCCGAGAAGGCGACAAGAACGTCCCCCGGTCTGAATGCGGGTGTGATGGTCTCGCCGATGACGTAACTCTCAAATCCAAGATGCATCAGGCGCTGGGCAAACGCTCTCGCGACCAGGCCCGAGCGCCCTGCGCCTGCCACGTAGATCCGATCTGCGGCCAGGATCGTGTCAAGGAACCGGGCTACATCTTCCTGGTTAATAGCGCGTGCCACGTCCTCGATGCTCGATGCCATCAAGAGCATGAGATCGGTGATGCTGGGATATTCTTGCTGTACGGTTCTCACTTTTCCTACCCTCCTGGTCAGGTATCTACTCTACCTCAAACCACATAAAAGCGTATGGAGCGCGGGGATTGGAGGATATCGGGATCGAAACGGGGCTAATCCCCGTTATTTCAATGATGGCATACAACCCATCCACCGGCACGTTTATGGGCTGCCCCCGGATACGATACTATTTGTGTGTGAACTACCCCGCCCTGAAGGGGGTCGGGGCTTTCCCGGCTATCATGGACAACACTTGCACCACAGAGATACGATAGAGGTCTCGTGTCGCGTTATAGGCCCATCGGCATATCTCCAGCGTCTGCTCCATCTGAGAAACCTGCGATTTTGTCGGGTAGAGTCGATAACGATACGCTTTCATCTGCATGGTCGGGTCACACTACTTTCTGAGTCTCGGTATACTTCTGAATGACCTCTTCTTTTGTCGTATCCCCGCACGTTCCAACATAATATGATGGATTCCAGAGATGGCCTTCCCCCAACACGTTTCGCAAGGTCGGGATACTGTTCAAAGAGTTTCTTAGCAGTGATCCCCCCTTCATGATCTTAACAATGGTGGCAGGAGCAAATTCTGGATGGGCGGTGACAAAGGTGAACGTGATCAGGCATGACTTCCTGAGTGTTCAAGATGAACCCCTTATCTTGAGCGATTGATACATGGAGGTCTGTAAGAGTCCTGGCAACATCACCGATCAGAACCTTTCGGCGGTATTTCGTTGACCATACGAAGTGATAATTCACGTTGTATACGCACCCTCTTGCACTTATCCAATGACCCTGCTTAACCATTCCACAAAATTATATGCACCATGCGGTTATAATTTTTGGTGGACGGGCCGTATCCCACCATTAAAATGGCAGGGATTAGCCCTATCTTGATCCTAAGATCGGGGATGCCTCTCACCGAAGTCAGAGAGCAGTCACAGATCCACCGCGAGCCCGAGGATGTCGGACACCCCTGAGAAGACGTCGTGGGCGATCCTGGCAAGCCCTCTGGCCGCAGACCACTCATCGTAGACGGCGACTTTCCGGGAGAGGAGCGCCTCCACCTCTGGCGCGATAGCAGGGGCCATGGAGCCGGCGAGGGCAACCTCTGCACCCGGGTTTATGAGGAGCATCGCGGCGCACTCCATCGCGGCAAACATCGCCATCGTCTCCACCCTGAGTTCCTGAGGCACCGTATGGTTCACTCCCGCGTGGAGGAAGGCGTCGTTTGCCGTAGTGTCGCCCCGGTCGATCTGGCGGATCGCATCCACGTCGAGAGCACCATGCTGGGTGCCGGGCGCAAAGATACAGGCATCAAACGCGCCGGTGATCCGGCCACCGGTCACAAGGAGGGTGACAGTATTTGAACTCGCGTCGCAGACCACGAGGTCGGGTCCGAGGTCGTGCGAGACCTCATAGAGGATCCCGATCTTCTCGGGGCTCGCCTGGTGGGAGTATGCCTTGAACCGTGGGTCGGTTGGGGATCTGCGGTGCAGCCCGGGGATGACGACGGCTGGGAGACCGCTTCGCTCGATCTCATCGTAAACCCGGGTGCCGCCGCCGATATGCTTGCCAGCACCCTCCCGGGAGATAATGCCCCGGTTCTTGACCTTCCTGATATTGGTGATGGCGGGGATGCCGTCACCCATCGAGTAGCAGACGGCAACACCCTCGATCTCGTCGAGAGGGCAGAGGCGGCTGAGGTCGTCGGCCGAGAACTGCCTGGCCTCTTCCCGGGAGATCTTGAACTCCTGCGTCCCGGAGGAGAAGCGCATCGCGGTGGTGCCGTGGTCGATGCCGATAAACATGTTGATGTACCGGTTTATGTCTCCGGGTGGAAGTAAGTTTTTGAATTACCCGGAGTCAGGCCTCGCTGTCCTGGTAACGCCTCTTCACGTACTCCACCGCGCCGACGACGATGAGACCGGCAAGGAAGAAAGGCCAGCCTCCAGTCAGCATATCCCCGGCCAGGGACCCCTTCTCCCAGAGCATCCGCGCAGACCCGAGCATCAGCCCGGTGAGGAAGGCGAGCATTGCCCCGTGATGGGTCTTGAGGAGATACTTGAGGCCTTTTGTGAAGATGATGAGGCCTATGACGCCGCCGGCGATATAGGCGATGATCTCGGGGAGAGAGATGGCCCGGAGCGCCGTAAGCATGAACTCATACTGGTTGAGGACGAGGGTCATGTAGGCTCCAGAGACCCCGGGGAGGATCATGGCGCAGAGCGCTATCATCCCGGTGAGGAAGAGGATCGGCAGGGAGTGGCCGATGTCGAGGTGGCCGAGGCCTGTAAGGAGGAATCCGGCCCCGATCCCGGCAGCGAGGTAGACGAGGGTGGCGGCGCGCAGGGAGCGGATCTCGAGGAAGAGAAGGATGGCGGAGGCCAGGATCAAGCCGAGGAAGAAGGAGTAGGTCGCCACCGCGTGGTCGGTAAGGAGGGAGAGGATAATCCCGGACATGAGGAGGAAGGCGGTGCCGATTCCGGCGAGGAGGACCACGAGGAACGGGAGGTCGATCTCCCTGATGTCTTCGCGGAGGGAGGCGAGGTCTCCCCTGAGAAGGTGTTTTGCCGAGGCAAGGTTGATACTGCCGATAGCCGTGATTAGCCGCTCGTAGATTCCTGTGATGAGGGCGATCGTCCCCCCTGAGACTCCGGGGATGATATCACAGGCGCCCATCATCAGCCCGCGCAGGTAGATCCCGGCGTGCTCCCGTATGTCCAGGCGAGGGCTCATGGGCGCGCCCCACAACAGGTGCCGATGCCGGGCAGCAGGCGGACTGTGTCGAGTTTGTACCGGGTGAACGTCAGCGCATCGGCGGCGATTGCCCGGACTGCGGGGTCTGGAGGCAGGACGGTCCTGCCGGGGGTACGTGAATCTCTCAAGCGGACAACTCCTTGTGGCTTAGTAGGTATGTGAGTGATCTCAAATATGCTCCGCTGTCAGGCTACCGGGCCCGATTGTGGGTGTGAACGAACTACCCCGCACCTGTTGGACGGGGTCTTCCCGCTCACGCCGCCGTGAACCCCGCGATTTAAGTTCATCGCACCACGGATGGACGCCTTTTTGAGATGAGTGAGATAGTCTCATTCTTCTTCCCCGGACGCGATTGTCCTCCCCGGTTCACCGCCTCCCGGGGATTAACGCAGTCCGTCTACGCGATCGGGATGATCCATGATGGTTCGCAGTGCGAGATCCTGAAAACTTCGGTTTTCTTGCATATTTTTGCTACATACGCATGTTGGATTTTTTATAGTAAGGTTTTTATATTAAATACAATATTGATCCTACCCCGAGAAGGGGGGAGAAGATGTATGAGAAATTCTTTATTGTTCGGTTTGTGCATTGTCCTTCTCCTGTCGATCACTACCGTGAGTATGGCGGTCGTGATCGGGGAGGGGCCTGTCGAACTGAACCTTGATGAGTATGTGAACATTACACCGATAAACAGTACCGAGACGTACCAGGTGCCACAGACGACTGTGCTTGGAGCACTTGATGCAGCCTCGATCCTCGGGAAATTCGAGTACGAGGTCATCGCAGACCTGTCTCCGGAAGAGGGGAGCTTGAGTGTACTCTCGATTACAGGGATTGAAAACGAGGTGAGGAATGAGACCCCGTACGCCTGGACGTTCTGGGTGAATGGTGAGGAGGGTACGACCGGGCCCGCGGTGACGAACGTGACCGATGGGGACACTGTGACCTACTCCTACGGACCTCCGGGCCACTCCGTGGAGGATGCTTCGTATACGCTGAACATCTACGTGAGCGTGCCGGGGGCGGAAGTGAACGTGACACCGACACCCATCCCGCCGGTGAACGTGACACCTGCCCTTGTTGTCTCTGACCAGCCGATAGTAAACGACACGGTGAGCGTTGACAGTGCTGTGATCAACCAGACCGGCTGGTTAAGCATCCAGGCAGACCTGAACGGAACGCCAGGGGAGGTTCTGGGGTACACCCCGCTCAGCGAGGGAGTGAATGAGAACGTGACTGTGACGATCGAGACCGCGAATGTTACACCGGTTCTCTACGCCGTTCTTCACGTTGATGAAGGGGAGGAAGCAGTCTTTGAATTCCCGGGTCCCGATGTACCGATCCTCCTGAACGGCAGTCCAGTCCAGCAGGCCTTTAACGTGACACCGACACCCATCCCACCGGTGAACGTGACACCTGCCCTTGTTGTCTCTGACCAGCCGATAGTAAACGACACGGTGAGCGTTGACAGTGCTGTGATCAACCAGACCGGCTGGTTAAGCATCCAGGC
>Ga0208564_1002219_pt1 | contig 15585 bp, 7 predicted proteins | sample AD_UKC073_MetaG_FD_184439 | JGI IMG/M metagenome (GOLD analysis project Ga0208564, IMG submission 184439) | Active sludge microbial communities of municipal wastewater-treating anaerobic digesters from USA - AD_UKC073_MetaG (SPAdes) (version 2) | ecosystem: Engineered > Bioreactor > Anaerobic >... | reverse complement strand
GTATTTGCGAAAAAGATTAATCGAGGACATTGGTAGGATGCTCAACCTCGCATCATCAGACAGGCGGGCGTGGTTTTTATACAGGGACTTGAGAGCTAAGCCAATATTAAATTTAACATAAAAAAATTTTATCTCATCTTACCTCACTCATCTTATGTGCCAATAAAAATTGCATTACATTTTTGGGATAGAAATAGTGATTATTTATATAATATTTTATTGTTATATTTGAAATATATTTATTCGTAAAAAAGAAAAATGAATGAAATTAATTTTTTAGATTTACCTTTAGAAGTAGCTATTACTCAATTGCCACAAGCTGAGGTAAAAGCTAAAAAAATAACAATCAATAAATGTAAATTATTAAAAAAGGAACTAGAGATTACTACCATTAGAGATCTTATAAATCATTTTCCATATAGATTTTATGACAAAAGGGAATTTAAAAAAATAAAAGAAGCATCTCACTATTTTAATCAATATATTTTATTAACTGGATATTTTAAAGAGTTTTATGAAGAAAACTTAGGAAAAAGGCGAGTTATGAAAGGAATATTCGCAGATGCTAGTGGTATAATTGAAATAACATGGTTTAATCATTATGGATGGGTAAAAGAAAAAATTAAAACTAACATTCAATATGTATTATTTGGAAGGGTTAGCTATTATAAAAATTATTACATAGCACATCCAGAGATTAAAACCTTAGAAAAATTTTTACAATCAGAAGAATATAAACATTTGTATCCAATTTACAGCACTACAGAGCGTCTTGCAAAAGCTGGATTAAATTCTGATGGCATCATGAGTTTTATTAAAATAGTTTTGCCTCAGGCTATGAAATATATTAAGGAACCTTATCCAAATGAGCTATTAAAAGATGCAAAATTAGTCTCTATCACTGAAGCATATCAAAATATACATTTTCCTAAAACTGAAAAAGATTATGAAAAAGCATTGTATAGGATGAAATTTTCAGAGGCTTTTGATTTGCAGATTTTTTATGCTTATCAAAATGTCGTTAGAGATAAGCAACAAACACCATACAGATTTACAAAGGTTGGAAAACTTTTTAATGAATTTTATAATAAACATCTTCCTTTTGAATTAACAAAAGCTCAAAAAAAAGTAATTAGAGAAATCTGGGAAGATCTGCGTAGTGGCAGACAAATGAACAGATTACTACAGGGTGATGTAGGCAGTGGCAAAACTATAGTGGCTCTAATGTCTATATTGTTAGCTATTGATAATGGGTACCAAGCTTGTTTAATGGCACCTACAGAGCTACTTGCTCAACAGCATTTCAAGACTATTTCTAAGCTTTTAAAAGGTTTACCTGTAGAGGTAGATTTATTAGTAGGTAGTACTCCACAAAAAAAGAGAAATTATCTATTAAAAGATTTATTAGAAGGTAAAATTAATATTTTGATAGGAACACATGCTTTAATAGAGGAAGTAGTGCAATTTAAAAATTTAGGATTAGTAATAATAGATGAGCAGCATCGCTTCGGCGTGATACAGAGAGCTAAACTACATCTCAAAAGCGACTACCCTCCACATGTATTGGTAATGACAGCTACACCAATACCACGCACTTTGACTCTCACAGTATATGGTGACCTCAGAGTTTCTGTTATTGATGAATTGCCACCTAATCGCAAACCAGTAAAAACTATTTATCTGCCTTCTACTCTACGCTATCAAGCTTGGGATCTGATGAGAAATGAAATCAAAAAGGGCCATCAGGCATACGTCGTTTATCCCCTCATAGACGAAAGCAAAAAAATGAATTTAATCGCATTGACAGAAGGATATGATGCTATCATAGCTGAATTTCCACCTCCACAATACAGCATAGCCATGATACATGGACGTATGAGTTCGCAAGAACGTGATGAGATAATGTACCATTTCTCTAAAGGCAAAATTGATATATTAGTTGCTACTACTGTGATAGAAGTGGGAGTAGATGTGCCTAATGCTAGTCTAATGATTATAGAAAATGCTGAAAGATTTGGTTTAGCTCAATTACATCAAATGCGTGGCAGAGTAGGCAGATCTTCTGAACAAGCTTATTGTATATTGATAGGTGGAGAAAATATCAGTGAGAATGCTATACATAGATTGAAAATAATGGTAGAGACTACTGATGGATTCAAAATAGCAGAAGAAGACTATCGTCTAAGAGGCCCAGGAGAAATAGAAGGTGTAAGGCAAAGCGGGCAACGTTTTTTTAATATTATAGATCCAATAAATGATCAGCATTTAATAGAATATTCCAATAAATTTGCTCAAGAGCTTATTTGTAAAGATCCTCTTTTAGAAAAAACAGAATACAAATCATTGCATTCTATTATAGAGAGATATAAGTTAGAGAATATTTCTCTTTCATCCATAGGATAAAACTTTAGTATAATTTTGAAATTAAATTTCAAAAAAATCTTGTTAAAGCATTTTCTATCATCATATCAGTTAATTTTATTAATGGAATATTAGCAGCTTTTGCTTGTGCAGGCACTATAGATGCCTCGCTCATCCCTGGGATAGTATTTACTTCCAAAAAAAATAATTCCTCTTCATTCCAGATGAAATCAAATCTAACAACACCGAAACATGACAAATATTTATATAAATTTACTGATATAGAACGAATGTTTTGAGAAAAATCCTCACTAATATTAGCAGGTGTTATTTCATCTGACATACCAGAGTTATATTTAGCTTCGAAATCAAAAAAATCATTTTTAGGTATTATCTCAGTAACTGGAAAAGAAATAATATTGCCCTTATAATTAAAAACTCCACATGTGAGTTCTCGCCCATTAATTCCTTGTTCTATTAATATCTCATTGTCATACTTCCATGCCAGATGCACAGCATCATTTAGCTCATCTTCACTATAAATTTTACTGAGCCCCACACTACTACCACTATTTACTGGTTTTATAAATATAGGATAATTTAATTGTGATATTTTGTTTTTTATCTCATCGATAGGTATTTTATGAGAAAAATACACTGATGGTGCTATAGCTACAAATCCGCTATCTTTTACAATAGTTTTGCAATAATATTTATTAAAAGTAAGCATAGATACAGCAGCACTACAAGTAGTATGAGGTATTTGCTTCATCTCAAGATAGCTTTCTAATAAACCATTCTCTCCTGGTGTACCATGGATAAGTATAAATGCTAGGTCAAAATTTATTTTATTATTTTTATAATTAGCCGAGAAATCATTCAACAATATCTCTGTCTCCTTACCATTTTTATTTTTACAAATCCACTTATCTCGCTGTACATCAATGAGATATACTTCATATTTAGTATTGTCAATGTTTTTAGCTACCATTTCTGCACTTTTGATGCTGATTTCCCTTTCACCTGAATAACCACCATACATTAAAGCAATATTTAGCATCGTTCTAAATTTTTACAAAATTAAAAAGAAAAAAATTATAAGGTTAAAAAAAAATAAACGAAATGACTTAATGATATTAAAAGAATTTGGAATAATCTAAAATAATATAAATTTAGATATCAAAAGCTTACTTCAATCTATAGAAGTAACTTTTTTTAGCAATTTACCATTACTATCAAAAAACATTTTAGCAATAATTTTACCAGTTTTATCATACAGAATCCATTCACCTACCTTTGCAGTATTTTTATAATAACCTATCGTTGCTATTTGATGATTTGGGTGATATTCTACAAATTTTCCATCAGGCAATCCATTTTTAAAAAATTGCTCTCTTTCTAACCCACCATATTGATTATAAAATTTCCACAAACCCTCACGTTTTTCATTTTTATATACTCCCTCAGCAGCAATTTTACCAATTTCATTGTATTCAACCCAATAACCATCTTTTAGTCCCATTTTATACGCTCCATCATATAATTTATTACCATTAGGGAGGTAAAAAACATCAGAACCATTTTTTACATTATCAGTATAATTAGTTTGATATTTTAATGAACCATCAGAGTAATAACCTTTCCACGGGCCATTCATCAATCCATTTTTAAAATACCCTTCGTGTTGCACATTTCCATTTTCGTACCAGCTAACCCAATATCCATCCTCTCTATCATTTATAAAATTACCTTCTCTTTGTTTTTTGCCAGATTCATACCAAGCCACCCATTTGCCCTCTCTCAATCCATTTTTGTAATAGCCCTCACGCCATTTTTTACCTATTTCATAATAGTAAGTCCATAGTCCATCTGGCTTATCATTTACAAACATACCAATACTGCCTAATTTACCTGTAGGATGATAAAATTTCCATAAGCTATCGTGTTTGTCATTAACAATTTTCCCTTCCATTTCCATAAAGCCATTATAATACCACCAATAACAGTACCCATTCAAACTATCATTTATATAATAACCTTCGAATTCTTTATTACCATTATCATAATAAGAAATTACCTTACCTTGGCGCAAACCATTATCATAATAAATACTATCTTTTACCTTTCCATTAAGATGATAGCTGAGATATAAGCCTTGTTTTTTACCATTTTGATGAAAATATTTTTCATTGAGATTGCCATTTTCGTACCAAGAGTAGCATGGACCTGTCTCTTGATTTTCTTCCTTTGCTAGTTTTTTATTTGGATAATAGTATTTCCAAATGCCAATTTTTTTGTCATCTTTATAAAAACCTTCTAAAGCTTTTTGTCCGTTACCGTGATATAGCTCATAGGGGCCATCTTTTTTGCCATTTTTATAAGTAATCTTAGATATTAATGTCCCATGAGTAGTGTAAGTTTTATGCTCACCATCCATCTGGCCATTTACTATATGCCATTCTTCTATTTTATTACCTAATGAATCATAAATAATGACAGGACCAGTATCGGAGCTAATAATTTTCCACAATTTACCATTTTCAAAATAATATTCCCATTGACCAATCATTTTACCTTCAGAGAAATATTGTCTACTTTGAATATTCCCATTTTCATAATAAATAATCCATTCCCCCTCAGGTTTGCGATTTTTTAATTGTCCTGTCATTTTCAAAGTATCAGGATATTTATAATAAGCTTTTATAGGACCATTATCTTTTGCTTCAACAATATAGATTTCGCCATTAGGATAATATTGTTTCCAGGTGCCTATTTCTAAACCATTACTATCATATTCACCCTCCATAGAGAGCTGCCCATTATGAAAATAAAAATACCATTTACCTATACGAGTACTATCTGGCAAAGAGATAATGCCTTTTTCTTTTATTTGTCCGTCTGGATAAGTTTTTATAATTTTTGTTTTTTTCTGAGCAAAAATAGGATTTATTATTAAAATCAGTAGTAATAATATACAATATGAACGCATTTTTTATTACAAATTTAAAAATAAAATTTTAATATAAAAAATCCATTAAAAAAACTATTTTATTAATAATTTCCCTCACCAGTATCAATATTTTCATAGATTTTTTTCAAAAATCTATCTTTAGTTGTTGTAGTTGCTATGTAATATGAATATGCTTTTTCTTTGCCGCTGGATGGCAAGATTCTTGATTTAGAATCTGTATTAATTATTAATTCATTAAATTCTTTTCGAGAAGACAAGCCTTGCATCAGTCCATTATTATAAGTAAAAAAGTACCAAACATTTGGTAATGGTTCTATGTAGATAGTTAATCTATCACCACTACGCCTTAGAGATAACTCTATTATTCCATTCACATATTTATAAACTTGTTTGCCATTAGCAACAGAAATGCCAATGTATCCTTCTGAAACATAAGTTTTAGTCTCTGGTATATATCTAAAAGTGACATCATTAAAAACAAAAGTTTTCATTAATTCTTTAGGCATCTTTCGAATATTTCCATATAGATTTAGATCTTTTATTACATTCATGGCGTCAGTACTATCTATGATTTCTTCGATAAATGAAAGGAATAATTCATCTTGAATGTTTAGTCCTGGCAAGTCAGATCCTAATATATCAGTTGCCAACATATCTAGAGCTTTATCATTAAAGAAAAAATCTAAATTTATATTTCCATTAATAATAGTAGAATCTGAGTAGATATAATGGTCTACCCTACCATAAAAATCCATAGCTACTCTACCCAGATTAGACCCAAGACTCAGCTTACCCTCACCTCTCACTTTGCAATTATGTGTATTTAAACTTAGATAGTTACCTTTCATTGTGAGTCCATCAAATTTTTCTTTGGACGTTATCTGATATTCATTTGATGGCTCATCATACTTCAAAAAACCGTGAGAAGACACCAGTTCTATATCACCACCATATAATTTTTTTGTTAAAAAAGCTGGATATACACCTGCATTTTCTTTACTCGAAAAATATAAACCAGCAAAAATATTCTCTCCTGAGGTGTTTTTAGGTTGAGCAGGTATAGGTATCATTATATCAGTAGGATCTATCATTTGATTAAATTTAACCCATTGTTTAGTTAGGGTATCGCAATTATGTGAGATTTTGATACCGCCATCGAAGGATAAAAATTCCTGATCGGCATACAGATGTACATCGCCAGTATAAAGGAAATATGGGCTAAGAGTAAAATTGACACTATCGGGTACATTACCATTAGCTGTTGTTTGCGATTCATTGACTACGAAAATTTTATTAAAATAAATTAATTGAGAATTATTATTTTTATCTACATATTCGTAGTGTCCATTTCCAGAATAGCTTTTTTTACCATAGATCCATATTTTACAATTATGCAAAATATGATATTTGGTTTCTAGATTAGCTAAAACTTTTGAATTTTCTAAAGGTTTCATTTCAGCATGCGGTAATATATATACTATACCATTATCAGGAAAAATAGCAGCATCAGCTACTTGAATATATGGTACTTCGTAAGCTGTAATTATTTTATCTCTTATATTAAAATTAGCTTTACCAGAAATAAATGATAATGAATCTTGAGCGGGATGTGTAGAAATAAATATAGAGCCTTCTAAATCCATGTCTACAAGGTCTCTAGATGAAATATGAGTATAATCTACATCTTTTCTCTTTATAGTATAAAAGTCTAATTCTTCTTTATCCATATACCAATCAAATTTATCCATAAAGCAAATATATTCATTAGCAGGAAATCGTATCATAGAATTTTCTCCAGTTGTTTCGAAAGAGCCTTTTCTTTTATCAAAGTCTACATGGCCCTTATAAATTTGAGTTTCTAGTGCAAATTCATTTAAATCCAAAGTTTTTAGTACAAAATCACAAGTATCTGTATCAAAAACTCGATTTTTCAATGTAAATTTTTTACTATTCATAATAGCATTTAAAAATTCTATTTTACCATTAACAAAGAGTCCCAAAGGACTATAATCTAATATACCATTAATTTTTATATTTTCTTTATAAGCTATAGCGGGGGTCTCTATTGTATTAATAGACATAAAATCTTGTTTAGGATACCATATTATTTTAGCATTTTCTACATTTACAGGTGGGTATTGAATACCAGTGCTACGTTCAGTAATAACGTAGCTATCTACTATTCCTTTAGCAGAATCAGGGAAAAATAGTAAATTTTTACTAATAGCTGTAGAGGTGATATATTTCAATGTGCCATTTCCATATAATCCTTGATTAGACATAGTGATTTCATTAACAAAAGTCCCTTTTCCACCATAAGCTGGTAGCCCATCAGATGTAGTTTTATGAAAAATACCTAGAGAATAATCATCCATTATTATTAGTGGTTCGTATATATCAGGAAAAATACCACCAGAAGCTAGGTAACCATCAAATTTAAGTGAATCAGTTTGAAATTTATCTAAATTTTCTAATCTATAAGGATTTATGTGATAATAAAAATCATCTCTTAGGTATACATCTTGATAAATGCATGATTTGTCATAATATACATAAGATATTTTTTTACTATCAAAAATAGGATACTCTGGCATATAAATTTTACCACTTTTATTACTAGGATGGTCTATTAATATCTCTCCACTAAGGTCTTCTATCACATTTTTTACTCGCACTAATGGGTATTCACCATATTTATCTGGTACTCTGCTTCTTACATAAAAATTCATAGAATCTACGTATGGCATATTTATTTTAAAATCTTCATATGAAAAATAATATTCTCTACCAAAATAATTAAATCTACCTGCACTTATTACACCATTGAAAGTAAAATCTCTATTTTTTTTCACAATAACCATTTGTGCCTCAGGATAAACAACGACATTCTGTGAATCACTCAGAAATACTCTAGATACACCTTCTAATTTTAAATCATAATTAATTAAACTTAGCCTAGCATTATCTTTTGATTCTACTACAGAATTAAATTGTATCACATCGAAATCTTTTTTACCAACATTAGCTTCGATGTAGTCATAAATTTTATCTTTTGCATAAACCATATCTGTCGTTGGATTGTAATCAACGAAGCCTTGTAGTGCAAGAGATATAATCTGCTGACGAATAATACGAATATCTATTTTGCGAAATTTAGCAAAATCTAAAACCGAAAAATATTTTTTTCCTGTTTGATCTATAAACTCTTTAATATATTGCAAGGGATTTTTCTCATCTATTCCTTGTAGCTTCAAATATCGAGACTTAGAGAAATAATTGTTAGATTCAAACAATGCATTTCCTAATGACCCACCTTTCATCATAGACATTCTGATTTCGGGACTACCTATAGTCCAGTAAAGAGCTTCGAAATACATATCTATATTGTGATATGTATTATAAAAAGGCATAGGATGTAGACGTTCATTATCTCTAATGCACATTATTTCTTTTGTGGAATCTTGATATTTAAAAATTAATGACATATGATATATCGAATCTTCATTTAGATATATTACTACAGAGGCATCTTGACTATCTATACTATTTTTTCTAATAGAAAAACTATTAGATTGTGATTTTATAAATAATTTATTATCATAAAATAATCTAATAGTAGCAGGACTAATGCTATCACCATGCCCAATGATGCTAGCGCCTTTTACTGTAAAACCACCTTCATAATCAATATTTTTAAATATATTATTAATGTAAAAATTGGTTTGATATGAATAGAACTGCGGATAAATAGATTGCTCTCCAGTTTTATCTGCAAAGATACGTTCTATTAAGAATCCTGTAATTGGTTCATCTCCAAAATAATCTTTATGATAAAAATTTACACTGTCAGCTCTGTAATCTCGAGATTTTAGTGAAATGGTATAATTACTTAATATAGCATAAACTCCTTCTGGATCTAGTAAAGCTCTTTGCCAGGTAATTTTACCACCTTTGCCCTCCCATTTGTAGTTATTCATATAATATGTGCCACTGGTATGATAAATCACAGAACTATCACCGTATGCATAACATTTTAGAGTAGTATTAGGGAAAATGATTTTGGGTTCTTTGTCATATTCGAAATGAAAATCATTAGAGGTGCTCATCCAAGTAGTAGTGGGCGATGAGTACAAGATGGCATTTAGAAATAAGCTATCGCTCTGAGAGAGAAATTGTATGATTTTTTGTGCTCTTTCTTTTTCTACAATATTTTTATATGTTTGCGACCAAGCAGTATATGCACTTTGCCATTTGCCACTTTTTTGAATATTTATTAATGAATGCAAAAATGATAAAAAATGCTCTGAGCCAAGCCTTTTTTTTAACATTGCATTAGATAATTCTATGATAGATTGTTTCTCCAAATCAGTGATAGAGCTCCAGAACGTTGAGAATTCACCAAGTAAAAATGCATCTATTTCTTTTAAAGTACTTTTACTGATATTTCTATCTTGACGAAACAATTGCTCTAACCCTGATATGTATGTCGTCGGATCTTGAGTAAATTGTGTTATTTGGGCGTGTAGATTAATACTAAATAATATAAAAACTGTAATAAATATAAATGAAATTTTTTTCATAAATAATTAATTAACTAATTAATTTAACAAAAATAATAAAAAAGAATTGAAATAACAGTTTTGATTAATAAAAAAATAGCGGCAACATTAATTTACACTAATAACCTTTGTGAATATTTTAATAAATTTAGAATTGAGGATTATTTTTAATATAATATTAGCAATTAATTAATTGCAAATATTAATAGATGATTCAAAAATAATCAACACTTAGTATTTTTACATTAAGTATTCTTTGTGTCTTTCTGGCAAATTACGATCTATGATGTAAAGGGTAATTTTAATAGCTCCACGCTCAGAATATCCATATTTATCGCACATTACACTTATCATATGACGAATATCTTCTTGGATTTTATTATCATAATTGCCAAATTTGTCAGTGAAATAGTCTTTTAGTGCAAACCTAAAAGATTGATTTTTTAGGTATGGATCGAGACTTGCTTTCTTAATATTTTCTTTATATAGATCAAATAAATCTTGAATCAACTGTGTGTGTTGCCATTTTTTTTGCTTTACCTCTATCTCTTGAGCAAGGGTTTCGGTGATAAATCTATTTAACAAATTATTTCTGTTTTTATCTCTATCGACTATCTCAGGAAATAAACGATTTTCTATAGATTCTAAGAATTCATTAGTTACTATATATGTTTTATCTGTAAAAGGATTTGTAACTTTAGCTCCTATATCATAGCTGAGAGCTAAAAGATAATGAATGATGTCTTCTAATATTTTATTTTCATTATAAGTAAAAAGGGCGTCTTTTAGCTCTTGTACTATATTTATTTCATAAATTTTGAGAAGCGAGTTTATAAAATTTGGTGGAATAAGTTTTTTAACACTATCGGGTTGATCGTTGAAAAAATTAATAATATCTAGCATATCTATCTCTTCATCTTTTTCTTGATATGTAGATAGCAATTTATTGCACAATGCTATAGATTGTCTACCAGAAATACCTTTAAATCCTTCATCTAAGGCTTCATTTAAAACAGCTAAACGTATATTTCTTTTAAAACCCTGTATATCTTCTTCTTCGAGCCAACGCGGTATCCTGCCATGATAAAGTTCCATTTTTAATAATAAAAGATCAGGATCTATATATTTTTCATACTTACTTCTATGCTTTAGCCATCTTTTCAATGTATCTGATTCTGTATTTAGTCTAGTGCAAATAATGATTTTAGCAAAATTTTGCAAAACACGTGGCAAGAATTTTTTTTGAATATTACTACCAAATTTATTTTCGTAAATACGTACCTCTGTTTCTGCATCTAAAACGTAAGGAATCAACACAAATCTCACTCTATCTTGAAAAGATTTAATATCTATAAAAGTTTTTTTGTCTTCTGGATTTACTAATCCCAAAAACAAGGTATTTATTCGCTCCTCGATATGCTCCACTTTGTGTACCCCATCACTTATAATACCATGCAAAGAGAGTAATCTAGTAATATTATTATCTTTTATATCCATTATAGCATAAATACCATTATTAGTATATGCTAGATATGAATATTTACATTCTATCTCCTCGGTAGACAACAAATTTCGTAATTCATTTTGCAAATTATCATTAATGTAAATATGTTCTATTAGGTTATCTGCAGGATTCCATACAGATATACCTTTGCCAAGTTGGCGATTAAAATCTATTCGTTTAGCATAGATCATATCATATACTTGCAATGGATCTTCTAGTATATCTATTAGTGAATTATAAATAGATTTGCAAATAGAGCACGGTTCGCTTCTAAAAAGCCATTCATAAATTTTTGATTCTATAATATCTTCATATACTTTAGGATCTTTGATCAGGGTTTTTAAAAAATCTTTTCTTAGCTCTTTAGGAATTATTAAAAAAGGATTGTCATTATGAGGGCATGAATATGAGATTATTTTTCCATTTTCTATTTTATTGTTTATATCTTTAGTGTCGATTTTCCAAAATATTTTATAGACAGTACCCTCGTCAGTGAGCGTATATTCTTGCATTTTTTGTAACAGATTATTTAAAAAAGTAGATTTACCACTACCAGGAGGGCCTTCGAAAAGATAAATTTGATTTACATTGATACCTTTATTGATTTCTTCAGCCATTTGCATAAATCTATTAGCAAACAATCTATCACTAAAAAAAGGTACTTCTACGTTCTCTACTAATAATTTAGATAAATCATAAAAACTAAATCCAACATTTTCGCTATCATTTTCATACTCATCAGTACCTTCTGGTACATAATAATGCACCATATCATGAAATAGTTGAAATATATTTCTCAAAACTTGCTTGGGGTTGGTAGATAATAGGAATAAAAAGTCATTAAAATTAATAGGATATCTCTGCTCTTTTTCTCTTATTTGCTTAGTAAGTCCTAATAAATATTCTAGTTCATTAGCGGTTTTATCATAAGGTATTAATGGATTTTCATCTTTATGTGGCATAATAATATTATTTTTGTAAATTTAATAACTTTTTTATAAGCAATTCTTTTTTATATAGAAAAATATTTTATCTCAAGGTAATTTATTTAATTTTTTTTTAATTTTGTTAAAAAAAATTTATGAAACCCAAATTGATTATCATTTTATTCTGTTTAGTTTTAATGTTTAATTCTTGTGCTAAAACTGGTAATAAAAAAAAGGATGAAAGAAAAAACAATAATGTTCAAAATCTTAGTATTTTGATACCTATATACATGGAACAACCTATTAAAGAGTGGACATATTTTTTACAAGCTTCACATCCTAATGTTAAATTTGAAATAATCTGTATGAATGAACAATATTTTAGTAGTGATACTACTTTTAGAGATTTTGATTTAATATTTACCCCTAGTTTTATTAGAGGAAACAAATATAAATATTCTATTATAAGCCAAGAAGCTATAGTCTGTGTAGTGTCTTTCGAAAATCCATTTCTACAATCCATCATTAATAGAGGCATTAGTCCTAATGATTTAAAAAAGATATTTTCTAATCCTAATTCTTATTATTGGAAAGATTTTTTCAAAACTGATAAAAAATTAAATGATAAAATTACTATTATCTTACCAGATGATAGATATACATTGATAAATCAATTATTTGATTGGCTAGATATAGATAAACCTACATCAGTAACTATGAAATCTACAGATTCTATTTTAGATTTATTAAAAATTCAAAATGACATTATGACTTTTTTACCCTCATCACTTGTTTATAATATTAATACTCAATACAGAAAAGATTTTTTGTACGTAGTACCAATAGATTTGAATAATGATAACTGGATCAGTGATGACGAGTATTTATATGATAATATTATAATGATAAAAAAAGCTGTTTTAGACAATAAAATAGATTCATTATTGGTTTTGCAATATAAATTAATATATTCTATAGATAATTCTCGTAAAAATTTAATAGAAGACATAGTAAATAATAAGCATAATTTAAATAAAAATATCTTCGAACAATATGGTTATTTCGTTAATTAAACAAATTAAATTTGGCTTTTAGTCAATAATAATAGGCAAAGAAGAATTGGAGCAATTGATAAATTGATAGGGGCAATTCACGATTTGCCCAATGGGAAATAAAATAAACGCATCGTGTGAGTGTATAATCATATGCCCCCAATCATACGCCTCCAATCAAAATTAATTAAATCATAAAAATATTTATTTATATTAAAAAAATTATATAAATTTGTATATTAAACCTATAAAATCTTTTACTGATTAAATAAAATATAAAATAAATTTGAAAAATTTATAAAAATAAAAAATTATGAAAAAGTTTACAAAAAACAGAAAAATTATTCCTGTGAGTCTGATTATTATGTTGCTTACAGGATTTAATGCGATCAACCTTAATGCCCAGGAAATTTTCTTTACCTTCATAGCAAACCACACTTGTGAACATGCTGCTTTAGACAGTATACTTATTGAAAACCTAACGCAAGGAGGAGATACCACCTTGTATCATCCTGATACAGTGCTAACCTTAGTTTTGACAGGTATAGATCAATTTTTAACTGGATCAAATAATTTTTATGTGTCTCAGAATTATCCCAACCCCTTTGAAACAAAAACAAAAATAGATATTTTTTTGCCTGAATGCGATGATATTACTATAGATGTTTATGACCTTTTGGGAAGAAAAGTAGTCAATTACGAAGGTAGCCATGAAAGTGGCATGCAACATTTTACTTTTTTTGGAGGTAATTCAAAAAACTACATTTTAACTGTTAGTTCAAAGAAATATTTGCAGTATATTCAGATGATACAATTTGGAGAAGTAAGTAGTGGGTTACCTTATTTAGAATATAATGGATCAACTACAATGAATTCAATAAAAATAAAACAAAAATCTTTGCAATCTCTTTTCCCTTATAATTTGGGAGATGAATTAAAATTTACAGGCTATGTTTCTGGAGATTATGCTTCGATCACAGACAATCCCCAAACAAGTAAAGAATATATTTTTGACATCAATCACATAGTACCCACTACTCCCACGGCAGGAACACATATAGCTGGTGAAAATCAAATAGAATGGCACTGGAACACGGTAGCAGATGCAGATGGTTATAAGTACAACACCGTTAATGATTATACTAGTGCCACAAATAATGGGACCAGTACATCATACATACAATCCGGTCTCGCTTGTGAAACCAACTACACCCTTTATGTATGGGCATATAACAGTTGTGGCGCATCCTCATCTCTTGAACTAAATGAACAAACCTCTGATTGTTCTTCGTCTTTCATATGTGGTACATCTACTGTCACTTATGATGGTGTCACATACAACACTGTTGCAATAGGCAGTCAATGTTGGCTTAAGGAGAATCTACGAACAACAAAATACAATGATAATAGTTCAATACCAGAGGTAACAGATCCTTCTACATGGACATCTACCACTTCAGGTGCATATTGTTGTTATAATAATAATACATCTAATTGTGATACTTATGGTGCTTTATATAATTGGTATGCAGTAGAGACTGGTAAATTATGCCCTAGTGGATGGCATGTGCCATCGGATGCTGAGTGGTATACATTGACTAATTACTTAAGTGCAAATAGTCAATATTGGTGTGGAAGTAATAGCAATTATATAGCAAAATCACTTGCTAGCACTACATCATGGAGTACAAGCACTACTGCTTGTGCTATAGGAAACGATTTATCTGCAAATAATAGCAGTGGTTTCTCAGCTTTGCCCGGTGGTCGCTGTAATTACTCTGATGGTTTATTTAGTGCTATTGGTGCTACCGGCTATTGGTGGTCTAGTACTGAGTCCAGCGCGAGCAACGCATGGTACCGCTACATGAACTATAATTACGCTACTGTCAGCCGTATCAACAGTGGTAAGAGCTACGGATTGTCTGTACGCTGCCTCCGTGATTAAGACAGTTAAAAGTTTATAAAGTTAAAAGATGAAAATAGAAAGATTTGAGGATATTATAGCATGGCAAAAAGCAAAGGATATGACTGTTCTTATTTATAAGGATTTTGCCGATAGCAAAGATTTTGGTTTCAAAGACCAGATACAACGAGCATCTGTTTCTGTAATGAATAATATAGCAGAGGGTTTTGAAAGGAAAACAAATAATGAATTTAAGCAATTTCTTTATATAGCAAAAGGTTCGTGCGGTGAAGTTCGCTCAATGTTATA
>Ga0208564_1002210_pt1 | contig 15612 bp, 18 predicted proteins | sample AD_UKC073_MetaG_FD_184439 | JGI IMG/M metagenome (GOLD analysis project Ga0208564, IMG submission 184439) | Active sludge microbial communities of municipal wastewater-treating anaerobic digesters from USA - AD_UKC073_MetaG (SPAdes) (version 2) | ecosystem: Engineered > Bioreactor > Anaerobic >... | reverse complement strand
GGGCTAAGGGGCCAGGCATGGTGGCTGAATGGGAAAAGCTCCAGGCCAATGCTGGTCCTGGGGAACAATTCCCATGCCCAGCCAACGGCACAGCCTGTGCCAGGATTGCAGCGGCCATCCTGGCGCTTCAGGAGCTGGGATACAAGACAGACGAGGATGTGATGCGATCCCTGTTTGTCGGCAAGATGGGGAGCATTGGCGCCGGCCTGGTGGAAGTCATGGATGGCTTCGATCCCCTGGCGCTTGCCAAGCTCGATCCCAAGGACTGGGCTGATGCCTGGCCTACGAGGCCGGATAGATTCCTGTGCACCCTGCGGATCGCAGCGCAAGAGGCCGATCCTAAGAGCATGGACGGCTTCTGGATGGGTGTGGCAGGGTTGTGGGAAGCGGGATTCCCCAAAGAGATCATCATCGCAGGTATGAAGCCTGCGGTGGAAAAGAATCCCAGAATGCCCAAGGATTTTGCCCAGAAGATCAGGGACCTGTTAGGCTGATCCTTGGGTGCGGTGATCGAGAAAGGAGACTGCCATGAGTAGTATCGAAGCCCAAAGACTAGCGGCTGCACGTAAAGCCCCATTCTCTGTGGGACTGTTGGGCAAGACCATCCAGACCACTGCCATCCCGACGATAGCGGTGGACTGCGATAGCAGCCTGCTTGTCAATCCAGAATATGTGGAGTCTCGTCTTAAGGATTTCCCGCCAGGCTATGTGATCCTCCATGAGGAGCTTCACGTCTGGCTGAAGCATCCTCAAAGGGGGAAGGGCCGTGATCCCTACCTCTGGAACATAGCGGCTGATGCTGCCGTTGAATATATCCTTCGGGATTTATTCAACGGGTGGCAGCCTCCAGAGGGGTATGTGACGGCGGAGCGTTATGGTCTAAGGCCAGGACTCTCTGCCGAATCTTACTACAAGACGCTCACAGAGTTAGCCCAGGCAGCCCAACAGGACAAGGCCAAGGATGGCGACAGAAAGGAATCTGGCCAGGGTCAGGGTAAGTCTGGTCAGGGTGGGCAGGAACAAGACCAGAATGAGGACGAGGATGAAGATAAGCAGGATAGCGGGGATGACCAAGGGGACGGCAAGGATGGCGACCAGGACAGCCAGCAAGATGGTGAAGATGACCAGCAAGATGGCAAGGATGGCCAGCAAGATGGGCAAGGCAAGGAGGATCAAGGGCCCGGTGGCAAGCGTAGTGGCCCCCTGGGTGACTACAAGACCATCGGGGAATCGGAACATGGAGTCCCCGGTGATGTCAGGGAAAAGGCCGGCGCGGAAGGGTCGATGCCCAAGTCTGCATACCGGCCTGTCGTCAAGAAGCTCGCGGATCAGTGCTACAGCGAAGAGCTGGAGACTGTGAAGGGCGAGTATGAGGAATCCGATCCTTGCCGAGCGGCTGGACTCTATTGTGGTCCGGCTAAAGAGATTGAAGTCTGGGCATCCAAGGGAATCGCTATAGCCGATTCCCTAATCCCCAGCATGGCGCCAGCCAACGGGGTAGAGGATTTGACCTACACCCGCCAGAGGATGGTGGGTTACGGATTGATCAATCATGACGTGATCCTTCCAGGGATGCGGGACTACGGAATGGTGGCCGTGGTCGTGGATACGTCAGCCAGCATGGAACCGGACCAGCTAGGCTTTAGCATCGGTGTGATCAATGGCTTGATCATGGCGGGCTACAAGGTCCTCTTAGTCCACTGGGATACGACGCTCAGGAAGACTGAGATTGTCGAAAGCCCGATCAATCACACCATGCTGAGTGGTCGGGGCGGGACCGACATGACCAGCCCAATCTACTGGCTCAAAGATGAGCATCCAGAGATTGAGAACGTTGTCATCATCACGGATGGGTACAACGGTTATAGCTGGCCGGATACAGGATATATCCGGCAAGATAGCCGAAGGGTTGTGGTGGTAATTGTGCCACGTGGACATGCTGGGTTGTGTCCCTACACTGTAGTCTTCTCGGATGGGACCAAGATGAAAGGGTTAGGGTAATGGGTATTCCCCTGCAAGTACGTCTATTGCGAGGGGATTGAGGTTGTGGTATTTGTTTCCGGTTAAGAAAGGAGACTAAGCATGAGTAGTGACGCGGCAAAGAAGCGAGTCTATTGGCAAGGGAGTGACTTGATCCTGTCGATTTACAACGATCCGATAGGAGCATGGATAGAGCGGACCATCCGGTCGGCATTCAGGAACGGGCCATCCAGAGACAGCCTTGAAGCTGAGGTTCGGGCGTTATATCAGATTGCTGAGGGGATTACCCCCAGCGTCATGAAGAAGCTCGAAGACATAGCCCAAGACCATTGGGCACCTGAAATTCGGGATGGCGCCAAACAGTTGCTTGCCAGTCTAAAGGCCGATCCTAATCCTGGCGGCGAAACGCAGTGAAACAACCCTCCTAGCCTGGGCCGGCGCTGAAGCTGCGCACTGATCCTTTGCTGGCTTCAGCGTCCGGCTTGGGTTTAAGGTGGTATATGCATCCTATTTTGCTTGCATCCTGATGCTTCCATACTAAAACGAATTTAACTTGCCAGACTGATTGCTAGCACACCGAGAGGCAGCACTATGAGCGCAACAGCAATAGAAGACAGGAAGGTAATGCGTAACGAGGCAGCCATTGACCTGATGCTTACGGCCATACGTGTAATACGACAGCGTGGGAAAGTCGCGCAGATTGTTAACCTGGACGTGCAGCCTGACGTTCCCGCATGGGCTGATGGCGTCATCTGCGCCATCCACAATCCCCAAATCCACCCAGACACAACGTTTGCATACTATGGGGTGGTCTCAGACAGGGAACGATCATGGATAGCTGGCGTCGTCTTCAGTGAACAGGATCGCCTGATCTCCCCTGTTCTTCTGCTTGCGCCGGCTCTGCGACAGCAGATGCTCCCCGAACAAGTAGGCTGGATTATTACCAAATCTGGGCGACCGATAAGACTTTATACGCTTGACGTGATCCACCTGGAAAATGACGTGTTCAGTGATTGGTTTCCAGCATGGGACCCGCTTGGCTTTGTCAAGAGAGTCCAACCATTTGATTCACCCACAAAAGATGCGCACAACGCTAAGTTTATCTACGACGGCATGTGGCTGCTTGGGGATCGTGTCTTTGACTTGAGTGTACATGTCCCGCCACCCCATGCCTGGCAAGCTATTGGCGAAATTGGTTGATTCAGACTCAACAAGAAGGGAGACTACTATGATTAAAGCACCGAAACTAATAACCCGCGAAGGCCATTGGACAGCAGCCTCGGTAGCCGCAACTATTGACGCGATAGATGAAGTGTCTTGTGTACCAGTTACCTACAACCACCATGCTGGAATGTTTTATATGCGGGCCGTGTCAAGAAATAATAGGCCTAATCTGTCCGCGTATATTGATTTAATCCTGCTAATGGAAAATGTTTTCATTCCAACGACGGCGGCTATATTCTGCGATGAAATAGAGTCCCACAGCTCCCGCATGCACACTAGTGAGTTTTACTGGGCGATGGTGTTCCTGAAGGCAAAGACCGTTCGCATTGCTACAATGGTGCCAATTGCCGGTGTTTTGCCGCAGGTTCCAGTGATGCCTTGTTGGCCTGTTGTGGCTTACACAGAAGAAGGGAGGATGTATAAGGTGATTGATTGCATAGACGCGCCGTTTGTCGCAGTGCCAAACATTGACATGCTTCCAGTAATTGGACGTGGGGCGTCCTCTTTATCGATGGCAAGACGCTTTTATAATTGGAATAGGAACGTGCATATATCACACAAGGTGTTTTTGTATAGTCAAGACCTGTTTGTTGATCCTTGTCCGCTATTAGATATTAAGACACAGAGCGGGAAAACTCTAGGCGATATACGCAATGATGAGTATAAATTTGGGGACAGTGATTCGTTTCCGTTGGCCGATCCTCGGCCACTGGTTAAGGAATCGTTGCAACCTTTTGCTGGACGGCGGAGAGGGAAGAAGACAGGCTTCCCTTGGCCAGCAGGCACAAGCTACTTGAGCGCGCTGTACGGGGGAAGGACATCGGGTTGGAAGGTTAAGGTGCAATACCCCAATGATCCATCCAATAATGTCGGTGCATTAACCCTGGCGAGTGTTGATTGGAAATCGTAGAGGTAACTGCAAGCAAGAAAGGAGAATCGCGATGAATCGCAATGAGCTAGTGGACAGGATCATTCAGCTTGACAAGTTTGGCCATCCCGACTGCCCAGACTGGGTGTACGAGGTGTACGAGCAGGTACAAAGGGTGATGGGTTATGATCCCGCTGCTTGGCCGGCGCGGTTTGTCGTGGCTGTGATTCGGCTGCTTGCATCGAGGATCAGTCATGACATGGCCTTCGACCTTGATGAGTTTGCCGAGTTGATAACTGACACCCACCTTGACGCTGGGACTCGCTCGGTGTCGGTTGGTTTCTCAGGCCAAGATTGGCTGAGCGAGGACCCGTTTGCTCCAGTATGGTGCCAAGCGGTGTTCCAATCAGGGGACCTAGAAAAAGAGGTGCCCATTGCTGATGTGATCTGGGCGGCATATTGCGTGGCTGTCCGTTGCCTGCTGCACGTCCTGGTTGGCGTGCTAATTGCGGTGGAGCTGCGAGGAGAAGCACGCGAAGGACAGGCTGAAAAACAGGAACATAATCATGCAAACGAGACAATTTGAGATTAAGAAGTTGGCAACGGCTAATGCCGAGTTGATCCAGACGATCATCGACACTGCCAACCTGGTGCTTGCCGCTTGCAAAAAGAAGCCCAAGATGGCGTCTCTCAAGGCGCGCGGTTATCCTCCGTGGGCTGGGGCGATCATCTGTGCCATACCAAGAGAAGGCTCAAGCCTGATTTACTACGGAACGACAGGCAAGACAAAACCATTAAGCGTGGTCGGTTTGTTGGTTGACCGGCAAACCTACCGTGCTAATCCTGTGTTCATGTTACAGCCTTGCGGCTCGTATTTACCATGCCAGCTTCTACCCCAAGTTGGCTGGATTGTGGATTATGGTGGAGAAGAGTACAAGACTCGCTACATGTCTTTGCACACAATGGACATTAGCGATGGCTTGTATGTTGCGAATCCACGCAATGAGTGGCGCGTCGTTTGGGACCCTTTTAACTTGGCGGATGAAGAGCACGTCATTCCGCACCTAGCATCGGCTGCCTGCATTTCAAATGACATGTGGCTGGCTGGTGAGCGTGTCATTTCGTTTGATGACGTTAAGGTTATTGGGCTGGTTTGGGATGTAATCGGAGACGGCACACCCAACTGAAAACTTTAGAAAGGAGACTGGCGATGGCAAGGAAAAAACAGAAGACTGGCATGTGTCGCCTGGTCAAGGCGATAGACGGATACACGTACGCTACTCACCATCCCGCTGGCTCTCCCACCTACGTCACCGTGTCCGCCATTCTAGAGGCTGACAATCGGTGTGCATGGTATCACGTCCCAGACAATGACGTAACTTTCCTGCTGGAGCACATCTTTATTGTGACTGCCACTGTAAAATTGGTTGCTCCGTGGCGGGACCGGCCATCAGGAGACCTAATGGAATCGCTGTTACAAACAGGATTCCAGCCTATTCACGATGTCATGGCCTGGCTGATAATTTGGCGACACAATCCTGGTCGTTGGCTGATGAGCATTATGCCGATGGGTGCATCTCCGGCGTGTCCTCATAGACTTCCGTATTGGCCGGTAATTGCTGTGGATCGAAGGCGGAAGCTATATCGCGTGGTGGATTGCATCACAACTCCAATGGCATACCCTGTGAGCGGTCCAGTTATCGGGGCTGGTGCTGTCTCGTGTGGCACAAGCGATACTAGGGTGCTAACGACTCCCATTGAGCATGGCAAATGGGAACACGCCAGCCACAGGGTTATTGGTCAGCATTACGATCACATCAAGTCGGAAGACTGGGTGTTGCATCTTAAGGCCGTGAGCGGCAAGCCGCCGTTTGTCTTTGGTGACCATAACAAGATCAATTCCAGTCACGAGAGATTCCCGCTTTCTGATCCTGTCCCATTTATCAGGGAAGCCATGAATCCCTACTTCTCTTGTCCGGGCGACTTGGAGAACCTGGAAAAGTGGCCGGCGCATTGCGGGTTTTTGTCAGCCTTTGGAGAGAGAAAATCAAGGGCATGGAACACGAGGAGTGTCACTATAGCCCAAGGCGCCACGGGCGAGGATGGCGAGCCGCTAGGAGACGGGGCATACTTTTATCCTGCCACGTGGAGCCTTTGGGAGTCTAGTAACTCTACATTGCCAGGCTAGGCTATTGTTAACCGGAATACCCCACACCTGTTGAGCTGTTTTGGCCAGAACGTGATGTAAAACCAAACCCGCAGAGCCACAAGAATAGCAAACTTTGGTCGTTAGCAAAATAAAGGGCCCGTCTATGAGTCAAACACAACGGACGTATCGTTATCACAATCTTTTCCGAAAAAAGAACAAGCCTGCACTCCAAGCCCGACGGCGTGCGCTCTGGGAAAAGTGGGTCGCGGCACATGGATTGGCTATGGACCATCCTGTCATTGCGCGTGCTATTGGGGCCTATAATGTCTATCCTGTCCACGAAGACAAAGACGCGAATGAGATTGTCCCACTGTCCAATACTGGGCAGCCGGTTGTTGTGGGATACACCCGCGTCAGCAGCCTGGAGCAAGTGCACGGCATGTCATTGCAGGCTCAGCATGAAGCTATCGTATCCTATCACACTACCCATCAAGAACTTGCCAGCATGCCGCTGGCCGGTGTTCTTGTCGATGATGGTGTGTCAGCGTGGAAAATCCCGTTGCTGAGCCGCAAGCAGGGGCGAAGAATTATCACCTTGCCCAGTGGGAGCGTGGTTTTGGTGACTGCACTGGACCGTGCGTTTCGCTCCCTACGTGATGCTATTGACACACTTGAGGCACTGGCGCTCTTTGGGATTTCGTTGCGGGTGATCAATCTGGATGTCAACTTCTCTAGCCCCATCGGTAAGCTGGTCTTGAGCTGCCTAACAGTGTTTGCTGAGTGGGAATCCACGATGCGGTCGGAGCGGGTACGGCTGGCATTGCAGGAAAAGCTGCGCCGGCGAATTGCCGCCAACAAGGATGGTGACTCCGGCTGGATCATAGATGCCAATGACAGGCTACAGCCTGACCCAACGTGGGTCGATGCCTGCAACCTCTTTGTTGAGTTGGCCGAAGAAGGGGTTGGCCTTGCCAAGATGGTTGGCATGTTGGAAATTCGCTATCGCACGATGCGTGGCGAGACTGTCCCCAAGTATCGCACGCAGTGGTACTGGACCTTCCCCAAGGTCATCAGGCTCATGAGAAGATTCAAGCCCTACTACAAGATCGGGGCTATCTCACGGGAGCTGTACAACAGGTTCATGAGGTGGAAGAACCGCTGAAATTGCCAGTCTCTCATCTGGCCAAAAAACCAGCCCCCCAAGCCGAATAACCTGGGGGGCTGGACAGCAACAGGAAGTTGCCCAATACCTGCCCGATACCTGCCCAATTACCTGCCAGCAACAGGAACCTCAGCCGCCGTAGCTGTCAATTACCCCCGACTGAATTGGTCGCAACTTGGTATCCTCGAAGTGCATGACGGCCAGCAGATTCCACACACCGTTCGGTTTGGGCCGCAGTCTATCATGTCCGGCTTGGTATCCTCGAAGTGCATGACGGCCAGCAGATTCCACACAGCATGGGCTAGGTGATCTTCCGACATGTCGCCGCCAAGCCACAAATAAATGTGGCGGATGGCATGATTGATCAGGTCGCTAGCCGGAATACCCTTCAGCCAGTTGCGTGCGCCGTACTTCACGGCACCCTCGGCGTAAGTCATAGCGACTCGTCTAAGTCCGACAGGGGTGATGAGGTCCCATCGCTCGCAGTCGGCGTCGGTTCCTCGCACGGCCCCGGTGTCGAACTGTTTGAGGGGGATGCCTCGTTCGCCGGTGACTTCGTCTTGTAGATGATCGTGTACCGTCTCGGATGGGTGATTCGCCTTCCGATTGAGACAACAGTCTGAATACTTTTCCATGGCGCAAGCTCCTTGATCCTAAACTTTTTGCAAGTAACCTCTGGAATGACCAGAACAATTAACCCTGGGTAGGTTGCCAATTCACGGAGAACGGCCAGCAGAAACGTGTGCTCGAACATCCTGGAGTTAAAGGGGCTCCTGTGTCCGACCAACAGGTGTGGCTCAACTGGCCAGATGCCAAACACTGGCACTGTAGCCTCTCCCCAATAGGACAACACAAACCCAGGATCGCGACACTCAATGACAGACCGAAGCATTAAGCTATCGGGAAGCTGGGATGGGCCGAGACCCTCAACAGTGTCTCTTGTGATTGCTCCCGTCCAGTCGTTGATGACAAACAAGCTGTCAGGGAATTTCTTTTGCAATTCACGTTCGATCACCGGCGTAGCTGCCCAGAGGTTAATAAACACATCTGGGCTACTGCCTTTCAGTAGAGAAGACAGGGAACCCGCAAGACGCTTAGCTACGGCCTGCTCCAGCTCAATCCTGTCGGCAAGCCACAGCTCACCGCCAGGACGCATTGCATCCCATGTCTGCTTGTCCTCTAGCGACAAGTGCCTTGGAACCTGGTATCCAAGCATGACGCAATCCTTTCTGTTGCCGTACTAGAAGGGGACTTCATCCTCGGCGTCAATCTCGACCTCCGCAGTCTCGGATTCATCGACAGAAACCTCGACCACATCACCGGGCTGGTCATCAGCCGGCGCAACCGGCTGCTCAGCTCCAGTCAGGATGGCGTAGCACTTGTTGACGGTTTCCTCGATTTTCCGCAAGACGATCATCACGTCGCTTGACACTGGACCAGTCTGGCGGCCATAACTGGACCGTCGTTCGTTTCTGCCACTGTAACTGGCCGACTTGGGAATGAACTTGATCTTGTACTTCTTGCAGAGACGGGTCATCATTTCCGTGTAGGGAAACGTCCCGTATTTGATAACACGTGGCGATTCGTCTGCGGATAAGCCGAAAACGTGGTAAACTTTTGTGTCGTCTTCTTTTGACTCACACGCTACCACCACCGTGTTTTCGTCAACGGCCACGCGATCCCCAACCCTAATAAACGTTGTGTTGAAGTCACGCAGGGTCGAAGCTGCCTTGCGGTCGGTCCCAGTGACAGCCATGTACCACTGGTACTCGTCCTTAAAAGTCACATAAATCTGGTTCTTCGCCATCGTACACTACCTCCGTAGGGGTGAAGGCTAAACTCCGGCTGTCCAGTAATGTCGATCCTTGTGGGCCGGAGCAATCCACAAAGAGCTGTCCATCGGGGATAAAATTACACGTCACCAGGTTGGACTTGATTGGTCGGTGTCGGTTCTTGGCGACGGTAATCTTGTAGTTGGATGTAGTCTTGGTTCGCAGTAGTTTGCCGAAGAGGATCATGTCGGCGTCTTGCTCAAACTGGCCACTGTCGCGGATGTGCCCCATGCGGTATTCCTCTGCCCCCTCTGCCCCCCTGTTGAGCTGCACTAATAAAACAATAGGTAGGCGAAGGCGGGTTGCGATTTGCCGCATGGCCAGTGAAACGGCTGACGCTTCGGCATAGCGAGACTCGGCCCGTTGTGTTGCGAGAAGCTGGGCATAATCCACCACAACCAGGGAGATATTCTCGACGGATTCAATCATGGTGCAGGCACGGGTCAACGTCCCGCAACTTTCCGCAACCAGGATTTTGTCGGAGATATTGCGAAGCTGCTCATCGTCAATGCCTATCTGATTGGCTCGTTGGAGCAACCGACGGGCAATGGCAATGGCCGCCATTTCCTCGCTGATGTAGAGGACTCGCTTATCTTGCTTGGCCGCTTCCCACGCAACTTGAATCCCAAAGACGGACTTCCCGTGTCCAGGTCTGCCGCCAAACAGGACTAGCTCACCGGCCTTAAATCCACCGCCAACAGCCTCGTCAAGTGCCGTGATGCCGGTGGTGAAGAATCCGGTCTTATCGTCTGTCTCGTTTTTTGCTGCATTGAGGATACTGCCGAGAGGTACAGCGACCGGCTCACGCTGGAGCAACTCTGGTGTGACGACCATCCTCGGCTTTGCTAATAGCTCGCCCCAGGATGGTCTGGTGGCCTGGTATGCTCGCTTGAGTTTATTGGCCAGCTCCCTCTCTGTCCAGGGGGGCAGGCAGCGTTTGTTGTATTCGTGGAGTGCTTGCCATGCTTGCGCCGGCGGAAGAGCAAACCCACGGATAAGCGTGCAAGAGAGGGTGAAGGTTTTCTTATCGCCACCTTGCCCCTCAATAGCCGGATCAGAGTGATCCAGGTATCTGAGCGCCCGTTCCAGTCGCTCCTCAACTGGGTAGGCTTTCAACCAGTCTGGCTCGTTAATCTTGGGTGCAGTGCTCTCATCAAGGACAACAGTCTGAAGAGCCGGCGCTTCCCGTTGTGGGTCTTGCTCCAGGATTATCCCGAAGTTCGTCTCGGCCCAGTCAAGCAGGATGTCTTTGTCGATGGTGGCAGGTTCCTTGGCCATGCCTCTGAGTCGCAATCCTGTGACGGTGAAGTACCTACTATGAGAGTAGATTTCCAGGCCGTTCTCAAATTTCCGTCCGTTGATAGAGAAACCAGGAACGCTCACCCAGATTTTGATTCCTGTCCCACTGGGGGACATTTCGGCGTAGGTGCCCAACTCACAGAGCGCATTGTGAATGTGCTTTGTGACCTTGCCGTTGGTGATGCAGTCATCAATGTCGATCCCAACCAGGCTGTCGCTGTTTGTGAAAACAAATCCGATTCCAGAGTAATGGTCGGCCCTTTTCTGGTAGGCGTCGGCAACCGTCTGGAATGCAGCCCAATGAGCGGGGTCAACAGATGATGCCCGAAAGCCGTTAACCTGATATGGCACCTTTCTGCCGTCTTCGTCACGCCAGAGCACCCATTGCTTGTACTCCCTCAGGGTCTTCGGAATATTCGCAATCACAATCTTCGATGCTGTCGGTTTTGTTGTTTGTTCCTGCATCATGGTTACTTGTGTCTCCGTTCGATTGCCGCTCAAATTCTTTGATTTTGTCGTAGATGGAAACCATTTCGGCGTTGCGAATCCAGCGTACCGGCGCATCCCGTGGTTCAGATGGAATCGCGTTGGCATTCATGGGTTGCCAGTAATCCATAGCCGCCGACGTTCCGTCTAACTCATGTTGCAGAAACTCCCCACGGAAAAGGCGATAAGACATGACAACGGCTTTGACCGGCGAACCGGCGTAATAGGGGACTGGTTTTGGGGTAAGAACTGGATCACAATCCATTGCGAAAGCCACTCCAAGGGGCACAAAGTTTCTAGTCTGGGATGCCGGGTTGCTTTCCCAAACCGCGAATCCTTCTGGGCTGTTGAAGTACCGGCCAATGATTGTGGCAATACCTTCTGCCGGTTTGAACATTTTCAATTCCATGCCATACAATGCAACTGGACGCAACCACAAAGGTGGTTTCCATCCCCTCTTTTCCCCGTAGTCAATCCAGCGGTTAAGCAGGATAAACGTTGCCCGCGCTCGTACAATTGCGCCGGAAGTGTGGATGTGGTCGGTTTCCAGTGGCAGGCTGGCCTCGTATTCGGCGAGTTTAGGTATGTCGGCATCGGGATTGCTGGTAGCTTCCAGGAACGTGTTGGTTCTCGCAAATTCGCACATCCGGTGTCCTGCACCCAACCAATGGCCTCTTCGTAGGGAATTAACAACCATGGCCGGCGCACCCAATCCCGCTACGTATCTGTCAATCTGAAGTGACAGTTTCCCGCCGTCTGTCCCAATGGCGGCGCGACTGCAAGCAGTTGCATCCAGTAACATGCGCGTCTCCTCTCCTCATGAGAAAAAACCGTGTCGCCGTAAGAACAAACGCGCAATTATAGCAACAACTGAAATTTGGTCAACAGGTGAACGGACGCAAAAATCAACAACCAATAGCGCGCCGCAGCTTTGGTAGCTCCGCCAGCCACTTCCTCGTGAACCGCACAGGCTCGCCGGTAAAGGCTGCCTTGGCTTGCGTGGCTTCCCAGAGCTTGGGATTGACAACAATGGTCTCGATCCGATCAGGTCGCCGCTTCTCGATTGCACGTTGGCTCATATTAGGGGTTAACGCATAGGACGCCGTGGGAACAATCAGGTCAATCTTTTTCCAGCCAGCATCAAGGAGCGGCTGGTAGATGTCACCCCAACCCAACGTGGCCATGACATAGCCTTGAGAAGCTAGCATTGCTTCCACAAGTTGCTTGTGGTGGGCAAGGTTGGTTTTCGTGCTGTAGTAGAACTTGTTGCATTTCTCGCGGCATAACTGCGGCAAGTAAGGCGGGTCAATATAAAAGGTTGTGCCTTCCGAGTCCCAACGTCTGATACAGTCAATGGCATCCTCTTGGGTGATAATCGCCCAGCGAATCCTCTCGTGGAGTCGCGGAATGGAATCCGGCCTTTTGGTCCATGCCGAGATCGGGGAAAACGTCTTCCTGTCCGTGCGGCCAGGCTCCAAAGCAAGACATTTGGTCCGTCCCCACCCAGACGCCGTACTGCATTTGGCCGACACGCTCTGATTGGCCAGCACCATGATGGCCCAGGCACGCAACACGTCCGACCATCGGTCGTATGTTTGCGAGATGACATAAGCGCGCAGAAACGCCGCATTGCTATAGGGCGTGCGGGTGAGCATATCATACAAGACCCTGTGACCTTCTTCGCTAGCCAAAACCCGATAAAGGGAAACGAGTAGCGGATCAGTGTCATTCAGGACTTCAGTTTCGCGCCGGCTGGTGTTCAGAAAGACGGCCCCAGCGCCGGCGTAGGGTTCCACATAACAGGAACCAATGTCGCCAATGATCTCGCACAACAGGGGGGCGAGCATCTGCTTTCCGCCAAACCAGCGGACGGCTGGTGGAATGTCGAGCTTCGAGATCATAAGACGATAGCCTCTCCCTTCTGAATAAGTACCGGAATGATTTGCTCTGCCTTTTTGGTTTCCCGCATCAGAACAGCACCGTGCACCCAGTTGGTTGGCTTGCCACTAGCCCACCAGGGTTGCAGACTGCAAAGACAGCCAGCGCTGACAGCCGTGATGGGGTGTCCGCCAGTCACACGTCCTTGGCAAATCATTTCGAGTCGGTGAGTGTGGCCGTAGATGACGCTATTGCCACACGAATTGCGGATGTGGGTCCAGGGGGCCATCACCCCTTCTGCCCAGGCGTGCACAGCAATAGTATGTGAGTTGACTCGGTACAGGGCACGTCGCTTGGTGTTGGCTCGGTAGGGAATCCACTCGACGCCAACAGCATCTTTCAAATGCTCTTCCAAGCTGACAAACCCCGCAATGCTTGCGGCTTCATGGCGGGCCAGCCAGCGGTTCAGTCGATACTCGTGGTTTCCTTCCAGGTACACAATCCGCTTGCAGCATTTGCGTAACCCGGACAGGTAATCAACAGCCAGCTCCAGGTCACGCTTCAGTTCGCGGTCCCTGTCTTCGTGGAGCGTCTTGGGGTGCTGACTGAATTGGTTGCAGTCCAGCCAGTCACCCAGAATGACGATTTCTGCTGGCCTAGTACGAGCAGCTAGCCTCAAGACGGCGTCCATAGCCGAGCGAGAGTGATAGGGGATGTGGGCGTCCCCAATGAAAAGTCGGGTGCTACTCACAATGCTCTCTCCGTAGAAGTGTGGCTGGACAAGTTAGTTAGTCGTTAACTTCGAGTTCGTCATCATCGTCTTCGTCATCGAGATCATCGAAGTCTTCCATGTCATCATCGGGCGGGGCGGTCTCAATGAACGGATAGACTGTATTGGGAAGACCACGAAGTAACGCCAAAATGTCGCTAACGTAGTGAATCTGGGCGATTACGGCACGATCACCGTGGAAAAAAATAGACTCCAGGGAGTTGAAGATATTCTGGAAAATGCGATAGCTTTCCGTGTCGGCCAGTTGTTTGGTCCTGATGGACGTTTGAAAGCTAAAGCTGCTACCATGAATAATAATGGAGATAAACGGCACCCCGTTATCATCTAGGCTCAGGATCACATTGGCCGTCAATCGCCTCGGCAACAAGTCCTTCATCACGAACCTCCAGGTTATAAATCTTGCAATGCCACGTGGCGCGGGTCTTTCCCTTTTTGACCGCACGCCGCCAAACCCAAAGCTGCGCCAAACCGCCAGAGTTTCGCCATGATCGGATTGCATCAAGCAGCTCAGCTTGGGCGTATTTCTTCATGTGGGCAGAGAATGACTGGGTGCACACTTGGACACCCATAATGCCAACACCAGGTTTGATGGCGACAAGATCAATCCAGCCAAACAGGTCTTGGCGTTTTCTGGCATAGGGGTTCCAGCGCTCAGCGACAACAACAAGCCAGCCGTCATTGCGCAGGGCTTTGAGTGTCCTCTGGGTTGCTAGGTTCTGCTTCATACGCGAACGATGGGCATCAGCAGGTAATTGGTCTCGTCTGACGCAATCCGAATCGGCTCATGCTCACCCCATATCGTGATCGTGATTTGTTCGTCGTCCTCGAAGGCCGTAACGATTTCGTTCAGAAGGTGCCACGCGACGACGAGCTTTTTTCTCGTGAAGTGCCCGTTGTGCCCCAACGTGAGCTGGGCCGCTCCAATTGCCCTATCCTCCGCCTTGAGGCTTATCTTTCCATCATTGAAAAGAATCTCAAGGAACTGGAGATCGCCATCGACGCACGGCGCGAGCTGTCGAAGTGATGTCTTAAGATCGCCTGCTTGCCGGATGAATTCGATCGCTGGGTCTCCGGCAGGCGGACTGACCTTGGGAAAGCGCGCTTCGACCTCCAGAATCCGGCAGGATAGTGGCCCGATGTCCAAATAGATGGCGTCGTCGTTGTCTAAGCCAAAGCTGACTCGATCATTAAGAAAAAGCTTACAGGATTGAGTAAGAAAACCAAAACTGATGGCAGGCAAAAGCCACTGTTTGCGTTTGAATTCAAAATCAGCATCTTCGATGAGATGCTCGGCCAAGCGATGGCTGTCTGTTGCACGAAAGGCGATTGTGCGCTCGGTTAAGTCGATGCAGACGAAATCCAGTCTGCGGATCGCATCTTGTCTTGTGCAGAATTTGGCGCGAGTTAAGCCCTTAAGGAAATCGCGCGCAGTGGGACCGGTTGCGAAAGAGCCGTCGTAGTCCTCAGAAGTTGGGTATTCCAACGCTTGCGGCGCCATCAATTTATAGCGAGCGCCGCTTGAAGACTCAACAGCAAGTGATTCTCGCTTTTGCTCGATCGAAAGCCGATCCGCAAGTTGCGCAATCTTGATCAGCGGTTCGATTGGAACAACCATATCCTCCCTCTGCTTTTGCTGCACCTCGACTGGCAGCGACATAGTGAACCATACTCCGAAGTTAGTATAGCGTAGTTCAGCTTCTTCGCCTTCAGCTGTTAGCCTCGCGTAGCGACAAATCTCTCGCGATACTTGGCGAGGCACGAGAGCTTTCGCTAGCTTTAAAGCCTCGCATAATTTTTCAGCCGCAACGATCATGCCCATCCTCCTTTCTTCTACCACTGTCTCAGCACACTAACGCATGACTTCGATTATGTCTGCGATTGGCACGGCGAAGCCACAAAGAACAACGTGATTGCCAGCGGTTCCAACTTTCTCGCCGTGCCTTA
>Ga0208564_1002208_pt1 | contig 15618 bp, 14 predicted proteins | sample AD_UKC073_MetaG_FD_184439 | JGI IMG/M metagenome (GOLD analysis project Ga0208564, IMG submission 184439) | Active sludge microbial communities of municipal wastewater-treating anaerobic digesters from USA - AD_UKC073_MetaG (SPAdes) (version 2) | ecosystem: Engineered > Bioreactor > Anaerobic >... | reverse complement strand
CCGAGCGACGCCACAGCGCCGCCGACATGATGTCACCCATCGACTACGAGACCACGGCCCTCACCCCGAGAGCCGCGTAAAGCAAGCCCTCCACGATTTGGGGGGAACCCCATCCCGCAGTTCATCGACCCGGCCAGGGGGCACCACCTCGGCCAGGGCGTCACCCTCGGCCTGCTCCAGATCGGCGTCAGCATGACCATCAACGCACTGATCGTCATCGGGGCCGGCACCCTCGCCACGGTCCTCACCCGTCGCCCAGCCTGGACCTACTGGCAGCGGCGCATCACCGGAACCATGCTCGGCGCGGTGACGATCCTGCTCGCTCGCGAAGTCCCTGCTCGCGCCCACGGGTGAACAGCCAGCCAACGCGGCACGGCGCCGGCGAGTGCAACTCACTCACCGGCGCCGTGCCTGCGAAACTCTGGGCGAGCCCGATCAGCCGAAGAGACCGAGCTTGCCGGTGTGCTCGGCGAGCAGGTAGTAGACCGTCACGCGGTTCTTGCGCGAGACGCCCTTGAGCTTGGCGCCGACCGCGGCGAGGGCGGCATCCTTTTCCTCGTCGGTGGCCAGGGCGAGCTTCTTGGTGAGGAAGCCCTTCTTCACCCGGTCGAGCTCGGCCTGGTCGGAGAACGACACCAGCGACGAGTCGGCCTTCTGCAACGCGATGCCGCAGTGCCGCACGATCCCCGCGATGACCTTGTCATCGGCGTTGGGGGCGTACTTCTTGACGTCAGCAGCCCAATCGGCCATATCTCGGTCCTTCGAATCAGCAGGGGCCCACCGCCCCCGATGCGTTCAGGCTAGCCCTCAGCGCCCCGGGAGGGCAGCAGGCTCGACGCCGAGTTCTGCGAGCAGCCCGAGCACGCGCCCCTTGATCTCGTCGCGGATCGGGCGCACCGACTCGACGCCCTGTCCGGCCGGGTCGGCGAGCACCCAGTCGAGGTAGCGCTTGCCGGGGAAATACGGGCAGGTGTCGCCGCAGCCCATGGTGATGACGACGTCGGAGGCCTGCACGGCCTCGGTCGTGAGGATCTTGGGCTTCTCGGCGGAGATGTCGATGCCCTCCTCGAGCATCGCCTCACGCACGGCCGGGTTGATCGTCTCAGCCGGCGCCGAACCCGCCGACCGCACCTCCACCTGGCCACCGGACAAGTGGTGCGTGTAGGCCGCGCCCATCTGCGAGCGGCCGGCGTTGTGGATGCAGACAAAGAGCACCGACGGCCGGGTGTCGGACGCGTGCGACTGGCTCATGGTGGGTCCTTTCGAGGTATGCCGGGTGGCTGGGTCGGTGGGTCTCTGTTCGGTGGGTGGGGGGTCTCGAGGGCGGCGGAGGTCAGGCGGGCAGCGGAGTGGGCTGATCAAGCGCGCTGAGCCGCGACAGTGCGGCCTCGCCGACCGGGTCGGTGGGCAGCATCGGGATAACCGCCGGAGTGCGGCGTCCCGCCCCCGCGGCGAGCTCGCGCACCCGGGCTAGATGCGGCAGCTCGGCGGTTGCGCGCTGGTGCAGCAGGTCGGACGTCGGGGCGGCTGCGGCGAGTGACGCGTTGACAACCCACGCCCACGGCGTGATGCCCGCGCGCTCCAGGTCTGCGGCCAGGCCCTGCGCCTCCAACACCGGGGTGGCGTCGGGCAGGGTGACGATGACGACCCGGGTCTGCGCCGGGTCCTGCAGGCGCATCAACGGCGTCGTGTACGCCGTGCCCTCCCCCATCGTCCGCACGACATCGCGGTGATAGGAGCCGGTCGCGTCCATGAGCAGCAGGGTGTGCCCGGTGGGCGCGGTGTCCATGACGACGATGTGCCGTCGGGATTCGTGAACCAGCCGCGAGAACTGCTGGAAGACCGCGACCTCCTCGGTGCACGGCGACTGGAGATCTTCGGCGAGTCGGGCTTTGCCGTCGGCGTCGAGGGTGGCGCCCTTGGTGCGCAGGACCCGCTCGCGGTAGTTGGCCGTCGCCTCGTGCGGGTCGATCCGCGACACCGTGAGGCCGGGGATCTGCCCGGCCCCCTGCTCGGCCCCCTCGCCGAGCGCGTCGGTGAGATGCCCAGCCGGGTCGGTGGTCGTGAGATGCACGGGTATGCCGTGCTCGGCCAGCGCGACCGCGATGGCGGCAGCGACGGTGGTCTTGCCGACGCCGCCCTTGCCCATACACATGACCAGGCCGTGGCCGGCTGCGCGCAGGTCGTCGACCAGCCCACGCACGCCGAGTTCGAAACCCTCGGGGATGGTGCTGGGGTTTGCCAAACTCCCCTGCGGGCCAAGGCTTTCCGCTCCCGACAGCAGTGACCTCAGGGCGTCGACTCCCATGACGGTGCGCGCTCTGAGCGGCACCTGGTCTACCGGGAGTTGGGCGAGCGCCTCGGGGATCCCGGCCAGGGCGGCCTGCTCGCGGACCCGAATGCTGTCGTGCAACCGGTCTGCAGGGTCGCCCGGATCTGCCTCTGGCAGAACGGCGTTGACCACGAGCACCTGATTGTGCAGGCCGATCTGCTGCAATTCCGTTGCGGTGCGGGCGGCTTCGGCGAGCGAGCTGGGCTGGGCACGGGTGACGAGCACGAGCTTCGTCAGCGCGGGGTCGCAGAGGCGTTGCAGCGCAACGGCATACATCGTTCTGGTCCGGTTGAGCCCCGCCATCGGGCCGAGGCACGACGCATCACCCTTGCCCCCGTCGAGGAAGGCGGTCCAATCCCCCGGCAATTGCAGCAGCCGGATGGTGTGCCCGGTGGGCGCGGTGTCGAAGACGACGTGGTCGTAACGACCGATGCGTTCGTCGTCGGCGAGCAGGCCGGTGAACTCGTTGAACGACGCGATCTCGGTCGTGCAGGACCCCGAGAGTTGCTCGGTGATCGAGGCGATCTCGGCTGCGGGGAGCAGGTCGCGCACCGGGCCGACAATGCTCTCTCGGTATGCCGTGGCGGCGGCTTCGGGGTCGATCTCGAGGGCATCCAGGCCAGGCACTGCGGCGATCGCGGTGATCTGGTCGCCGACGGTGAGGCCGAAGACCTGACCCACGTTGGAGGCTGGATCGGTGCTCACGAGCAGCACGCGGTGGCTGGCGCCGGCCAACCGCACGGCGGCGGCACAGGCCAATGAGGTCTTGCCGACGCCGCCCTTGCCGGTGAAGAAGAGGAAGCGCGGTGGGTCGACCAGGAAACGAGGGGTCACGACTGTCTCGATCGTCGATCGCGGATGGCGGGCGTCAGCAGCAGCCGCCGGTCGACCCGCAGCACGATCCGGCCGCGACGACCGGCAGGAGCTGCAGTGAACCGGGAGTGGCAGAGCCCTGGGTCAGCGAGCCCTGTGTCACCGAACCCTTCGTGAGCGAACCCGGCGTGGCCGGCGTGTCGGCGCAGCACCCTGTGGCTGCCGCCTCCTCGGGCGTGCAACACAACTCGTCGGGCTGGCCATCGGGGGCGGCAGCCGCGTCGGCGCAGCACCCTGTGGCTGCCGCCTCCTCGGGGGTGCAGCACAGCTCGTCGGACTGCTCATCGGAGGTCTCGACGGCGACCGGGGCGACCGGGGCGTCCGCAGGTGCGAGACCGGCATACCGGGAAAGGGTCGCGCGGGAAAGGTAACTCCCCGTGCCGACGGTGATCCCGTCGACGACTGTGAGCGGCAGGCCGGCCGAGCCCGCGACCCTGAGGTAGTCGCGCACGACCGGGTTGGCCGCGAACTCGCCCGGATCGATGGCGAGGTTGTAGCGCTGGATGTCGACGCCGCGGCCGCGCAGATGGGCGAGGTCGGCGGTGAACTGGACCAGGGTCTGGTCGAGCTCGGGCCCGCAGACTCCGGTGGCGCAGCACAGCGCGGGCTCGTAGACCCGGATGACGGGGGCTGATGTGGCGGACATGGGCGGCCCTTCGCTGGGTGGTGAGCGACACGGCATACATCGACGGTCGTCTATGCCAATCCAACTGAACATATGGACACTTGTCAATGTGATCACTAGCATCGGGGGCGTGACAACCGTCCCGCCTGTCCTCCACGCGACGCCTCCCGACGCCGAGCCAGAAGCTGACATCTGCTGCGAAGGTGCCGACTGCGCACTCATCCCGGACGCGGAGGCGACCGAGCTGGCCGAGGTCTTCAAGGCGCTCGCCGACCCGACCCGCGTCCGGCTGCTGGACTATCTGTCTCGCAGCGTGAGCGGCACGGCCTGCGCGTGTCACCTGCCCGAATCACTCGGGATCAGCCAACCGACGCTGTCCTTCCACATGAAGAAGCTGCACGATGCGGGCCTGGTCACCCGGGAGAAGCGCGGGCGCTGGGTGCACTGGACGGTGCGGCCGGAGGTGCTGGCGCGGGCGGTGACCTACCTCGGGTTGCCGACTCACGGCATACCGGATGGGGGTGGGTGTTGTTGAGCGCCCCGGCGCCGACCACGACGACGACGGTCGCGGCACAGCTGTCGACGCTGGACCGATACCTGCCGGCGTGGATTGTGCTGGCCATGGTCGCCGGGCTGCTGCTCGGGCGGCTCGTTCCCGGGCTCAACGCGGCGCTGGATGCGGTGAAGATCGGGCAGGTGTCGCTACCGATCGCCATCGGGCTGCTCGTCATGATGTATCCAGTGTTGGCCAAGGTGCGCTATGCCGAGACCGATCGAGTGACCCGCGACCACCGGCTCATGGGGCTGTCGCTGGTGCTCAACTGGGTGGTGGGGCCGGCGTTGATGTTCGGTCTGGCCTGGGCATTCTTGCCCGATCTGCCGGAATACCGCACCGGGCTGATCATCGTCGGCCTCGCCCGGTGCATCGCCATGGTGCTCATCTGGAACGACCTCGCCTGCGGTGATCGCGAGGCCGCCGCCGTGCTCGTGGCGATCAACTCGGTGTTCCAAGTGGTGGCGTTCGCGGCGCTGGGGTGGTTCTACCTGCAGGTGCTGCCCGGCTGGCTGGGGTTGTCGACGACGAGCGTGTCGTTCTCGGTCGGGGCCATCGCGGTGTCGGTGCTGGTCTTCCTCGGGATCCCCCTGGCGGCGGGATTCCTCACCCGGGTGGTCGGTGAGCGGACCCGCGGTAGGGCGTGGTACGAAGGCGTGCTGCTGCCGCGGATCGGGCCGTGGGCGCTCTATGGTCTGTTGTTCACTATCGTCATTCTCTTTGCGCTGCAAGGGGATGCGATCACGTCACGGCCGTGGGACGTCGCGCGGATCGCGGTGCCATTGGTCGCCTATTTCGCGGCGATGTTCGGCAGCTCACTGCTCGCCTCGAGGGCCTTGGGGCTGTCTTACGCGCGGTCGGCGACGGTGGCCTTCACTGCCGCAGGCAACAACTTCGAGCTGGCGATCGCCGTGGCCATCGGCACCTTCGGGGTGACCTCCGGGCAGGCTCTCGCCGGGGTGGTCGGTCCGCTCATCGAAGTGCCGGTGCTCGTCGGGCTGGTGTACGCCAGCCTGTATGCCGCGCCGCGCCTGTTCCCGGGCGACCCGAGCTTGCCCTCCCGCTGAAAGCTCGCTCGACTGGGCGACGAGGCCCGTCAGCCGAGCCCGCGGAGTCAGCACGTCAGCGCGAGTTGACACAAAGTCGGCTTTGCGTCGACGGGGAGACCGTCGAAAGCCGACATCGTGTCAACTCGCGGGCTCGGAGAGCGTGCTCGGGCGACGGGTGGATCTCGCGGTCGGTGGGCGAGGCGAGGCGGCGGTCGGGCGGCATAGCATCGGGTCCCATGGACGGCCAGCCCTCGCCCCCGGCGTCGCCGCTGCTGCGTGGTCACCTGGCCCCGCCGCCGCGGACTCTCGACGACATCTTCAGAACAACGGTCCAGCGCCACCCTGATGTGCCGGCCCTCGACAACGGCGCGACGAGCCTCACCTACGCCGAGTTCGATGAGGCCGCCTCCGACCTGGCCGAGCAACTCAGCTCGGTCGGCGTCGGGCCCGGCGCCAAGGTCGGGGTGCGGGTCAGGTCCGGCACGGTCGACCTCTATGTCGCGATCATGGCGATCCTGCTGGCCGGCGGCGCGTATGTCCCCGTCGACGCCGACGACCCCGACGAGCGGGCACGCACCGTGTTCGACGAGGCCGCAGTCACGGCCATCGTCGGCAACGACCTGGTCATCACGGTGCCCGACCCGAGGCCCACCCAGAGCCTCGACACCCCGGAGGGCGAGGCGGCCGCGGTCTCGCGGGACGGCATACCGGGCGGGGTTGCAACGACCGATCCCGAGCCGGCAGCGACAACCGCACCGACGCCGGAGGACGACGCGTGGGTCATCTTCACCTCGGGCTCGACTGGCAAGCCCAAGGGGGTCGCCGTCACCCACCGCAATGCCGCCGCCTTTGTCGACGCCGAGTCGCGAATGTTCCTGCAGGACAAGCCGATCGGACCCCACGACCGTGTCATGGCCGGTTTGTCGGTGGCATTCGACGCCTCGTGTGAGGAGATGTGGCTCGCCTGGCGCTACGGCGCCTGCCTGGTGCCCGCCCCGCGCGCCCTCGTGCGTAGCGGCGTCGACCTCGGGCCGTGGCTGGTCGCCAACGAAGTCACCGTCGTGTCCACGGTGCCGACCCTCGTCGCCCTCTGGCCCACCGAGGCCTTGGCCCGGGTGCGGCTGCTCATCATGGGCGGCGAGGCCTGCCCGCCCGAGCTCGCGGCACGCCTGGCCACCCCGGCCCGCGAGGTCTGGAACACCTACGGCCCCACCGAAGCCACCGTCGTCGCGTGCGGCGCGCAACTCACCGGCGCGGGTCCGGTGCGCATCGGGCTGCCGCTGGACGGCTGGGATCTCGCCGTGGTGGACGGCGAGGGTATGCCGGTCGGTCCCGGCCAGTCCGGCGAGTTGATCATCGGCGGGGTCGGGCTGGCGCGTTACCTCGATCCGGTCAAGGACGCCGAGAAATACGCGCCGATGCCGACCCTCGGCTGGGAGCGGGCCTATCGCAGCGGCGATCTCGTGGTCAACGACGAGGCCGGACTGCTCTTTCAGGGGCGGGCCGACGACCAGGTCAAGGTCGGCGGGCGTCGGATCGAACTCGGCGAGATCGACAGCGCGCTGCTGCGCCTGCCCGGGGTGACCGGGGCTGCGGCTGCGGTCCGGGCGACCGGGTCCGGGACCAAGATCATCGTCGGCTATGTCACTGTCGAGCCCGCCACACCTGAGATCCCCACAGCCCCGGCAGCCTCGACAGCCCCGGCGCCCTCGACAACCCCAGCCACGATCGGTGCTGCGCAGGGTGACCACCCGGCATACCGTGGCGGTTTCGACCCCGCCGTCGCCCTCGCCCAGCTCAGGGGCGAAATGCCGGCCGCGATGGTGCCGCGCTTGGCCGTGGTCGACACCCTGCCCACCCGCACGTCCGGCAAGATCGACCGGGACGCGCTCCCCTGGCCGCTCACCCTCGCTGGCGGCGACCAGGGGCCGGCCCTGCAGTTGGAGGGCACCCAGGCGTGGGTGCGCGACCTGTGGGTCGAGGTGCTCGGGGCCGACCCGACCGATGTGCACGACGACTTCTTCGACCTGGGCGGCAGCAGCCTCGCGTCGGCCGAACTCGTCTCGCGGCTGCGGGAGCGCTTCCCCTCGACGACCGTCGCCGACCTCTACGACCACCCGCACCTGGACGACCTCGCGGCCCACCTCGAGGCCATGAAGTCCGCCGATGCGCAGCTCAACGAGACCGTCCACCCGGTGCCGGTCAAGACCCAGGCGGGCCAGCTCATCGCCCAACTGCCCCTGCGCACCATCGCCGCCGCCCGCTGGCTGGTCTGGCTCTCCCTCGCCGCCACCGTCGCCCGGAGCTGGCTCGGCCTGGACTGGCTGCCGACGCTCCCCTGGCCGGTCACGGTCCTCGGCGCACTCACGCTGCTCACACCGCCCGGCCGCATGCTGCTTGCCGCGGCCGGTGCCCGCATCGTCCTGGCCGGGATCACCCCCGGCGACTACCCACGTGGCGGCAAGGTCCACCTGCGGGTGTGGCTCGCCGAACGCCTCGCCGACGAGCTCGGCGCCGCCAACATCTCCGGCGCGGCGCTGGTGCGGTGGTACGCCAAGCTGCTCGGGGCGCACATCGGCGCGGGCGCCGAACTGCACTCACTGCCACCCGTCACCGGACACTTGCACCTCGGCAAGGGCTCGGCCGTCGGCACCGAGGTCGATCTCACCGGCCACTGGATCGACGGCGCCACCTTGCACCTCGGGGCGATCCGCGTCGGCAAGAACGCCCGCATCGGCGCCCGCAGCACCCTCGCGCCCGGCTGCCGCATCGGTGCGGGAGCCGAAATCGCGCCCGGGTCAGCGGTTTTCGGCCGGGTGCCGCCGGGGGCGCTGTGGTCCGGAGCCCCGGCGCGTCCCACTGGTGGCTCGCCCAACGCGTGGCACCGACAGCCCGCGCCGGCCCGGCCGCTGTGGCGCGCAGGGTATGCCGTGTCAAGCCTGGCGATCGCGGCCCTGCCGATCCTCGCCATCGCGGCCGGTGCGGCGGCCGTCTCGCCAGCCCTACGGCATACCGGGTCGTGGTCCGAGCTGGCCGTCGCTGCCCTCACCTGGCTGCCGGCAGCGACCGTCGTCGGCGTGGTCACCCTCGCCGTGCTCGTCCTCGGGCTGACCCGCCTGGCCGGGCGGTCGGTCGCCGAAGGCCGCCATCCCGTCGACAGTGCGCCCGCGTGGGCCGCGTGGACGACGATCCGGCTGCTCGACGAGGCCCGCACCTGGCTGTTCCCCATCTACTCCAGCGGCCTCACTCCGGCCTGGTTGCGCGCCCTCGGCGCTCGGATCGGCGCCGACGTGGAGGCCTCGACGGTGCTGCTCATCCCCAAGCTCTCGTGGGTCAACGACGGGGCCTTCCTCGCCGACGACACCCTGCTCGGCGGCTACGAGCTCGGCGGCGGCTGGCTGCGCACCGAGCGAGTCAAGGTCGGCAAGCACGCCTTCCTCGGCAACTCCGGGATGACCGCGCCCGGCCGCCGAATCCGCCGTGACTCGTTGGTCGCCGTGCTCTCGGCCGCCCCGACGACCCGCGCCAAGGCGGGCGTCTCGTGGCTCGGATCGCCTCCAGAACCGTTGCGCCGCACCACGGTCGACGCCGACTCGGCCCGCACCTTCGCCCCGCCGAGGCGGCTCAAGGTGGCTCGCGCCTTGGTCGAGTTCGCGCGGATCGTCCCCGTCGTGCTCGGCATGGCCCTGTATGCCGTCGCCGCCCTCACCCTGCTGGCCCTCGCCGACCGCTCGTGGTGGCTCGCGCTGCTGCTCGGCGGCCTGGTCCTCATGACCGTCGGCATGGTCGCCGCCGGCATCACGAGCATCGCCAAGTGGGCCCTGGTCGGCCGCCTCACGGCCACCGAGCACCCGCTGTGGAGTTCCTTCGTGTGGCGCAACGAGCTGGCCGACACCTTCGTCGAGGTCATGGCTGCGCCGTGGTTCGCCCGAGCCACGGTCGGCACCCCAGCCCTCAACTGGTGGCAGCGCACCATGGGCGCGCATATCGGCCGGGGCGTGTGGTGCGACACCTATTGGCTGCCCGAGGCCGACCTGGTGACCCTCCGCGACGGCGCCACCGTCAACCGCGGCTGCGTCGTGCAGACCCACCTCTTCCACGACCGGGTGCTGTCGATGGACCACGTCACCCTCGGCGCCGGCGCCACCCTCGGCCCCAACGGCGTCGTCCTGCCCGCCGCCGTGATCGGCCGACACGCGACCGTCGGCCCGGCCTCGCTGGTCATGCGCGGTGAACAGGTGCCCGAACGCTCGCGGTGGATCGGCAACCCGATCGGGCCGTGGCACGGCATACCGGATGCCGTAGTGTCGGCCGCTGCCCCGGAAGCCGCCGACGAAACCGAGCCCACCGCGTGAAGAACCTCCGCCACCAGGATCCCTACCTGCCGGGGCATGGCGACCGCCGGTATGCCGTGCGGCATTACGACCTCGATCTGCAGGTCGCCGTCGTCGGCAACCACCTCACCGGAACCGCGCGTCTGGACATCGAGGCACGCACCGAGCTCGACACCGTCGAACTCGACCTGCGCGGGCTCAGCGTGCGCAAGGTGCTCGTCGGCGGCAAGACCGCCCCGCGCTGGCGGCACCGCAGCGGCCGGCTGGCCGTCGCGCTGCCGGCCAAACTCAAGGCGGGCCAGTCCACGACGATCGAGGTCGGGTATGCCGGCAACCCGCGACCCGTGCCGGGCATCCACGGCGCCGCCGGCTGGGAAGAGCTCAGCGACGGGGTGACCGTGGCCTCCCAGCCACAGGGCGCGCCGTCGTGGTATCCGTGCAACGACTACCCCGGCGACAAGGCGAGCTATCGGGTGCGGGTCGCGGCCGACCAGGCCTATCGGGTCATCGGCAACGGTGTGCTCAAGGACACCGAGCGGCGCTCCAGCCGCACGGTCTGGACCTATGACCAGCGCGAACCCATGGCGACCTATCTCGCCACCCTGCAAATCGGCCGGTATGCCGTGCTCGACCTCCCGGGGCGCGGCAAGGGCGGGCCTCTGGTCGAGGTCTACTACCCGGCGCGCAAGAAGGCGGGGGTCGTCAAGACCTTTGCGCGGCAACGGGAAATGGTGGACGTCTTCTCGCGGCTCTTCGGTCCCTATCCCTATCCGGTCTATCGGGCGGTCGTGACCGACGACGACCTGGAGATCCCGCTCGAGGCCCAGACGTTGACGATCTTCGGGCTCAATCACCTCGAACCCAGTTGGGAGAACGAGCGATTGGTGGCCCATGAGCTGGCCCACCAATGGTTCGGCAACTCGCTCACCGCCACCCGCTGGCAGGACATCTGGCTGCACGAGGGGTTTGCCTGCTATTCGGAGTGGCTGTGGTCGGAACACATCGGACGGGCCTCGGCTGCTCGGGCGGCCCGCGCCCATTGGGACAAGATCGACAAGCTGCCCAAGGATCTCGTGCTGGCCGCGCCGGGGTCGCGGCTGATGTTCGACGACCGGATCTACAAGCGAGGCGCGCTCACCCTGCACGCGCTGCGAGTCAAGCTGGGCGACAAGGTGTTCTTCGAGATGCTGCGCGCCTGGACCAAGGCCCGCGCCCACAAGGGAGTCGACACCGAGCGCTTCATCTCGCACGCGGAGGGCTTCGCCAAGCGTTCGTTGGCGCCGTTCTTCGACAAGTGGCTGTGGCGCAAGTCCTTGCCCGACCTGCCCTCCTAGCGCCGCAGGTCAGCTCACCGTGGGCAGGTGGCGGGAGAGGAAGTGGATGGTGCGCTCCCACGCCAACGCCGAGGCCTGCTGGTGGAACATCGGGAAGTCCACGTTGTCGAAGGCGTGGTTGGCGCCTTCGTAGGTGTGGAACTCGCAGTCCGGGTTGGCCATGACGACGCCGCGGATGTGGGCAACCACTTCCCCCGGGATGTAGTCGTCAGACAGCCCGAAGTGATGCAGGCTCGGCACGGTGACCAGCGGTGCCGTGTCGACCAAGCTCGGCAGCGCCGAGCCATAGAACGACACCAACGCCTTCACCGGAGTCTGCCCGGCCACGAGATAGGCGAGCCCGCCGCCGAAGCAGAAGCCCACCAACCCGACCCGCCCGTCGACCCCCGGCCGACCCCCGAGCCACGCCGCCGCCGCGCTGACGTCGGCCACCGCGGTCGGCCAGTCCAACCGCGACACCAGGCCGACCCCCTCCTCGAGCATCGAGGGACCGTCGGCGACGGCCTCGGCGTCCAGCCGCCAGAAGAGCACCGGGACGAGCACGGCATACCCGAGATCGGCGAGGTCTTGCGCGCGCCGCCGGACATACCCCGACACCCCGAAGATCTCCTGGACGAGCACGATGCCGGGCGCATGGGGGGCTCCCGAGGTGGGCGCCCAGAGGTATGCCGGCAGGTCACCGCCGTCGACGGGGATGGTCACGCGGGTCGGGCTGGACTGGTCAGTCATCCCCTCAGTATCCCCGAACCCACCGCCGGACAAACCCGACGTACCCGTGAAACCGCGTGCGGCAGCGTCCCGGCGTGCGGCACACTCACCCGGTGACCTTCCGGGACCGGCTGCGTGCGCTGCGCGTCGACACCACCCCGTTGCGCACTTCGCCGGACTTCCGACGGCTTTTCCTGGCCGGCACGGTGTTCTACCTCGGCGGGATGATGTCCTACGTGGCGCTGCCCTGGCAGCTCTACCACCTCACCGGCAGCAACCTGGCCGTCGGGCTGCTCGGCGCCGTGGAATTGATCCCGCTGGTCGTCTTCGGCCTCTGGGGCGGCGCCCTGGCCGACCATGCCGACCGGCGGGTCATCCTGGTCGCCACCGGCATCGCCCAGGTCGTGTTCACCGCCGCACTCATGGTCAACGCCATGCTTCCGGAGCCCCAGGCCTGGGGGATCTACGTCGTCGGCGCGCTGCTCTCGGCGGCAGGCGCGCTGCAGCGACCCTCCCGCGAGGCGCTCATCCCCCGCACGGTCCGCCACGACGAGCTCCCCGCGGCCGTCTCGGTGAGTTCATTGGGCATGCAGATCGGGCTGCTTGCCGGGCCCGCGATCGGCGGCATCCTCGTCGAATCGGTCGGCGCGGCAACGGCATACGCAATCGATGTCACCGGACTGGCCATTGCCACAGTCCTTTTCGCGCGCCTGGCCGCGTATCCCCCACTCGAGGAAGGCACTGCGCCCACCATCGGGGCGATCGTCGAAGGCGCTCGGTATGCCGTGTCGCGCAAGGACCTGCTCGGCACCTACCTCATCGACATCGCGGCGATGCTGCTGGCGATGCCCACCGTGCTCTTCCCTGCCCTGGCCGCCGACGTGCTCGAATCACCGCACATCCTCGGCCTGCTCTACTCCGCGGGCACGGTCGGCAGCCTGCTGGTCACCGCTACCTCGGGCTGGTCCAACCGAGTCCACCGGCACGGGCAGGTGGTCGTCCTCGCCGCGATCGCCTGGGGAGTCGCGGTGGCGCTCGCGGGGCTCACGACGAACATCTGGATCGTCGTCGGGTGTTTCGCGCTGGCCGGCGGCGCCGACATGGTCTCGGCCATCTTCCGCGGCGTCATCTGGCACCAGACCATCCCCGATGCCATGCGCGGGCGCCTGGCCGGCATCGAGATGCTGTCCTATTCGATCGGGCCGCTCGGGGGTCAAGTGCGCTCCGGCCTGGTCGCCGACCGCTGGTCGGTGCGCACGTCGATCACCTCCGGCGGAATCCTGTGCGTCATCGGGGTCGTCGCGACGGCAGCCTGGTTGCGCGACTTCTGGCACTACGACGCTCGGACCGACCGGTATGCCGTGGCCGAGCGGGAGCGCCGGGCCCGTCGGTCCCGTGCCGAGGAGTCGCCCGGCGACGAGTAGCGTGGTCATCCATGCGATTCATGCGGATCGGGTCCCGCGGCTCCGAGCGGCCGGTCGTCGTCACACCCGCGGGTCAGCTCTACGACCTCTCGCCGGTGACCCCGGACATCGACGGGGACTTCTTCGCCGGAGACGGCATCGCCAAGACCCGAGCGGCGCTCTCGACCCGGAGCCTGCGCCGCATCGAAGCCGGCAAGGACCGCATCGGCGCTCCCATCGCCCGCCCCGGTGCCGTCGTCTGTCTCGGGGCCAACTACGCGGCTCACGCGGCCGAGTCGGGCCTCACGCCCCCGGCATACCCGGTTGTTTTTTTCAAGCACCCCAACACGGTGGTCGGGCCGTTCGACGAGATCCGTATGCCGGCCGGCTCGGAGAAACTCGACTGGGAGGTCGAACTCGCCCTGGTCATCGGCGCCACCGCGGCGGGCCTCAGCTCCGACGCCGAGGCACTTGACTGCATCGCCGGGGTGACCATCGCCAACGACGTCTCCGAGCGGGCCTTCCAATTGGAGATCTCGGGGGGTCAGTGGTCCAAGGGCAAGTCGGCGCCGACCTTCTGCCCGGTCGGTCCGGCCCTCGTGCCGATCGACCAGATCGAGGACGTGCAGGATCTTCGGCTGCAGTCGTGGGTCAATGGCCAGGCCCGCCAGGACTCGTCGACGGCCGACATGATCTTCAGCGTCGCGACCATCGTGCGCGAGCTGAGCCAGGTGATGACCCTCGATCCCGGCGACCTCGTGCTCACCGGCACACCCGAGGGGGTTGCACTGTCCGGCCGGTTCCCCTATCTCGTCGAGGGCGACACGATCGAGCTGGCCATCGACGGCCTCGGTGAGCAGCGCCAGCGGGTCGCGAAGGCGCCCGTCGCGGCGGCATACGGGCTGGACGACTGAACCGTCCCCTGCCCTGACCAGAGCCGACTCACTAGTCTGGCGACCGTGGACTTCGACGCCCTCCCCGACCTGCAGGACCACCCGAGCGCCTATTACGTGCGGCTGAGCGACACCGAGTACCAGCCCACGCTCAACACCCAAGGCGCCTGGAACCCGCACGAGCAGCACATGGCGCCCATCTCAGGGCTGGTCGCGCACGCGCTCACCCGGCACGAACCGCGCCCGGAGATGCAGATCGCGCGGGTCACTTACGAGATCCTCGGGATGATCCCGGCGCTGCCCACGAGCGTGCAGGTGCGCACCGTGCGCCCGGGCCGCACCATCGAGATGATCGAGGCGGTCGCCGTCGCTGGGCGCCGTGAGGTCATCCGGGCCACGGCCTGGCGGTTGGCTCGGCACGACTCCAGCGCGGTCGCCGGCGGGCTGCCCGAACCGATGGACGGCCCACAGGGATGGGCGACCTGGGCGCCCTCGCAGATGTGGGGCGGCGGATACATCCGGTCGATCGAGTTCGTCGGAGCGCCCGACCGCGAACGAGGCCGCGGCAGAGCGTGGATTCGCACGCCGCTCGCGCTTGTCGCCGACGAGGAGGTCTCGCCGGTCGCGGCATACCTCGCGCTGGTCGACACCGCTAACGGCATGAACACCCGCGTCGACCCGAGCGACTGGATGTTCCCCAATATCGACGTGTCGGTGCATCTCTACCGCGAGCCGGTCGGCGGGCCGGGCCACTGGGTCGGCTTCGACACCCTCGTCACTCTCGGCGACAACGGCGTCGGCCTCACCTCGACGACCCTGCACGACGAACTCGGCGCGGTCGGGCGGTGCGAGCAGATCCTCACCGTGCGCAAGCTGCCGCCGCGCTGATCGCGCCTGCTGGGGGGTGCGTCCAGCTGGGTTGCGCCCGAACGTCATTCCGGGCTTTGGGGGCCGTCACTCGATGACGGTGTCGCCGACCACGCTCCGCACCGGCGTCGGGAGCATAACGGTGCGGCTGACCGTGCAGAGCTTCTCGTGTGAGAGTCGCACCACCCGCTCGACCATGGCCGCGGCGGCCTGCCCCGCGTCCGTGTCGGGGAAGGCCAACCGGAAGGTGATCTCCACGCCCGCAAGGTGATTGCCCAGCGCATCGGAAGTCTTGTCGGCGACGACGTCCACGACGAAGGACTCGGGCTCGGTGCGCCGGGTGGTCACCTCGTCGACGTCGACCGACGTGCACCCGGCAATCGCGGCCAAGAGCAACTCCACCGGCGTGTATGCCGTGTCGTCGCCCCTGCCGAGGGTGACCGTCCCGCCGCGGACGTTGTGCACGGCATACCGGCCGGGGGCGGTGCGCTCGAGGCGGACCGAGCGGCGGCCGGGCGGAGTCTCCGGTGATGTGGCAGGTTGCGGGGAAGCGGACGGCTGTGGAGTCGACACCATGGCGACACCCTCTCATCCGACCCATCCGGATCAATCGGTTCACACGTTCCTCCGGCTTATCCAGGGCCGAC
>Ga0208564_1002188_pt1 | contig 15687 bp, 13 predicted proteins | sample AD_UKC073_MetaG_FD_184439 | JGI IMG/M metagenome (GOLD analysis project Ga0208564, IMG submission 184439) | Active sludge microbial communities of municipal wastewater-treating anaerobic digesters from USA - AD_UKC073_MetaG (SPAdes) (version 2) | ecosystem: Engineered > Bioreactor > Anaerobic >... | reverse complement strand
AAGCATGCCGGAAAAATCAACCGTGAAAGCTTTGAGTATATTGAGATTGGCAAGGTAAGGTTCATTGGCAAGGACATCGCCAAATATCCGGGGATTCTTGACGCCGATCCTGCAGCATCCTTGTCAGAACTGGCCGCCATGCTGCCGGAGTGTGGAACTGAAATCGCCGCGCTGTGTTACTTGGCCCATCATTACGGCGGCCCCGTGGACAGCGCCTATTGCGGGTTGCTCGGGTATTTTTGCAAAGCTGGCACGCCTGTGCCGGATGGGTACGATTTCTATGATGTACCTACAGAAAAAGCCGCTTACGGGGTTTATGCAAGCCCCAGTTTCGATGGAGATTATTTTGGTGCAGCGTACGACTTCACCAGAGATCAGGTGCTGGCGGACGGCGTGCACATTCCCTATCCTCAAGCCTATTGGACAGCGGAAGTATTCTTGGAAGGTAGATTCAAGGGCAGCGGCGCCCATCGGTTTGGGTATTTGTTTAGTGTAGAACTGTGATTTATTGGTTCTCTTGACAGCGGCACACTCTGCCCATAGAATAATAATAGTAGTAGTACTTATCCATAAGGGGCGAGTGCCGTTGAATCCTAAAGGTTTTATACGCAAAACGAAACAGCGGGAATTGATCTTGTCGGTGCTGCGTTCGACCAAGTCGCATCCAACTGCCGACTGGATATATCAAGAGGTGCGTAAACAGATGCCGAATATCAGCTTGGGCACTGTTTACCGCAATCTTAAGACACTTACCGAGATGGGAGAGATTCTCGAGCTGTCATATGGAAGCACTTACAGCCGTTTTGACGGAAATGCGAAGATGCACTACCATTTTGTCTGCGAACACTGCGGCAAGGTCTATGACCTCGATCTGCCGGTCAATGAGGCGATTGACACCCAGATCGAGAAACAATACGGTGTGAGTGTCAGCCAGCACAGGCTTGAGTTCTATGGTGCGTGCCGAGAGTGTATCTCTGGGGCAAAGTCGGAAGCGGCGGCTGTAACGTAAAAACGAACGAAAGCCGTTATAATTTTCGTTTTTTCGAGATTCTAGGTTTTCTCCACCAAGATAACCTAGAATTTTTTATTGGACATTTGCCCCAACATGTAGTATATTAGAAAAGCAGACTAACAAAATATGGTAGACAAAGGAGGAGTGAGGGTTGCAGCTGAGTGAGAACGCTCGAACAGTGTTGGAGCGGCGTTACCTTAAACGCAAAGACGGGAGAGTCATCGAAACCCCTGAAGATATGCTGAGGCGCGTTGCGGCGAACATCGCCGAGGTGGAATGGCAGTGGGATCCAAGTAAAATCCAGGAAATGGAAGAGAAATTCTTTAACATCATGGACAACTGTGAATTCATGCCCAACAGCCCGACACTCATGAATGCCGGAAGAGAACTGCAGCAGTTGTCCGCCTGTTTTGTGCTGCCGATTGAGGATTCGATGGAGTCCATTTTCGGCTCTCTGCGGGACGCGGCATTGATCCAGAAATCGGGTGGCGGCACAGGTTTCAGTTTTTCCCGCATACGGCCTCAGAATGATCGTGTCAAGACCACCGGTGGTGTAGCGAGCGGACCTGTGTCATTCTTGAAATGCTACAATGCCGCCACAGAAGCAGTGAAGCAAGGCGGCACCAGGCGCGGCGCCAACATGGGGATTCTGCGTGTTGATCACCCTGACATTCTGGATTTCATCAGGTGTAAGGCTGACAATAGAGAGATTACCAACTTCAACATATCAGTAGGGATTACCGAAGCGTTCATGGAGGCGGTGGAGGCGGATCAGGACTATCCGCTGATCAATCCCCGCAGCGAAGAAGAAGTGGGCAGGCTCAAAGCCCGCGATGTTTTCAACCTGATTGTCGAAATGGCTTGGAGAAACGGAGAGCCGGGAATTGTCTTCCTTGATCGGATCAATAGAGCCAACCCCACTCCTCATGTCGGTGTGATTGAAGCGACCAACCCCTGTGGCGAACAACCGCTTTTGCCCTATGAGAGCTGCAATCTTGGGTCGATCAATGTGGCCAGGTTTGCCGTGCAGACCGATGCAGGATGGACGGTAGACTGGGATCGGCTGGAAGAAGTTGTCCACATCGCCGTACGCTTCCTGGACAATGTGATCGACGCCAACCGGTACCCCCTTGAAGAGATCGAGAAAATGACCAAGGCCAACCGCAAGATCGGACTCGGAGTGATGGGCTTCGCCGACCTGTTGATACGGCTGGGAATCCCGTATGATTCGGAACAGGGCGTAGAATTTGCCAGAGAACTGATGAGGTTCATTCAGAATACCGCCCGGGCTCAGTCCGCCAAACTTGCGGAAGAGCGGGGCCCCTTCCCTAACTACAAGGGCAGTGTCTACGAGCAGCAGGGAATCGTGCTGCGGAACGCGACTGTTACCACGATTGCCCCAACCGGGACCATATCTATCATCGCCGGTTGCTCCAGCGGCATTGAACCCTTGTTTGCCCTGGCATTTACCCGGAATGTGTTGGATAATACCAAGCTTGTGGAAGTCAACCCTGTTTTTGAACAGGTCATGAGAGAGCACGGCTTGTATTCGCCGGAATTGATGGAATTGGTTGCGAAAACCGGTTCTGCTGCCAATCTTGAGCAGATACCGCTGGAAATCAGAAGGGTTCTGGTAACTGCCCATGACATAGCGCCCAAGTGGCATATTGCCATGCAGGCGGCGTTCCAGGAGTTTACCGACAATGCTGTTAGCAAAACGGTCAACTTCCCCAACGATGCCACTCCCGAACAGATCGAAGAAGTCTATCGTCTGGCATATAAACTGGGATGCAAGGGAGTCACTGTGTACCGGAGCGGCTCCCGGGAGGCGGAAGTGCTGACTGTTGGCAGCGATAAGAGCGCGTCGGATACACCGAGAACAAGTCCAGGCGGTGCCCGGCCAAGGAAACGGCCCGCTATTACGAGAGGTCAGACAGAAAGAGTCAAGACCGGCTGCGGCACACTATATGTCACAGTGAATGAAGACGACGAAGGTGTATGCGAAGTATTCACTACGATCGGGAAAGCGGGAGGATGTTCAGCGGCTTTTTCAGAAGCCACTGCCCGAATGATCTCCCTGGCGCTCCGTTCCGGTGTAGAACTGGAGCAGATTGTCCGGCAGCTGCGGGGGATCCGCTGTCCACACCCGGTATGGCAGAACGGGAAGCTGATTCTCTCCTGCCCCGATGCGATCGCCATGGTCCTCCAGCGCTATCTTGATGAGAAAAACGGGAAGGAACAGTCCCGCGGCGATGTCAGCCTCGCCGGGTCAAAAGCAGATGCCTGCCCTGAGTGTGGAGGACAGCTGAAGCACGAAAGCGGCTGTGAGACATGTATGGATTGCGGATTCAGCCGCTGCAGCTGATAACTGCTGCCAGAACACAGGACAAGCCCACTTGTTTAGAGTGGGCTTGTCTTTGGCAGTTCATAAGGTTGTATTACATTGTGAGAGCGCTTAACAGTCTTTGGGCGATTTCCACCTGGGCATACTCGTAAAGTTTTGCCCAGTCTTGATTGATGGCGGTGTAGAATATTTCAGGCGAGACACCGATATAATCAGAGAGCAAGGTGGCTACGCGGTCCATGCCCATGTCACCCAGCGCCGCCCAGTCTTGAGCCAAAACAGCTTCCACTTCCCATGGAGTAAGGCCTAGTTCCACCAACTGCCCGAAAAGGCTCGCGCGAAAGTTCTCTCCGGCACCGGACCAGTCGCCTGAAATGATTGCCATCAGCTGTTCGGGTGTCAATACCTCGCCTATAGCCGCAAGAGTGTCTTTGCTGATCAAGCTGTCAAGATTCATATTGTCCAGCTTGAGAGACGGAACTGCAATAGTCTCCTGCATACCCTTCAGCAGGCCGGCCAAACCTTGGAGTAGGTTCCCGGTGCCAACCGCGGATTCGACGTTGACCAGAGCCAGATTGCCCTGAAGGTCATGAAAAGCCTGCAAATGAGCTCCCTTGGTGATCTGGTCGAGTTTCCGGTTTTGGCCTTTGGCCAGGATCAAAGTGTCAGCCGCCACCGGCAGCGAGCGATATTGATCGTCGCCGGTTTTGACGATAATCCGGTTTGACCCTTGATGAACCTCGGCTATTTGCCCGGACACGGTGTCAAGGCTCAGCGCCGCATGCAGTACAGCAGCCGTTTCCGCGCGGGATGCCAACCGTTCTGGTTCAAACCGGTTGATCACATAGGTTGGCAGCAGATCCAGCCTGTTGGCCAGTTCCACAACGGCAAACAAAGGATGGCTGCGGTCAATGTCGTCAAAGGTGGGGTACCAGTTTTCCACATCAACTCCATAATTGGCCAATCCCAACAGCCGCCCCACCACAGCCACCAGTTCGGCGCGTGTAGCAAAATCGCCTTCGGCTGTTTCACTTTCTGCCATCGGCAGAAGATGGTCCAGCCAGCTGTACAGGGTTTGCTGGTCTGCCGAGGCAAGGTCGAAGCACCTGGCCGCAAGTGCGATCAGTTCTTCTCTGGTGACACTGTGGTTGGGTAGGAATGCCCCCTCGTATATACCATCGAAGATACCGCGTCCGGCAAGAGTTTTGATGGCTTCTCGAGCCCAGCTGCCCTCAATGTCAGGATAGATATCTGCGGCCGCTGCATTTGCGGCGAATAAGAGCATGACGATTATTAATACTATTGATAGCTTCTTCACGATAAATCGTCTCCTTTCGCTGAGAGATAAAAATGATAGGTTCTCAATATGACTCATATTATATTGCACATGTATATTACACTTTTAATTCGTATCCCGCAACAGTATCCCTCTATGTAATAGTAACCGTTTAAGTCAAGGTTTGGCGCCACAGGCCGAGGATGGAAAATTAAAAGGTATTTATATGAAAGTGTGGAATTGTTTAGGGAAGAAATGGGGGAGAACAGGTGGAACAGAAGCTGTTTTTGATCGACGGCAACAGTTTGCTTAACCGGGCATATTATGCGCTGCCGCCCTTGACCACTGTTCATGGAGTGCCGACCAACGCTGTGTACGGCTTCGTCACAATGCTTTACCGCTTGCTCGACGATTATCAGCCCGACAAGATATACGTCGCTTTTGACGTTTCAGGGCCTACATTCCGCCACCAAGCCTATGAAGAATACAAGGCCAACCGTAAAGGCATGCCTGACGATCTGAAACCACAAGTCGATCTAGTCAAATCCGTTCTCGATGCCTGGGGGATTGAGCGTTTGGAACTGCCTGGGTATGAGGCGGATGATATTATCGGGACCACAGCAAAAAAGGGTGAGGCCGAAGGGTACCAAGTCTACATAGTGACAGGTGATCGGGACGCTTTGCAGTTGGTGTCGGGCCAGACAACGGTCCTGCTTACCAAAAAAGGGATCAAGGAACTGGACTTTGTGGATCCCGAAGCACTGCGCATACGGTACCAGCTCAGCCCTGAGCAAGTCATCGATCTTAAAGGCCTGATGGGCGACAGTTCCGATAACATTCCCGGTGTTCCCGGTGTAGGAGAAAAGACTGCTCTCAAACTTTTGCAGAAATACGGCAGCATCGACGGAATCTACGAAAACCTTGAGCAAGAACAGGGCAAGCTCAAGGAGAGACTAGCCACCCACAAAGAACTGGCTTATCTGAGCAGGGAGCTTGCGACCATTGACTGCCAAATCCCCATCACAGTCGACTTTGCATCCAAACCCAGCGCCGATGTGCAAAAGCTTATTTCGCTGTTCAGAGAACTGGAGTTCAAAAGTCTGATTGAGCGGCTGGAAAAGGAACACGGGATCGAAGAAGAGGTGGCGGACGCAGCGTACGCCGGTCAAAGCCTTGATACATCAGAGTACGTCTATTTCCGGCCTGATCAACTACCTCAGCTGGCTTCATCTCTCGCCTCGGCCCGGCAGTGCGGTGTTTACTACGATGGGGAGCACATGGCGATAGCATGCGGCGGTGAACCTTGGTATATTGATCGCCAGGATTGGGGCTCCGCTGTCTTATTGTTAAAGGAGAACAGCGCCCATCTGACTCTCTACTCCAGCGATTCGAAGAGCCTGGCCAAGTTGTGCGCCCGGCACGGAGGCAGCATCGAAGACTTTCACATTGCCGGCGACCTGGCGCTTGCCGCGTATGTCTTGGATCCGTCAGCGAAAGGGGATCTTTCGGTTCTCTCGGTGCGTTATGGAAACTTGCCGCCTCTTTCTGAGGTTGGCCCCCAACCCGCTCAAGCTGCGGCGAAAGCACTGCGGGTCCTGGCATTGGGTGAGGTTTTGGAAAAGGAGATTAACGCTCTTGGCATGCTGCACCTCTATCATGATGTGGAACTACCACTAGCCAAGGTATTAGCCAAGATGGAACTTGCCGGTATCCGCTGCAACCCGGAAAAACTGCAGCGTATCTCCGCGGAAATGGAAGAACAGCTAACCCTGCTGACAGATGAAATCTATAAGTTGGCCGGCACCGAGTTCAACATCAATTCGCCGAAACAGCTGGCGGCGATCCTTTATGAACAAATGAAGCTGCCGGTTTTGAAAAAGACTAAGACTGGGCCTTCCACCGATGCCGAAGTCTTGGAGCAGCTTAGTTTCCATCCATTTGTGGCCAAGATTTTGACATACCGGCAGATCAACAAACTAAAGACGACGTACGCTGACGCCTTGGTCGGCCTGATCAACCCGGAAACCGGCCGGATTCACACCACCTTCAACCAAGCGATCACGGCCACAGGGCGTCTAAGCAGCGCGAATCCAAATCTACAAAACATCCCGGTCCGGACTGCCGAAGGGCGGAGAATCCGCTCCGCTTTTGAACCGGAAGCCGGTTGCCTGCTGTTGTCTGCCGACTATTCTCAGATTGAACTGAGGGTGCTGGCCCACCTGTCGGGGGATCAGGGCATGATCGAGGCGTTTACTTCGGGCATGGATATTCACCGCCGCACTGCGGCGGAAGTGATGGGGATCCCGCTGGATGCTGTGACTCCAGAACAGAGGGATTCGGCCAAGGCGATCAATTTCGGCATAGTCTATGGAATCAGCAGTTTTGGCTTGGCGAAAGGAGCCAATCTGTCCCAAGCTCAGGCTCAGAAATATATTGACCAGTATTTCGCCCGTTACCCGCAGGTCAAGGCGTATTTGGACCATATGGTCAGCTCGGCCCGGGAAACCGGTTATGTGACGACCATCCTGAACCGTCGGCGCTATCTGCCGGATATCACCAGCAAAAACTACCCGCGGCGCTCGTTTGCAGAACGCACAGCCATGAACACGCCGATTCAAGGCAGCGCGGCGGATATTATCAAGATGGCCATGTTGAGGATCGATCAGGCTTTCAAAGCCTGTAAAGTGAAAGCCAGGATGCTGCTCCAAGTTCATGATGAATTGGTGTTTGAGGTACCTGCGCATGAACTGGAGGAAGTGGCCAAGATAGTCAAAGAGAACATGGAAACAGTGCTGGATCTTAAGGTACCGCTGGTGGTGGACCTGAAAGCCGGAAATGATTGGGAGCATGTGGATGCGATCGAGGTGAATTAAGTGCCTGAACTGCCGGAAGTGGAAACAGTACGCCGGACATTGGAACCGGTCATTGTAGGTAAACGCATTGAACGCTGTGCTGTCTGCCATCACAGAGCGCTGCCTCAAAACAATGCGGATGAGTTTTGCCGCAGCCTTTACCGGCGCACCATCACAGGTATCATGCGCCGGGGCAAATATTTGATAATCTCCTTGGATCAAAAACTTGAGCTTGTCGCTCACTTAAGAATGACAGGGCAGCTGATCTATCGGCCCAAGCAGGATCTGCCGCTGCAAAAACACGTCTCCGCCCGGTTTTGGTTTGAGAACAACGGAGAACTTCGCTTTGTCGATCAGCGGAAGTTCGGCACTCTGTACTTGGTAAAAAAGGGGAATTACGGACACATCCGCGGCCTTATCACTTTGGGGCCCGAACCGTTGTCGTCGGAGTTCACCTGGGAAGTGCTTGCTGACGGAGTGCGGTCTGTCCGGGCGATCAAAACCATTCTGCTGGACCAGACTAAAGTTGCCGGATTGGGGAATATATATGCGGATGAGGCCCTTTACAGGGCAGGAATTCATCCGCTCAAGCCCGGCGCCTGTTTATCTGATAGTGAGATCGAAGCGCTGCACTCTAGTATCGTCGCTGTCCTAAAAGAGGCTATCGCCAACCACGGCACCACGATCAGAGATTACCGCACCGGCAGTGGAGATACCGGCAGTTTTCAGAACAAGCTCGAAGTTTACCGCCGAACCGGCAAACCATGCGGGAACTGCGGAACCTTGATTGAAAAGATCAAGGTGGGGGGCAGGGGCACACACTTCTGCCCGAACTGTCAAAGGTGGGATCCAGGTTGTATGGATTGACCGGATCGATTGCCACAGGAAAAAGCACTGTGGCCCGGATGCTAAAACAATGCGGCGCTTCTATTATTGATGCCGATCAAATCGCCAAAGCTGTCACCGCCCCCGGCGAGCCCGGTTGGTACGGTGTGTTGGAAGCATTCCCGGAAGTGGCCACTCCCGAGCGGGAGATCGACAGGAAGAAACTCGCATCCTTGATCTTTGAGGATGAAGCAAAGCGCAGGCGTTTGGAAAGTATTATCCATCCACTGGTGTTCGAGCAGATCAAAACCGAGGCGAGAATTCTTGAGCAAAACGGCAGAGTGGTTTTCGCGGACATTCCTTTGCTCTATGAAACCAACTGTCAAACATGGATCAATTTTGTCGTCGTGGTGTATGTCCCTGAGCATGTGCAGCTGGCAAGGTTGATGCAGCGGGATAGCTTGACTGAAGCGGAGGCGTTGAGGCGGATCAGAGCGCAGTGGCCAATTGAACTAAAACGCCAGCTTGCCGACTTTGTCATCGACAACAGTGGAACCGTTTTAGAAACGCAGCTGCAAGTTGACAGATTGTGGCAGCGAATTATAGAATGAGGAAGAGAGTAATCTCCGGGGTGTTTTGCTTGAGCCAGAAGGCACGACTGATTGTAACCATCGCCATCCTGACAGCCGGTATTTATCTGCTGTTCTTGGTTAAACCGATCATGAAGTTGATCTATCCTTTTCACTATGAAGAAATTGTTTTCGAGCACGCCCAGCGGTTCGAGCTAGATCCGTATCTGATTGCCGCCCTGATTCACGTGGAAAGCAAATGGAACACAGAAGCTGTTTCTGCCAAAGGCGCCACAGGATTGATGCAGTTGATGCCGGAGACAGCGGCATGGATCAGTGAACGGACTGGAATCGCATACCAGCTGGAAGACTTGAAAGACCCTGAGCTCAACATCATGTTGGGATGCTGGTACCTTGATTATCTGCGCAGCCATTTCCTTAGTTTGACGGCAGCCTTGGCCGCCTACAACGGAGGGCAAGGGAATGTTCAGAAATGGCTGTCAGACAAGCAGTGGGATGGGACATTCGCGGCAATTTCCGACATTCCCTTCAGGGAAACCCGGGTGTATATGCAGCGAATAGCACACACATGGGGCATATATCAGAAGATATATCAACAGCGCTAGATATCCTGAGAGGAGAAGAGCCATGAAGCGACTGCAATCGATACAGGATGTGACCAACTACCAGGTTGAACAAGACCGCCGGCTGTATTCGGCAAACCACGATGAAATCCTGGCCGGGTTGACTACCGACGTGTATTTTGTCAAAACCAAACAGATTCTCGAATCATTCGGCTACCGTGACTCGCAAGTAACGGCGGAGATATTCCCCAGGCGCGACGGGATCATCGCCGGCGTGGAGGAGGCCTTGAACCTGCTTAAGGGTTTGGAGGTCGAGGTGGAGGCCTTGCCTGAAGGATCGCCGTTTAAAGCGAAAGATGTGGTGATGCGCATCCGCGGCCGTTATGCTGATTTCGGTATCTATGAAACAGCGATCTTGGGCATTCTGGCTCACTCCAGTGGATGGGCGACCGCCGCATACGAAGTGAAAAAGGTAACGGGGGACAAACCCTTTTTCTGTTTCGGAGCCCGCCATGTGCATCCGGCTGTGGCTCCTGTGATGGAGCGAGCTGCAATTGTGGGAGGGGCCAACGGAGCGTCATGTGTTTTAGGTGCCAAACTTGCAGGGTTGGAGCCTTCGGGGACCGTTCCCCACGCTTTATTCCTGATAGTCGGCGATACGGTCAAAGCAGCGGAAATGTATGATCAGATCATGCCGCCCGATTCACCGCGGACCATCTTGGTGGACACGTTCAAGGACGAGGTTGAAGAAAGCCTTCGGGTTGGGAAAGCCCTGGGCGCGCGTCTCGAAGCAATCCGGATTGATACACCGGGCGAAAGGGGCGGTGTGACTGCGGCATTGGTAAGAGAGCTGAGGGCCAAACTGGATTTGGCTGGGTACACGCAGGTGAAGATCTTTGCGTCCGGTGGTTTGGATCTGGAGAAGATCCGGCTGCTCTCTGAGGCTGGAGTGGATGCGTTTGGTGTAGGCAGTTACATATCAAGCTCTGTGCCGATTGATATGACAATGGACATCAAAGAGGTCAACGGCCAACCGCTGGCCAAGCGTGGTCGCCTGCCGGGCGTGACTCCGAATGACGCATTGCGGCGCGTTATGTAAGTGCAGCGGGACGGTGAGGGTTGAAGATGGCTGATCAAACAATCAAGGCGAGGGTTATCAAGGTAGTTCAGAGCGATCCATTTCTCAGCATCGAAGAAATTGCAGCTCAAGTGCGGACTACCCCCCGCTATGTCCGGACCATTCTGTCGGAAGCCAACCTCTCTTTGACGCAGATGCGCAAACAGTATGCCAAACATATGGAGCATCAGCTGTACCAAAGGCGCAGACAGGCACCGGTACAAGTGATTGATCCCCACATCAGGTTGGTAAAAACCAAAGATCCCGCCATTGCGGAACTGCTTGGGCTTGATCCCGAATCAGAACTGCTGTGCGTTAGCAAACTGCACCATTTGGATAACACTCCCTGTTTCTGTCAGTTGACAACCTGTTTGGAAATTGAAGTGGGGGTTGACGACCTTGGCGGGCCACTCCGCCATGTTTTGACGTCTGCGAAGACAGTGAAGCAAATCCAACTGCGGCAGTCATGGGTTGAGGTGGCGGCGGATCAGCCAGCTATCAGCAGGCTTTTGCTTCACCGTGATGATCAGCCGCTTCTAAAACTGTCTTATCTGCTGGCCGACGGCGAGCGTCCCATAGCTGTTGAAACCATGTGGCTCCCGACGGAAGGCATCCTGCTCCGCAGCCGAGGCGGCACAATTGAGATAGCAGGTGAATCAGGCAATGTTTGACTCTAAGCCTCTGCTTTGCGTGGACAACCTCGTTAAACATTTCCCGATCACCAAAGGAATGCTTATTAGCAGACAAGTGGGCGCTGTGAAAGCGGTGGACGGGATCAGCTTTACTATCATGCCGGGAGAGACCCTGGGCTTGGTGGGTGAGTCAGGCTGCGGTAAATCCACTACCGGCCTTTTGGTGCTCAGACTGATTGAGGCTACTTCCGGTTCGATTGTTTTCTCAGGAATAGATGTCCGGGCGCTGGACAGCCGGGAACTGAGAGCGCTTCGCAGAGAAATGCAGATCATTTTTCAGGACCCGTACGGTTCTCTCAATCCCCGCATGACGGTGGAGGATATCATCGCGGAACCGCTCCGGATCCACAAAGCAGCCGCAGGAGCCGCCCTTGGCCGAAGAGTGGCAGAGCTTATGGATCTGGTAGGATTGGATCCCAGGTTGGCCAGAAGATATCCCCATGAGTTCTCCGGGGGCCAGAGGCAGCGCGTCGGCATTGCAAGAGCATTGGCCTTGAGCCCGAAGCTGGTTGTTTGCGATGAGCCTGTTTCGGCACTCGATGTGTCTATTCAAGCGCAGGTTGCCAACCTGCTGATGGATCTGCAGGATCAATTCGGCTTGTCGTACCTATTTATTTCACACGATCTCAGTTTGGTGAAGGTGATTGCCCATCGTGTGGCCGTGATGTATTTGGGCAAAATCGTGGAGATGGCCTGTCGTGAAGAGCTCTACGGCAATCCGCTTCATCCATATACCCAGGCACTGATTTCCGCAATCCCAGTACCCGATCCAAAAGTGAAGATGAAGCCCATCCTGCTCAAGGGAGAGATCCCCAGCCCGATCAACCCGCCTCCGGGATGCCGGTTCCATACCCGGTGCCCGTATGCGATGGATGTCTGCCGCACTGTGGAACCGGATTTGGTTTCGGTTGGGGAAGACCACCTCGCAGCTTGTCATTTAATCAAAAGGAAGGATCCGGCACCGGCAAAATAAGATGCTGGTGTCCTTTTTTATTAATAGAAGGTTTCAGTGAAAGGGATTCGGCTGGTAAAAGCCTAAAGTAATGTTTGAAAGAAATCTGCGGAGGGGGCTGTCGGCGATGGACACAATGAAAGCTTTAGTCAAGAAATACCGGAGACCAGGTTTGTGGTTGGACGAAGTGCCGATTCCGGCGATCGGCAAGAATGATGTGCTGGTCAAAGTGATCAAGACATCGATCTGCGGGACTGATGTGCATATTTACGATTGGGATCAATGGGCAGAAGCCACCATTCCGGTGCCGATGGTAATTGGCCATGAATTTGTCGGACGAATTGCTGCCATGGGTGAGAATGTAAGTGGTTTTGAAGTCGGTGATTTGGTTTCGGCCGAGGGCCACCTGGTTTGTGGGAGATGTCGGAACTGCCTGGCCGGGCGCCGCCATCTGTGCAACAAAACCTTGGGAGTAGGTGTGAACCGCCCAGGCGTTTTTGCTGAGTACGTTGCGATTCCCGCGTCCAATGTGTGGCTATGCAATCCCAACATCGATCTGGACGTTTTAAGCTGTTTCGATCCCCTCGGCAACGCTGTCCACTCCGCTTTGGCCTTCGATCTGTTGGGGGAGGATGTGCTGATCACTGGCGCAGGCCCGATAGGATGTATGGCCGCGGCGGTCGCCAAGCATGCTGGCGCCCGCCACGTTGTTGTCACCGATCTGATTCCCTACCGGCTGGAACTTGCCAAGAAAATGGGGGCTACTCTCACTGTGGATGTGCGCCGCGATAACCTGGCTGACGTCATGCATAAGCTGGGGATGAAAGAGGGTTTTGATGTTGGGTTGGAAATGTCCGGTTCAGGCGACGCTTTCAGAAGCATGCTGGACCTGATGTGTCACGGCGGCAAAATCGCGATGCTGGGAATCATGAAATCCGACACCCAAATCGATTGGAACAAGGTCGTGTTCAGCGGCATCACCATCAAAGGCATTTACGGCAGGGAAATGTATGAGACATGGTATAAAATGACCACCATGATTGAAAGCGGCTTGGATATTTCACCGGTCATCACCCACCGCTTCCACTACACCGAGTTTGAGCAAGGTTTCGCGGTGATGAAAAGCGGATTGTCGGGCAAAGTGATTCTGAACTGGGAGGAATGAAGATGAAGAGCGCATACCGTTACTTCATAGAACAGGCGGAGACAATCAAAGCCAGCGGTTTGTGGAAAGACGAACGAGTGATCACCACACCGCAAAGCGCCTATATAGACACTATCAGCCACAAGCAGGTACTAAACATGTGTGCCAACAACTACCTGGGGCTGGCCAATCACCCGAAAGTAATCGAAGCGGCAAAGCAAAGCTATGATCAATATGGGTACGGCTTGTCCTCGGTCCGTTTCATCTGCGGCACTCAGACTGTCCACAAGGAACTGGAAGCGAAAATCTCTGGTTTTTTGGAGACAGAGGACACCATCCTGTATTCATCGTGCTTCGACGCCAACACTGGTTTGTTTGAAACACTGCTGGGCCCGGAGGACGCTGTCATCAGCGACCAATTGAACCATGCCAGCATTATCGACGGAGTCCGCTTGTGCAAGGCACAGCGTTATGTCTATCGAAACAACGACATGGATGATCTGGAATCCAAGCTTAAAGAAGCAAGTTCCTGCCGGATCAGGATGATCGCCACTGACGGGGTGTTTTCCATGGATGGGATTATCGCCAACCTGAAGGCAATCTGCGATCTGGCGGACAAATATGATGCACTGGTCATGGTTGATGACAGCCACGCCACAGGTTTTATGGGTAAGCGGGGCAAAGGCACCCATGAACACTGTGGTGTCATGGGCAGAGTCGACATCCTCACCGGCACCTTGGGCAAAGCGCTGGGGGGAGCGAGCGGCGGTTACACCAGCGGCCGAAAAGAGATTATCGATCTTTTGCGCCAGCGTTCTCGCCCGTACCTGTTCTCAAACACTCTGGCACCTTCCATTGCGGCATCGGCCTGTGCTGTCTTTGACTTGTTGGCGGAGAGCACCGAGTACCGTGATCGGCTGCACACCAACACTGGTTATTTCCGCAGTGCGCTAAAAAAAGCCGGATTTGACATTGTCGACGGCGAGCATCCTATTGTTCCGATCATGCTTTATGACGCTGTCGCCGCCCAGGAGATGGCCCGCCGCGCGCTGGAGCAAGGAGTGTATGTGACTGGTTTCTTCTACCCGGTGGTGCCTAAAGGACTGGCCAGAATCAGGACACAGGTTTCTGCGGCACATTCGGAGGCAGATCTCGATTTTGCCGTCGACGCCTTTGTGAATGTGCGCCGGGAGATGATGGCCGAAGGTCTGTGGCCGTCGGCAAAATAGTAACGCGAGCTTATTCCCTAAATCCCCCCCAGGCATATCTTGTATTGTGAGAAGTAAATGTCAGAATATAGGGGGGAATTGGATGCTGCAGGAGTGGCTTAAGACTGTTCCTACCAATCCCGGGTTAGGTTCGAAAGCGTTGAATTATAAATTCAATCGGATTTTCCCGAAGCAGATGAAGGTGGACTATACGGCGTACACAACTGCGAATCAGCCGGCAGCGCATCGATGGGCGAGCACTTGGGGCATGACATGGAAACCGGCTGGAAAACAGCGATACAGTTGATCCGGAGGCTGGGCCAAGAGGTTTGGCCTAGCCTCTCGTTTGGGCCAAAAACTGACAAGATTCACCTTATTTCCGGTACAGGCAGGATAATCAGTGTTGTTAAGAGAATATTCAAGTTTAAATACAGCTGTATCGAATTTTGGGGGGGAACGGGCCTGACATCGAGGAAGCGTTTGGGGGACATTCTTGTTGAGGCTGGGTTCTTGAATCAGGATCAGATTCAACAGGCATTGGAGTACCAGCGAAAATCAGGTGCTAAACTAGGGGATATACTAATACGGCTTGGAATGATCACCCCAGAAGCCATGGCTGACGCATTAAGCATTCATCTTGGATATCCCAGGATCGATCTGGCACGCCAGTATCTTGATCAGGAAGTGATCAGCCTGGTGCCGGATCAATTCCTGCATGAAAACAATGTGCTGCCGCTGCGTGTTGAGAACAGGATCCTGACAGTAGCCATGACCGATCCCCTTGACATATTTATTATTGATGAACTGCAGCGGATCACAGGCATGTCGATTGAGCCGGCGATCGCTACCGCGGAAGAAATCAAGACTGCCCTCAGCCGCACCAGGGATATTGCCTCAACCGCAAGAAAAGTTTTTGACCGCTTTGCTGATGATGAAGACGAGGAGGACGCTTATCCTAAGGAGGAGCAGTACCTGGGCGATGCACGATCAAGTCCATAAGTGTGTGTAAAATCCCTCGGTTAGATGAACTCAGCGTATTGGGGTAACCTTACTTACTTTTTTTGCTTGTTGCTGTTGTTTTTTCCATTCATGGTATTCCGTCATGTCCAGGT
>Ga0208564_1002185_pt1 | contig 15693 bp, 12 predicted proteins | sample AD_UKC073_MetaG_FD_184439 | JGI IMG/M metagenome (GOLD analysis project Ga0208564, IMG submission 184439) | Active sludge microbial communities of municipal wastewater-treating anaerobic digesters from USA - AD_UKC073_MetaG (SPAdes) (version 2) | ecosystem: Engineered > Bioreactor > Anaerobic >... | reverse complement strand
GACCGCGCCCGCCACCTCGTCGATGAGCGGGTGCCCGTCGGCGAGCTGCCCGGAGGCGAACTGTCCCCCGGGCCAGGTGACCCGGGGCTCGTGGTGACGTAGCCACGGGTCGGTGCCCGCGGCATCCCCAATGGCTTCTTCGAGCGCCAGGCGCGCGAGCGCCGGGTCCTCGCCGAGGCGCACCCCCATCCGGCCCTCGGCGACGAGGAGGTCAGGGACGGAGCTGGCCCAGTCGCCGGCGTGGACGGTGCCGATGGAGATGCCGTAGGGCAGCGGGTTGTCGCCGAAGAGCGGGTGCAGGTCGGTGTTGCGGCGAGCCTCGAGGCTGCGCAGGGCCAGGTGCAGCGGCCAGAACGACTCGAACGCCGAGACCCCCTCGACGCGGGTGCTGCCGTGGGCGGCTCGGCCGGTGACCTCGATGCGGAAGGTGAGGGCGCCGGCGTTCGCCGTGACGAGCCGGCCACTCGTCGGCTCGGTGATGACGGCGACCTCGCCCCGGTGTCCGCGGCGCAGGGTGGCGAACGCGCCCAGACCGCCGTCCTCCTCGCTGACGACGCTGTGCAGCGCCAGGCGTCGCTCTGTGCACACCCCCGAGCGGTGCAGCGCGCGGGCCACGGCGAGGTTGACGGCCATTCCGGCCTTCATGTCGCAGGCACCGCGACCGTGCAGCACCCCGCCGTCGATGCGCGCCGAGAACGGGTCGCCCGAGTGCCAGTTCGCGAGGTCACCGACGGGCACGACGTCGACGTGCCCCTGGAGGACCAGCCCCGGCTCGCCCTCCCCGGATGCCGTGCCGACGACACCGTGCCCCTCGAGCCGCGGCACCTCCGTCCCCGGGAAGTCGGGGTCGGCGCGCAGGTCGTCGAGGTCGAGGGACCACAGGTCGACCTCGAGCCCGGCCTCCTCGAACCACCGGGCGACGGTGTGCTGGAGGTCGGCCTCGGCGTCTGTGCCGGTGACGCTCGGGGTGCGCACGAGCTCGACCAGGGTCGCGACCAGCTCGGTCTCGTCGATGGCGTCGAGGACCCGCCGCTCGGCAGCGCTGAGGTCGGCGGACATGGACGGCACTCTAGGTGGCGGCGCCGGCTCTCGGCACGCGGGCGGCCGGTGCACGGAATGCCACCGCCCCCGGCCGGGTTGGCTCGTCAGTGACCGCCCCCACCCAAGCGAGAATCACCCGCGCCAGCGTCGGGCTGCGCAGCGAGCGTGGCCCGGTCCTGCTCGCGGTGATGCTGAGCACCGGGCTGGTCGCCATCGACGCGACGATCCTCGCCGCAGCGGTGCCCGCGGTCGTGCGTGACCTCGGGGGGCTGAGCCAGTTCCCGTGGCTGTTCTCCGTCTACCTCCTGGCCCAGGCCGTGTCGATGCCGATCTACGGCAAGGTCGCCGACGTCGTCGGTCGCAAGCCGGTCATGCTCGTCGGCGTGGGGCTGTTCGTGCTCGGCTCGCTGCTCTGCGGACTCGCCTGGTCGATGGGCAGCCTCGTGGCGTTCCGGCTCCTCCAGGGCCTCGGCGCCGGTGCGGTGCAGCCGATCGGCATGACGATCATCGGGGACATCTACTCGGTGGCCGAGCGCGCCACGGTCCAGGGCTACCTCGCGGCCGTGTGGGCGATCTCGTCACTCGTCGGCCCGACCCTGGGCGGCATCTTCGCCGACTACCTGTCGTGGCGCTGGATCTTCTTCGTCAACCTGCCGCTCGGTGCCGTCGCGACGTGGATGCTGTGGCGCCGGCTCGAGGAGAAGCGCACCGCACGCGACCCCGTCGCCCCCCGGGCGCGCACCGACGTGCTCGGCGCGCTGCTGCTCCTCGTCGGAACGGTCGCCCTGCTCGTGGCCCTGCTCGAGGGCGGGGTCGTCTGGGCCTGGTCCTCACCGGCCAGCATCGGGCTGCTCGTGGTGTCGGTCGTCGCCCTCGTGGGGTTCGTGCTCGTCGAACGGCGCGCCCCCGACCCGGTGCTGCCGTTGTGGGTCTTCGGCCACCGGGTCGTCGGCGCGGCGATGGCGACGTCGTTCGTCGTCGGCGTCCTGCTGCTCGGCCTCACGTCGTACGTTCCGCTGTTCGCGCAGGGGGTGCTCGGAACCGGTGCCATCGTGGCCGGCTTCGCGCTCGCCGCGATGACCATCGGCTGGCCGATCGCGGCGACGACGTCGGGCCGGATCTACCTGCGCTTCGGCTTCCGGGCGACGACCCTCCTCGGGGCCCTGCTCGCCCTCACCGGTGCGGCGCTGCTCCTCACGGTCGACGGGTCGAGCTCGGTGCTGCACCTCGCGGCACCGAACTTCGTCATGGGCCTGGGGTTCGGGTACGCCGCGAGCCCGGCGATCGTCGCCGCCCAGTCCTCGGTGGGCTGGCAGCAGCGGGGGGTGGCCACGAGCGCGACGCTGTTCGCCCGCTCCGTCGGCAGCGCGGTGGGCGTCGCGGCCTTCGGTGCGATCGCCAACGTCGTCGTGCGCTCCCGGCTGGGGAGCACGCCGACCGACCTGGAGTCGACACCGCCGGGGGTCCTGGAGCCGGCGATCCACGCCGTGTTCGTCGCCTCGGTCGGGGTCGCGGTGCTGCTCGTCGTCGCGGCGGCCCTGATGCCCAAGCGGGTCGACGAGGTCACCGGCTGACTGAGCGCGGGTGGAGGTGATACCGCTCGCGAATCCGCGCGGCTGGACCTCGATCGGATGCCGTGTACCGGCATCACACCGCGGTTGGCCTGCCTGCGTGACGACGAGCCCCGACACGGAGCGTGCACGCCCCCCCCCCGGACGCAGGATCCCCGTGGTCGGTGCGACCCGAACGCTGCGTCCGGCGACTTGGCTGCTCAGGAAGCCACAATGCCGGACGTTGTCGAGGACTTCTCCGTTGCCCCAGCGACCAGCATGCCGGACGTCAGGAGGACGAACGGGGAACCTGGTGGGTCTCGCGGGCGCGCAGCCACGGGATGACGGCGAGCAGCGTGATGAGCCCGGTCGTCCCGAAGGCCAACGGGTAGCTGCCGAAGTCGATGAGCGCCCCGGCGAGGACCGGGCCGATGATCGCCCCGGTGTCGGCCGACATCTGGAACGCCGCGAGCGCCGGGCCACCGTTGCGCTCGCGCCCGACGATGTCGGCCAGGCCCGCCTGCTGCGCAGGGTTGAGCGCACCCGCCCCGACGCCCGCGACGACCGAGAGAACGACCAGCATCGGCAGATCAGTGGCGAACCCGGTCACGGCCGTCGCGACCCCGCTGATGAGGAGCCCACCGATGATGAACGGGCGGCGACCGAGCCGGTCCGACAACCGCCCGGACACGGTCAGACCCACGGCGTTGCCCGCGGCGAAGACCGCCAGCGCCGTGCCCGCCACCCACGGCTCCTTGCCGATGACCACGGCGGCGAACAGCGGCAGGATCGCGTTGCGCACCCCGAAGTTGGCCCAGCCGTTGGCGAACGCCGAGCCGATCGACGCCCGGTAGGCCGAGTCGCGCCAGGCATCACGCACCGTCATGACGGGCAGGACCGGCGCCCCGTCGGCAGGGCGCAGCGACGCCTCCCGCAGGAAGACCCCGACGACGGTGGCGGCGACGAGCAGTGCCACGGCGTAGACGATGAACGGCACGCGCAGGCCGAGGTTGCCGAGCAGCCCCCCGACCACGGGCCCGAGGATGCCGCCGAACAGGAACGCCGACGCGTACGCGGACGACACCCGGGCACGGATCGTCGGCGGCGCCAACCGCACCATGAGGGCCACCGCGGACACCGTGAACATCACCGACCCGATGCCACCGACGCCGCGGAAGACCAGCAGCTGCCAGTAGTTCTGGGCGAAGGCGGTGGCACCGGTGGAGATGGCGACGATGACCAGGCCGAGCAGGTAGATCGGCCGCTCCCCCATCCGGGCGATGAGCCGTCCGCCCGCCGGGGCGAACACGAGCCGGAAGAACGCAAACGCGCTGACGACGATCGAGCTGGCGGTGGCGCCCACCCCGAAGCTCTGCGCGAACTGTGGCAGCACCGGCAGGATCAGCCCAAAGCCCAGCGCGATGACGAATGCCGACGCGATGAGCACCCAGATCTCCCGCGGGATCCGCACGTCCTCGGCGGCAGGGGTCACGGGGCTGGCGGACACGATCGACCAGTATGCCTGCCACCCCCGTCACCCCGGGCATCCGCACTTCTTGCGCTCCAGCCACCGTTCAGCAGGTGGCTGGAGCGCAATCAGTCAGAAGGGGTAGGTGAGGATCCACGGCAGGAAGCGCTCGCCGCGTCGGCGGCTGCGGCGCAGGGTCACGGCGCTCCACACCAGGGCGATGACGACGAGGCCGACCCCGATCGGGAGGGCCACCCCCCACACCTGTTCACGCACCAGACCCGCTGACCGCGCCTCCGGGGCCCCGGTGAGCTCGTTGCCAGCCAGGGTGACGCAGCCGAAGTCCAGCCGGTCCGAGAACTCCATGACGGCCGCGCCGTCCGCTGCCCGGTACAGACCGCCGGATGCCGTGAGCGGCACGTTGCCCTGCCACACCGGGTCGCAGGCGCCCCAGTCCCCGGGGGCGTCGATGTCCCCGCCAGCGAAGGCGACCCGCTCCCCCGTCCGCGTGTCGACGAGGACCCCCGCCACGGCATCCGACCCGGTGACCGCGGGGAAGATCACGAGCACGCTCGACCCGTCGGGTGAGGCGTGGGCCGCCGACGGCGAACCGAGGCCCTCGACCGCCCCGCCGTCGATCGGGCGCAGGTCCGTCCACGCCGCATCCCCCGGGCTGCGGGTCACGAGGTGGAGGGTTCGGATGCCGTCGACGTCGCTGACGCGGACCCCGAGGGCGGTTGCCGCATCCAGCCAGCCAGCGGGCAGCACCGCGGTGTCGTCGGTGGCCGTCACCCACAGCGGGTTGGCGAAGGCGTCGAGAACGGTCGGGCCGTCAGCGGTGTCGAGCAGGACCAGCTGGGAGTCAGGACTCCACCGCCCGTCGCTCAGCACCGGGCCGCCGGGGTCCGGCTCACCGCGCATCGGCTGCACGAGGGAACCGTCCCTGAGGTCGACGATGCCTTCGGAGGTGAGCAGGTGGTGACCGTCGGGGGCGAGCACCCCGCTTCGTGCGGCGGGCGAGGTGCCGTGCACGGCATCCAGCAGACCAGCCCGGGTGACGACGTAGGTCTCGACGGGTGCGTCGCCCACGGCGGCCACGAGGGCGAAGACAGGGCTCGGACCGCCCCGGAAGCTCCCCGGGGCGAGAGCGGAGACGAACTGCGGGTACGGCGGCCCCTCGCCGTCAGCCGGCGGCGCGAGCACGGGCGTTCGCATCACCAGGGCAACCGCAGCCACCAGGAGCAGCGCGAGTCCGGTGAGCCCGGCCGCGGCGAGCCGAGACACCATCGCCGAGCGGCGACCCCGGCCCCACAGCGTCGCGGCATCCGGGCCAGCCAGGTGAGCGCGCTCGAGCGTGTCGGCAGCAGACGCGCGCAGCACTCGCCCGAGCTCCTCAGTGGGTGCACTCATCGGGGGGCCTCCTCACGGCCGAAGGTGTGGGCGAGTTCGGGTGCGAGCACGCGCAGTCGCTCGAGGGCGTGCCGGGTCTGCGACTTCACGGTGCTGACCGAGCACCCGAGCACGCGGGCGGCATCCACCTCGGTGCGGTCCTCGTAGAACCGGGCGACGAGCACCGCGCGCTGCCTGGGCGTGAGCCTGGCGAGCGCGTCGAGCAGGGTCAGACGCGTGGCGAGGGCGTCGACCCCGTCGCCGGAGGTTCGGGCGGGTCGGATGCCGTCGGGCTCGGTCGGGTCGACCGGGTCGGGTTGGCGCCGCCGCCACCGCCACGCGTCGATCCAGCGGGTGTACATGACCCGACGGACGTAGGTGTCGACGGCGCCGGGGTCGACGCGGTGCCAGTGCCTCGCCGCGCGAACGAGGGCTTCCTGCACGAGGTCCTCGGCGGAGTGCGCGTCGCCGGTGAGGAGCACGGCGGTGCGCAGCAGCGGCTCCCACCGTTGCTGCACGTACGCCTCGAACTCCTGCCGGTCCGCCATGCCCACCCCTCTCGTCGTGCCCGATCCTCGCGGGTCACCCAGGAAGACGGGCGCCGACCCTCCCACGGGTGGATGCCGGGGCCAGGATTCCGCGGTGGCCTCGAGCGCGTCGGGTGCCGGCGGTGGTCAGCCGCGCGACGGCGGGAGGAACGCCTGCGGGGCCTGCGAGCCCTCGCGCCAGGACCGGCGGCGCAGGAACCAACCGGCGAGCAGCACCAGGGGAACGGCGACGAGCAGGCGCGTGCCCCAGACCCACGCCCGCTCCTGCCACACCGCTGCGGAGTTGCGCAGGCCCACCCCCCGCAGCTCGTCGCCCGCGAAGCTCACGCAGGGCGACTCGTAGCGCGACGACACCGCGACCGGGCCGGTGTCGATCGCCGGAGCCGTCGTGCGGACCGTGCCGTCGGTGATGACCGGCTCGCCAAGGCGCCAGGCCGGCCGGCACCCCCAGCCGTCCCAGGTCAGCGAGGTGTGGGGGAACACCGTCGGGTCGGTGCCCGAGCTCTCGTCGTCGGGAGGGCCGGCGTTGGCCCCGGTGCGGACGTCGTACACGGTCGCCCGGGTGGACGACGCCTGGTTGGTCGCCGGGTCGAGGATGCCCTCGGTCAGCAGCACTCGACGGCGGTCGGGCGACAGGTCGGCCCGCAGGAGACCGCTCGCGTCGAAGACCTCCCCGTCGGCGTTCGGCTCGAGGTCCGGGACGGAGACCTCCCAGGTCGGCTCGCCCACCCGCCAGGTGCGGCCCTCGAGACCCCTCGCCCCAGGGGACCCGACGTCGACGAAGGCGAGCACGGTGTCGTCGTCGAGCCAGCCGGCGACGACCGGGACCTGGCCACCGGCGAGCAGCGGGGCCTCGGTGACCGTGCCGTCGGTCGCGACGACGAACCCGCTGGACCTCGGTAGCCCCTGGTTGATGGCGTCGACGTAGACGCGCCGCGAGTCCGGCGACCACCAGTCGGTGCCCTCGGCCGGCATCCGGCTCGACTCCAGCCCCTGGCGAACCGGCAGCGAGGGCAGGGTGGCGCCGCGCACGAGGTCGGTGAGCACGAAGCCGCGGGCGAGCCAGCGCCCGTCGGGCGACAGCGCGGGCTGGCCCGAGGTGCCCAGGGGCGCGTCCGGAAGCACGAGGCGCGTCACGGCGCCGCGAGGGGATGCCGCGAACAGCTCGCCGACGTCGCCGTGGGTCGCGACGACCGCTGCCGTCACCCCCGGGCGACCCGTGGCCCCGACGAACGGCGGCTTGGCGATCGTCGAGGGGAACGCCGTGAGGTGCACGGCTCCCGCGTCGTCGACGCCCACGGCCGGGACGGCAGCCCGCGGCGCTGCGCCGGGCCACACGATCAACCCGACGAGCGCCGCCACGCATGCCGCGGCGAGGACCGGCACGAGCCGGGCCGTGAGCCGCCGTCGCCGCCCGCCGGCCCAGAGGTCACCGGAGGAGGGCGGCGCGAGGCCGTCCTCGACGTCGTCGACGAGGTCGCTCAGGGCGGCGCCAAGGCGGTCGGTGCTCATCGGAGCGACTCCTCTCGACCGAAGGTGGCCGCGAGCTCGGGGGCGAGCACCCTCAGCCGCTCCAGCGCGTGGCGGGTCTGGGACTTCACGGTGCTCACCGAGCAGTCGAGCACGCGGGCGGTGTCGGTCTCGGTGCGGTCCTCGTAGAAGCGGGCGACGAGCACCGCGCGCTGGCGCGGGGTCAGGCGGCGCAGGGCGTCGTTGAGCGTGAGGCGCACGTCGACGGCATCCGCGGCACTGCCGCTGCGGGGGACGCCGTGCTCGGCGTGGTCGACCGGGTCCGGCTGGTGGCGGCGCCATCGCCAGGCGTCGACCGAGCGGGTGTAGAGGATGCGGCGCACGTAGGCGTCGGCCGTGGCGGGCTCGACGCGGCTCCAGTGCTGGGCGGCGCGCACGAGGGTCTCCTGGACGAGGTCCTCGGCGGCGTGGCGGTCGCCGGTGAGCAGGGTCGCCGTGCGCAGCAGCGGCACCCAGCGCTCTCGCACGTAGGTGTCGAACGCCTCCCGGTCGGCCATCGCCCCCCCTTCCTTCGCCCTCGTGGTGTCCCGTCGTGGAGGAGTACGGACCGCGACCCTCCCACGGGTGGATGCCGGGCGTCACGGCTTTGCCGGGCGCGTCGGTCAGCGCGCGGTCACCGCCACGACGAGCGGCATCGTCGCGAGCGCGACGAGCAGGGTGTCGCGCACCCGCCACGGCGCTGGCAGCCACCAGGAGCGGGACTGCGCGGTGGCGAAGCCCCGGGCATCCATGGCGACCGCGAGTTCGGCCGCTGCCCGCAGGGTGCGCACGAGCAGCCCCATCGTCAGGGCCCCGATGTGCGCCGCGACGGTGCGCGGCGCCCGCCACGACACGCCCAGTCCGCGCACCCGCCGCGCCCTCGAGAGCTCGGACCAGATCGCCCCGAACGAGTGCACCCGTTGCAGGGCTGCGGCAGTGGCGACGACGGGGCGGTCGGGCAGCCGCAGCCGCTGGGCCAGGTGGTCACCGAGTCGGTCGGGGTCCATCCACGGGATCAGCACCGCGGACGGCAGCACGATGATGAGCACGCGCAGCGCCACGGTGAGCGCGGGGTCGAGGTCACGCCCGGCGAGGAACCACGTCGACCAGCCGACGGACAGGGCCGCCACGAGCCCGGGCAGTACCCGCAGCGCCGTGCCCCGTATCCGCGTCACGGCGCCGGGGCCGGGGGCCCACAGACCGACCACCGCCAGCACGAGCTGGGCAGCGAGCACCGCGAAGCTGACCGACCAGTGCGGCGACAACACCCCGGCCGGGACCGCGAGCAACGCCCCACCCAGCAGGGCGAGCGGCCCACAGCGCGCCACGAGGGGGATGCCGTTCGCAGGCACCTCGGGTGCCGGATCGGGCGCCCGCAGGTGCTGCACCTTCGTGGCGCGGGCGATCACGTGGGAGTCGTGGGTGGCCGTGATGACCGCCCCGCCTGCTGCGCGGTAGGCCGCGACGAGCCCGACGAGGGTAGCCCAGGTGCGGCGGTCCTGACCGACCGTCGGCTCGTCGGCCAGCAGGACCGGGGGGCCGTGGTGCAGGGCCGCCGCGACGGCGAGCCGGCGTTGCTCACCGCCGGAGAGGTGTCGGGGGTCGGCCCGCTCGAGGTGCCCCAGGCCGAGCGCGGCCAGCAGGGCACGGGCCCGGTCGACGTCAGCCTGCGGCTCATCGGCGCCCTGGGAGTCCTCCGGGTTCAGGGCCCGGGACGTCACGAGCACCTCGTCGAGCACCGTGCTGGCCACGATCGTCGAGCTGGACCACTGCGGTACCCACGCGAGGGCCCGCGCGAGCCCGGCCGCATCCAGGTCAGCCGGGCCGGCGGCATCCGACGAGGTGGGCGTGAGCGCATCCGGCGAGGTGACCCGGACGGCATCCGGCGGTGTGGGGGTGAGGAATCCGGCGAGGGTGTGCAGCACGGTGGACTTGCCCGAACCGCTGGGCCCGACGAGCGCGGTGAGGCTGCCGGGGACGGCGCGGACCTGCTCGGTCAACTCGGCCGATCGGCGGGTTCGGCGGCTGCCGTCGACGAGCCTCGTGGTGCGGTCGACGGCGAGTGGCGAGGCCGCCAGCGGTGGCAGACCCCCTCGCCGGGGCTGCGCAGCGACCAGCGCCGGGTCGACCGCGACCGGCTCCGGAGGCCCTTCACCGGGCACCCAGACACCCATGGACAGCAGGTGGTCGCGCTGAGTCGCCAGGGCGTCGCGTACCGGTCCGTCCGCGACGACCCGACCGTCATCAGAGAGCACCACGAGCCGCTCGACGAGGTCGACCCACGGCCCGAGGACGTGCTCGACGACGACCAAGGTCGGGGCTCCCGGGCGGGACGTCAGAGCCGCCACGGCGTCGCGTACCTCCTGGGCCGACTCCGGATCGAGCATGGCCGTGGGCTCGTCGAGCAGGATCACCGCCGGGTCGAGCGCGAGCGTCCCGGCCAGGGCGAGCCGCTGGGTCTGTCCCCCGGACAGCGTCGATGTCGGGGTGTCGAGCGCGAGGTCGCCCAGCCCGACGGCGGCGAGCGCGTCGGTGACCATCGAGCGGATGCCGTCGGGCGGCATCCGCACGTTCTCCGGCCCGAAGGCCACGTCGCGCCCCACCGACGCGGCGACGACACCCGCGCCCGGCTCCTGGAGCACCAACCCGACGGCGCCCGGTCGGCTGCCCGGTTGGGCGCCGTCGACGGCCACGGAGCCGGCGAGGTCACCGGCATCCGCGGTCTCGAGAAGGCCTGCAATCGCTCGCAACAGCGTCGACTTCCCCGATCCGGACGGTCCGACGAGCAGCACCCGCTCGCCGGGCTCGAGCGTCAGCGTGATGTCACGCAGCACGGGGTCGCGACGGCCGAACGGTCGCCAGCTGAGGTCGGTGACCTCCACCCGGCCGCGGGCCGCCTGCACGGGGTCGGTGCGGCCCGCCGCCGAGTCAGACAGCGTGGGACTCCCGGTGCTCCTGCCCCGGCGGGAAGGCCGAGAGCGCTCCGGCACGGGCGAGGGCTCGCACGAGCAGCCAGCCGAGGACGCCGGCGATGACCGCGCCCGACAGCATCATCGCGCCGAGGTAGACGACCTTGTCCCGCAGCACCCACTCGGCGTACCAACCGCCACCACCAGCGGGCAGGCTCATGACCTCGAAACCCCACTGCAGCGGAGCCGACAGCGCACCGGCCAGGGCAGCGACTCCGATGCTGAACGCCTTGTAGCCGAAGATCGCGAAGACCAGTTCGGCCCCGAGCCCCTGCAGGACGCCGGAGATGAGCACCGTGGCGCCCCACTCGGTGCCCGGCAGCATGGAGACCAGGGCGGCCACCACCTCGCAGAACAGGGCGGCACCGGGGCGGCGGACGACGAGGCCGCCCACGACGCCGGCGAGGAACCACGGGCCCACGAACAGACCCATGAGTGGTGCGTAGCCGATCTTCAGGGCGGTGACCGGCCCGTTGTAGAACACGCCCCAGCCCCAGAACGCGACGCCCAGGGCCGCGCCGAGGAAGGCGATCGTGAGGATGTCGACGGTGCGCCAGCCCATGAGCGGGCGGGTCGCGGTGAGGGAGCGACCGGTCGTGGACCGCGGCTCCTGCGTGGTGGGTTCGATCTGTGTGGCCATGTGAAACATCTCCCGAGGTGTGGTGTGTGTACCTCGGGGAAGTGGCCACCAGCACCCCGCGAGCCTGCTGCGGTGTGCTGGAGGACCACCTGAGATTTCCCGACTCCCTACACCGGTGCTAACCGGATCAGGTTCGAGGGTCTGCGGCTAACCGCACTCTCAGCGCTGGCGCGCTCCCCTGTCGTTGAACACGTTCACTGTAACCCCTGCGGGTTAGAGTGACCGCGAGTTCGCCGGAACGGCGACGACCGCACGCGGGGCAGACCCCGATCGATACACGACCGAAGGACAGACCACCATGGGGCCACTCGCCTGGAAGATCATGGGCACCGGCGGAGCAGTGCTCGCCGGGCTGCTCGCGACCAAGGTCGTCGACCTCATCTGGTCTCGTGCCACCCACGACGAGATCAACCCGAAGAGCCCTGAGGCCCCGATCGCCAAGGCCGTCGCGTACGCCGCCCTCACCGGGCTGGCCGTCGGCGCCGCCAAGACCCTCACCACCCGCAAGGCCGCCCAGTTCTACGAGGCCTCGGCGGGCCACCTTCCGGCAGCCATCCGCGACGAGCCGGTCTGACCCGCAGAACAGGTCAGGTCAGCCGCGCCCGACGAAGGCCAGCACCTCAGGGGGAACACGACTGGTCGTCGTCACCCACCCGTGCCCGCACCCCTCGTAGCGCACGAGGGTGCTGCCGGGGATGAGCGCAGCGGTCTCCTCGACGACGTCCCAGGCGAAGAACTGGTCATGGTCGCCGCACAGCAGGATCACGGGCACCCGGATGCCGGGTAGTGCGGGTCGCGAGTCGAACGTCACCTCCGACTCGCACTCGACGAGGACGTCGGACGGCGGGTAGGGGCGGCCGGTCACGACGGCTCGAGCCACGAGCGGCCCGAGGAGTCGGCGCAGCCAGCGAGCACGCGGCCCGGGCACGACGTACTCGGCGAACACCGCCCCGGCGGCCGAATGGTCGCCGCGTGCCACGGCATCCACGATGCGTGCGTCGATCTCACGACCCGACGCCGTGACCTCAGCAGCGGCCGACACCACCGCGACGTGGCCGAGCCGGCCACCGTGACGGCTCGAACCACTGCTGGGAGCGCCGCAGCGACCGCCCACGCGGCACCGCACTTCCCGGACCACCGCCGATGTACAACAGCACCTTCGGGCCGCTGCCCCACGTGGCGAACTCCATGCCGTTGGGGAACGAGCCATGGCGAACAGGTGTGCGAGGCATCGCGGTCAGGTGAGGTCGAGGGCTCGGGCGAGCGGCATCCCCGGCCGGTAGGCCAGGTGTTCATACGACGGCGCCTCGAGCACTGCCAGGTCGGCCCGCCCCCCGACGGCGATCCGCCCGATGTCGCCGCGCCGCAGCGCCCGAGCCCCACCGACCGTCGCCGCGACGAGCGCCTCGGCCGATGTCATCCGCATCTCGCGGACCGCGAGCGCGATGACGAACGGCATGGATGCCGTGTTGCAGGTTCCCGGGTTGCAGTCACTCGCCAGCGCCACGTCGACCCCGGCGTCGAGCAGGCCGCGAGCGTCGGGGTAGGGAGACCGGGTCGAGAACTCGACTCCCGGCAGCAGGGTCGCCACGGTGGTGCCGGCGGCCCCCACCAGGGCGTCGACGTCGGCCGGCCTGAGGAAGGTGCAGTGGTCCACGCTCGCAGCCTCGAAGTCGACGGCCAGCTGCACCCCGGGCCCGGCCGCGAGCTGGTTGCCGTGCACGCGAACCTCCAACCCGGCATCCCGCCCGGCCACGAGGACCCGGCGCGCCTCGGCCTCGGTGAAGGCGTGCGATGAGGCCGGCTCGCAGAAGACGTCGATCCACCGGGCGTGGGGGGCGCAGGCCTGGAGCATCGGCCCACAGACGAGGTCGACGTAGGCGGCCCGGTCAGCACGGGCCTCGGGTGGTACGACGTGGGCGCCCAAGAAGGTCACCTCGTCGGTGAACTCGGCGGCCAGGCGCAGCGATCGCTCCTCGTCGGCGACGCTGAGGCCGTATCCGCTCTTGATCTCGACGGTCGTCGTGCCGAGCGCCCGCATCTCGGCGATCCGGGCCCGGAGCAGGGCGCGCAGCTCGTCGTCACTGGCGGCTCGCGTAGCGCTGACGGACACCCCGATGCCGCCCCCGTCGTAGGGAGTGCCGGCCATGCGCGCGGAGAACTCACCCGCTCGATCCCCCGCGTAGACGAGGTGGCTGTGGCTGTCGACGAACCCGGGCACGACGGCGCGGCCGCCGAGGTCGAGGCGACGATCGGCCGCTGGCGCGTCAACCGCGCGCCCCACCCACTCGACGACTCCGTCGACGACGACCACCGCGGCATCCCGGAGGAGACCGAGTCGCTGCGCCACCGACGCGGCGGCATCCACGGCGATCGTGCCGTCGGCTCCGGCGCAGGTGACGAGCTCACCGATGCCGGTGACGAGCACGGCGTCGGATGCCGCGCGACCCCCCGTACCCACGGGTCGAGAGGAAGCGGGGGTGGTCATCGCCGCACCGCCGCGATCGCATCCTGGAGCAACGAGCCGACGTCTCCGAGGCGGTGCTGACCGCCGGCGACGACGTGCTCCCCACCGACGACGACGTCGGTCACATCGGCCGAGGTCGCGGCGTACACCACCTGCGCCGCGCTGCACCCGGCGGTGCGCGGGCTGTCGAGCCGCACACCCACGAAGTCGGCCAGCGCCCCCGCAGCCAGCACCCCGCCGTCGTCCCACCCGAGCGAGCGGTAGCCGTTGACCGTGGCGACGTCGAGGAGCTCGAGCGGACTGAAGCGACCACGCTCGAGGCTGTCGAGGCGCTCGTGCATCTCGACCCCGCGGATCTCCTCGAAGGGGTCGATCACCGCGTGCTGGTCCGACCCGATCGACAGCGGCGCCCCGGCATCGTGGAGGCGCCGGGCCGGGCCGATGCCGTCGGCGAGGTCGCGCTCGGTGGTCGGGCAGAAGCACGCGGTCGTGCGGGTGTCGGCGAGCAGCTCGATGTCGCGGTCGCTGAGGTGCGTGGCGTGCACGGCCGTCGTCGCCGGGGTCAGCAGCCCCTCGCGGGCGAGCAGCTCGGTCGGAGAGCACCCGTGGAAACCCTGGCAGGCCGCGTTCTCGCCCGGCTGCTCCGACAGGTGCACGTGCAGCGGCCGCCCCCCGCGCGCGGCGAACTCGCCGACCGCCGCCAGGTCGTGGGCGGGGACCGCACGCACCGAGTGCACGGCGGTGCCGATCCGGCTGGTCGCGTCGTCGGCGAGCAGGTCGACACGGTGCGCCCAGTCAGCGACGCTGCCGTCGCTGAAGCGCTGCTGCACCTCGTCCAGGGGCAGGTGTCCGTCGGCGGTGAGCCCACCCTCGAGGTAGACCGTGTCGAGCAGCGTGATCCGGATGCCGGCCGCGCGCGCCGCGTCGAGCAGCGCCACGCCCATGGCGTTCGGGTCCTCGAACCGGCGACCACCGGCGGCGTGGTGGAGGTAGTGGAACTCCCCGACGACGGTGAACCCGGCCAGGACCATCTCGGCGAAGACCGCCGTCGCAAGCGCCTGGTAGGTCTGCGGGTCGAGGCGGTGGGTCACGGCGTACATCGCCGTGCGCCACGTCCAGAAGTTGCCGCCGTCGTCGTGGGTGCGTCCGCGCAGGGCCCGGTGGAAGGCGTGGCTGTGGCCGTTCGCGAGGCCGGGCAGGGTGACGCCGTGCACGACGACGTCGCCCGGGCGGGCGGGCTCACCGGGTGTGACGGCGGCGATCCTGCCCTCGGCCACCTCGATGCGCACCGAGCGCCGGATGCCGTCGGGCAGGGCGGCGTGTTCGCACCAGTACGTGTTCACGCGGCGGGCCCTTCAGCCTGCTCATCACGCTCGCCACCGCGCGCGGCATCCGCCCCCGCGAGGTCGCTGACGACGTCGGCGAGTGCCAGCACCCCGGCGACGCAGTCGTCGGCCGAGGCCCACTCGTCGGGCGAGTGCGACACCCCGGTCGGGTTGCGCACGAACAACATCGCCGTGCGGATGCCGTCGTTCGCGAGGATTCCGGCGTCGTGGCCCGCACCCGTCCCGATCACCGGGACGCCACCCAGCCGTGCCGCCATCTGCTGCGCGAGAGCCGGGTCGAACATCGTCGTCGGGGTCCAGGACTCCTGGGTCACGAGCCCGTCGAAGTCGGCGACGACGGCCCCGACGTCCGCGACGACCCGCCGCACGGCATCCGCATCGGTGCCGCGCGCATCGAGCCAGCCCGTGGCGCCGCTGGCGATCGCGTTGACGCCACCCGGAACGACGTTGACCTTCCCGACGGTGGCGACGCAGCCGTGGTCGGTGGCGGCTCGGCGGGCGGCGATGATCATGGCGGCGAGGCCGAGCATCGCGTCCTCGCGGTCCTCGAGGCGGGTGGTTCCGGCGTGGTTGGCCTCGCCGGGGAGGTCGACGCGCCATCGGCCGTGGGGCCAGATGTCGCTGCCGACACCAACCGCATGGCCGAGGTCGACGAGGCGGCGACCCTGCTCGACGTGCAGCTCGACGAAGGTGCCGATCCGGGCGAGCGTCTCGTCGTCGCGCCCGAGCGTGCCGGGGTCGCGCCCGGCAGCTCGCATCGCCTCGG
>Ga0208564_1002182_pt1 | contig 15715 bp, 13 predicted proteins | sample AD_UKC073_MetaG_FD_184439 | JGI IMG/M metagenome (GOLD analysis project Ga0208564, IMG submission 184439) | Active sludge microbial communities of municipal wastewater-treating anaerobic digesters from USA - AD_UKC073_MetaG (SPAdes) (version 2) | ecosystem: Engineered > Bioreactor > Anaerobic >... | reverse complement strand
CCACAGCACGAAGGCGTCGGTCTTCTCGATGTCGTCGTAGCAGCCCATCGGCTCGTCGATGCCGAAGGTGCGCATGAAGCCGGCGACCGCCGACGCCATGCAGTGGCGCGCGTTGGGGTCGAGGTTGTTGGTGCGGAAGCCCGCCTTGAAGAGCTTGGAGGCCGCGTAGCCCTCCCAGATCGTCCACTGGCCCGAGCCGAACATCGCGACCGAGTTCGGCCCGTGCTTGGCCATCGCGTCCTTCCACTTCTGGGCCATCACGTCGAAGGCTTCGGTCCACGACACCGGGACGAACTCGCCGTTCTTGTCGTACTTGCCGTCCTTCTTGCGCAGCAGCGGCGTCTTCAGGCGATCCGCGCCATACATGATCTTCGACAGGAAGTAGCCCTTGATGCAGTTCAGGCCGCGATTGACCGCAGAGTCGGGGTCGCCCTGCGTGGCGACGACACGCCCGTTCTGCACGCCGACCAGCACCGCGCAGCCGGTGCCGCAGAAGCGGCACACGCCCTTGTCCCACTTGATGTCGCCGCTGGCGGCCGCGCCCGCCGCGGGCGCGCCGTCGGCCTTGGGCGCCGCGACCGCGTGGATCGGGATCAGCACCTGCGCACCGGCGGCGCCGGCGGCCGCAGCCACCGCGTTGGAACGAATGAAGTCTCGACGGTTCATGCTCATGACCGGTCCTCCGGAAGCTCGGGTTGCTCGTCGCTGTATTCGTAGGTGAGGGTCGTGCTCAGCACGCCGGGCAGCGCGTGCACGGCCGAGATCGACGGCATCACGTCCTGACCGTCGACGTCCTCGATGGTGACCACCATGCGGCAGTCGGACGGCATCGGATGGACCTGGACACCCGGGATGCCGGGCAGCTCATGCGCGAGGGCCGTCAGCCGCTCGGGGCGGACGGACAGCAGCAGACTCACCATTCTCATGTCGCACGCTCGACCGGGGGCGTTGTGTGGTCGGTGCCGGCACCGCCGGGGCCCCTCGGTGATTCCTGTTGTAAGTGGAAGTTCGCGTGAACCTTATCGATCGATGGCGGAGTGTGCCTTGACGAAAATCAAGACGAAGATGTGGCAACGCAGCAACCGCGCACGGTGCGCAGCGCTGCGTCGGCGTGGGAACCGTGGCGGGATGCGGGATTCGGCGCGCATCCGCGTGGTGTGCATGCGCAACGCACCGCCTGGCGCGCGGCGGCGGGTGTGCTGCGCGCCAGGCGGTGCGTGCGGCGGAAAAGCCACACCCCGCGCAGGGTTCCCGCGCGGGGTGCGGTGGGTCGGGTGTGTTCAGTCCTTGAGGAGCGACAGCCCCATGCGCTGCAGGATGCCGTCGAACTGGTCGGGGCCGGTGAATTCGATCACCAGCTGACCCTTGCCCCGGGCCGACTGCTTCAGGGTGACGGTGGTGCCGAGCAGGTCGCACAGCTGCTCCTGCACGCGGGCGATGTCGCCGTCCTGGGTGCGGCGCGGTGCGCGCGTGGCCGCGGTCGTCGCCTGCTCGAGGTGACGCGCCACGAGCTTCTCGGCCTCGCGCACCGACAGCCGCTTCTGGACGATCTGGTGCGCCAGCATGATCTGGCTGGCACGGTCGACGGCCAGCAGCGCGCGCGCGTGGCCCATGTCGAGATCGGACGCGAGCAGCATGGTCTGCACCGGTTCGGCGAGGTTCAGCAGGCGCAGCAGGTTCGAGGTGGCACTGCGCGAGCGGCCGATCGCGCCGGCGGCCTGCTCGTGCGAGTAGTGGAACTCGTCGATCAGGCGCTTGACCGCCTGCGCTTCCTCGAGCGGATTCAGGTCCTCGCGCTGGATGTTCTCGATCAGCGCCAGCGCCAGCGCCTGCTCGTCGGGCACCTCGCGCACGATCACCGGCACCTCGGACAGCCCGGCGAGCTGCGCCGCGCGGAACCGCCGCTCGCCCGCGATGATCTCGTAGCGCTGTGTGCCGCCCGCCGCCGCTGCACCGCCTGCGGCGGCGGCTCCGGCGGCTCCAGGCGACGATGCCGCATCGTCACCGATCGGGCGCACGAGGATCGGCTGCATCAGCCCGTGCTGCCGGATCGACGCCGCCAGCTCCTGCAGCGCGGACTCGTCCATGCGCGTGCGCGGCTGGTAGCGTCCCGCCTGCAGGCGGCCGACCGGCAGCGCGGTGACGGGACCGCGGGGCTCGGTGCCCGCGGTGCGCGGCGGTTCGTCTCCGCCCAGCAAGGCCTCGAGGCCTCTGCCCAGGCCCTTGGCTTTCGGCTTGATCATGTGGGGTGTGTCTCCCTGCGCACTGGGTTGGGAACGGGGCGCTCGACGGTGGGACCGTCTGCCGGCCCCGTGCCCGGCAGACGGCGGCGGTCCGCCCCGCGTCAGGGCAGATGCGACAGCCGCTCGATCAGTTCCTCGCCGAACTGGATGTAGGCCTTCGCGCCCTTCGACGTCGGGTCGAACACCACACCCGGCTGCCCGTAGCTGGGGGCCTCGGCCAGGCGCACGTTGCGCGGCACGATCGTCTTGAACACCTTGTCGCCGAAGTGCTGCTCGAGCTGCGCCGACACCTGCTGGGCGAGCGTCATGCGCGGATCGAACATCACGCGCAGCAGACCGATCAGCGTGAGGTCGGTGTTGAAGTTGGCGTGGATCTTCTTGATCGTGTTGACCAGGTCCGACAGGCCCTCCAGCGCGTAGTACTCGCACTGCATCGGAATGATCACGCCGTGTGCCGCGCAGAAGCCGTTGAGCGTGAGCAGCGACAGCGAGGGCGGGCAGTCGATGAGCACGAAGTCGTACTGGTCGTCGACCGCCGCGAGCGCGCTCTTCAGGCGCGTCTCGCGCTCGTCGAAGTCGACGAGCTCGACCTCGGCGCCCGCGAGCTCGCGGTTGGCCGGCAGCACGCGGTAGCCGCCCGATTCGGACACGCGGGACGCCTCGGCGACGTCGCACATCCCGATCAGCACGTGGTAGACGGTGCGCTGCAGCGTGCGCTTGTCGATGCCGCTGCCCATGGTGGCGTTGCCCTGCGGATCGAGATCGACCAGCAGCGTGCGCTTGCCCAGGCGCGCGAGCGCCGCGGCGAGATTGACCGTGGTGGTGGTCTTTCCGACACCACCCTTCTGGTTTGCGACGACGAAGATGCGTGCCATTACGGGGTGGATGCGGGGGATCGGGAATCGTCGCTCGGGGCCAGCAGCAGCAGGTGCCGTTGCGCGTCGAGCCGGGGGACCGCAAGTGTAATCGCTGACAGCATGCGCACGTCGGCCGGAAGCATCGCCAGTTCGTCCAGGGGCATCACGCCTTTCATCGCCGCCCACACGCCCTCGGGCGCAAGCAGGTGGCGGGTGAGCGCGACGAACTGCGCGAGCGACGAGAAGGCACGCGACACGACCACGCACGCCGCCGGCAGGTCGCGCGGCACCTGCAGTTCCTCGACACGTGCGTGATGGGCGCAGAGGTTGGGCAGACCGAGTTCGGCGCGCACCTGGGTGACGAAGGCCGCCTTCTTGCCCACCGTGTCGACACAGTGCACGGTGACCTGCGGCGCGCAGACGGCCAGCACGACACCGGGCAGCCCGCCGCCCGAACCGACGTCGACGACCGTGCCGCCGGCCACCAGGTACGGCTGCAGGGCCGGCACCACGGCCAGACAGTCGAAGAGATGCTGCACCAGCATCGCCTGCGGGTCCCGGATCGCGGTCAGGTTGTAGACCGCGTTCCACTTGCGCAGCAGGGCCAGGTAGCCGAGCAGTCGCGCCTGGGCCGTGTCGTCCAGCGCCAGCGACAGGTCCGCGGCGGCGGCGCGCAGCGCGTCGCGGTCCTGCCCTGGGTCGGCGGCCGGGTGCGGCGTCGCGCGCCGCATGCGGCCCGTCATTCCGGCCGCCAGGGACCGGCCGGCGGGCGCGTCGTCCGGACCGCGACGGGCGTGGGTGCGCAGCGCGTCATTCAGGCCGCCCGCGTCTCGAGAAGCCGCTTCTTCAGGTAGACGAGCAACAGCGAGATCGCCGCCGGCGTGACGCCCGAGATCCGTGACGCCATGCCGACGGTCTCGGGACGCGCCGCGACGAGCCGCCCGCGCACCTCGTTCGACAGACCGCGCACCCGCGTGTAGTCGAAATCGGGCGGAATCGCGAGGTTCTCGTTGTGCTCGTGGCGCGCGACCTCGGCCTGCTGACGCGCGATGTAGCCGGCGTACTTGCTCTGGATCTCGATCTGCTCGATCGCCTGCGACACGCGCAGCGGATCGAGGCCGAGCTCGGGGGCGCGCTGGTGCAGGCCGGGCTCGGCCAGCGTGACCAGCGCGTCGTAGCGCACCTCGGGTCGTCGCAGCAGGTCGGCCAGCGTGTAGTCGCGGTCGATCGGCTGGCCGATCACCTCGGTCGCCCGCTCGGGCGACAGGTTCGCCGGCGACACCGACACCGAGCGCAGACGCTGCAGTTCCTGCTCGATGGCGTCGCGCTTGCGGCAGAACGCGTCCCAGCGTACGTCGCCCACGCAGCCGAGCGAACGGCCGATCTGCGTCAGGCGCAGGTCGGCGTTGTCCTCCCGCAGGCTCAGCCGATACTCGGCCCGGCTCGTGAACATGCGGTACGGCTCGGTCACGCCGCGCGTGATCAGGTCGTCCACCAGCACCCCCAGGTAGGCCTCGTCGCGACGCGGACACCAGGCGTCCCGCCCCTGCACCTGCAGCGCGGCGTTGATGCCGGCCAGCAGGCCCTGGGCTGCCGCCTCCTCGTAGCCGGTCGTGCCGTTGATCTGCCCGGCGAAGAACAGACCGCCGATCGCGCGGGTCTCCAGCGAGCGCTTCAGCCCGCGGGGGTCGAAGAAGTCGTACTCGATCGCATAGCCGGGGCGGGTGAGATGCGCGTGCTCGAGGCCGGGAATCGACCGCACGAGCGCCAGCTGGACGTCGAACGGCAGGCTGGTCGAGATGCCGTTGGGATAGAACTCATGGGTGTCCAGCCCTTCCGGCTCGAGGAACACCTGGTGCGCATCCTTGTCGGCGAACCGGTGGATCTTGTCCTCGACCGATGGACAGTAGCGAGGACCCACTCCCTCGATCACGCCCGTGTACATTGGGCTTCGGTCGAGACCCCCGCGGATGATGTCGTGCGTTCGGGGATTCGTGTGGGTGATCCAGCACGGCAGCTGACGCGGATGCGTGGCCGGATCACCCAGGAACGAGAACACCGGAACGGGGTCGAGATCGCCGGGCTGTTCCTCGCACTTGGAGAAATCGATGGTGCGGCCGTCGATGCGCGGCGGCGTCCCGGTCTTCAGGCGTCCCTGTGGCAGGTTCAGTTCGCGCAGCCGCCGGGCCAGCGACACCGACGACGGGTCGCTCGCACGCCCGCCCGAATAGTTGGACAGCCCGACGTGGACGAGGCCATTCAGGAAGGTGCCGGCCGTCAGGACGACCGCGCGGCCGGTGAACCGGATGCCCAGTTGCGTGACCGCGCCCGTCACCCGGTCGCCCTCGACGATCAGGTCGTCCACCGCCTGCTGGAAGATCGACAGGTTGGGCTGATTCTCGAGGCGGCGGCGGATCGCCTGGCGATACAGCACACGGTCGGCCTGCGCCCGGGTCGCACGCACCGCCGGGCCCTTGCTGGAGTTGAGGATGCGGAACTGGATGCCCGCTTCGTCGGTGGCCTCGGCCATCGCGCCGCCCAGCGCGTCGATCTCCTTGACCAGATGGCCCTTGCCGATGCCGCCGATGGACGGATTGCACGACATCTGCCCCAGGGTCTCGACGCTGTGGGTCAGCAACAAGGTCCGCGCGCCCATCCGCGCGGCAGCGTGCGCTGCCTCGGTCCCGGCGTGGCCGCCACCGACCACGATCACATCGAACACGTCTGGATAGTTCATGCTTGCACCACTCGATTCCAACGCTGGAGGATCTCGGATCTCGGATCGCGCCTCGAACCGATCCGGACACAGCGTTGCAGGCTTCGGACGCTGTTGCACCCATGCGCGGCGTGATGCCGGCGACGCCGAAGGATCGCGGATTATAGGTGCGATCGTCGTGCGATAGAAGCCGGCGCCGTACACTGGGTGGCGCGCCCGCGTGTGTGGCCGTCGGTGTGTACCGCGCGCTGCATCACGCGGATCGCCTTCGATGTTTCACGTGGAACACACCCTGATCAATGAGCCCCGCCGAACTTCTACTGGCCCACTACCCCTGCCTTCGCGCGATTCCGCCCGAAGCCTTCGAACGCGACTGCGCGACGCTTTCCGTGATCGACGCGCCGGAGCGTACCCCGCTGTTCAGCGAGAACGAACCCTGCCGGGGCTTCCCGTTCGTCGTGAGCGGGCAGGTGCGCGTTGCCCGCGGCTCCGTCCGCGGTCGCGAAGTGGAGTTGTATCGCGTACACGCCGGCGAGATCTGCGTGGTCTCCACCGCCTGCCTGCTGGGCTCGACCGCCATGACCGCGCATGGCACCACGGCGGAAACCACCCGGCTGATCGTCGTCGGACGTGACCTGCTGGTGCGCTGGACCGCCCATGAGCCGGTCCGCATGTTCCTGCTGAGCGTGATGGCCGACCGCATGGCCGAACTGATGGAACTGGTGGAGGCCGTCGCCTTCCACCGTGTGGATCAGCGGCTGGCCCATGCGCTGCTCGGGCGAGGTCGGATCATTCACGCCACCCATCAGCAATTGGCCGACGAAGTCGGTACGGCGCGGGAGATGGTTTCCCGCCTGCTCAAGCGCTTTGCCGACCAGGGGATGCTGCGCCTGGGGCGCGAGCAGATCGAGATCGTCGACGCCGCGTCCTTGCGCGCGGCGGCGTCGGACCCCGAGTAAGGCGCCTGTGCGCGTTGCGTCGACCGCCTGCGAGGTCCGCTAGCGCTCCACACCCCAGGTCACAATGACCGGGTGCGGCCGCTGCTTGCACGCCCTGCGTCCACGCTCTGTAACCAGGGTCACAGATCCCGTTCGGGGTTTCGTCTTCAATGGAGGCTCTTCACAGCCAGAATTTCTTCAGAGGAGCTCCACATGAAAGCGAATGTCGGCGGAATCGACCGCATCCTGAGAATTGTCGTCGGCCTGGCGCTGATCGCTCTGGCCGCGACCGGCACCGTCGGAGCCTGGGGATGGATCGGCGTGGTCCCGGTGCTGACCGGCGTCTTCCGCTTCTGTCCGTTCTATCCTCTGCTGGGCATGAACACCTGTCCGCTCGAGCAGCGCAAGGGCGCCTGACGGCGCGCCCTCCCCTGCGTGGGCCGGCACCGCGTTGCGGCGCCGGGATCTCTCAGTCGACCAGCAGCGCGCGGACCCGCTCCGCGATCGCCAGCGATGAGGTCAGGCCGGGCGACTCGATGCCGAACAGGTTGACGAGGCCCGCCACCCCATGGGTCTGCGGGCCCGAGAAGACGAAATCGGCCGCGGCCTGCCCGGGGCCGACGACCTTGGGACGGATGCCCGCATAGCCCGGCTGCAGGGCGCCATCCGGGAGTCCTGGCCAGTAGCGGCGGATCTCCTCGTAGAACCCGTCCGCACGGCGCGGGTTCACTTCGTACTCCGGGCGCTCCACCCACTCCACGTCCGGCCCGAACTTGCCCTGACCGGCAAGATCGAGGGTCAGGTGCACGCCCAGCCCAGCCTCGTTGGGGATCGGGTAGATCAGCTGACTGAAGGGGCACCGTCCACTCAGGGTGAAGTAGTTCCCCTTCGCATACCAGGCCTTGGGCACATGCTCCGCCGCCAGCCCCTCGATCCGGCGCGCAAGATCGGGCGCATCGAGCCCCGCGCTGTTGATCAGCTGGCGACAGGCCAGCTCGGTGGTTGCACCCTCCGGACCGATCTCGAGATGAAACCCACCGGTCACCACCCGCGCCCGGCGCAGCGGGCTCAGCTTGGCGAGCATGGCGCCTGCGTCCTCCGCGTCGCCCAGGTAGGCCAGCATCAGGCCGTGGCTGTCGATGATGCCGGTCGACGGCGAACGCATCGCCGCCACGCACTGCAGTGCGGGTTCCATCGCGCGCGCCGCCTCGGCATCCACCAGGTGCAAATCATGCACACCGGCCGCGATGGCGCGTTTGCGGATCTTTTCAAGCGCAGGGATCTGAGTGTCGTCCGCTGCGACGATCAGTTTGCCGCAGCGGCGATGACGGACGCCGTGCTCCTCGCAATAGCGGTACAGGAGTTCGCGGCCGGCGACACACAGCTCGGCCTTCAGGGAGCCCTCCTCGTAGTAGATCCCGGCGTGGATGACTTCGCTGTTCCGCGCGCTGGTTCCACTGCCGAAATGCGCTTCGGATTCGAGGATGACCACTTCGTGCCCGGCACGTGCCAGTGCGCGCGCGATCGCAAGTCCAACGACTCCTGCCCCGACAACAACCGTATCGACCCGATCCATGTCTTCTTCCGATTCATGTGTCCGGCACGTGCTGCTGCGTGCCGCGTCCTGTACGACATCCTAGCCGTGTCGGGCTGGCCCGTTACGCGCTTGGATGCGCGTCTTCGCCACGCCTGGCGGTCGTGGGGCGGGCCGTCCTCCGCGCTCCGGTCTTGTTTCACGTGGAACATGCTTCCTCGGTCGCCTCGAGTGTGTTCTTTGCGGTTCACACCAGGGTGCCACGCGGAAGCTGTTTCACGTGAAACACGCGATCGTGTCCAACCCAGGGCTGTTTCACGTGGAACACGCGCGCGCGCTGGCTCAGACCTGTTTCATGTAAACCGCGACACCCCCGGCGGCCTCTTGCCCACCTCGGCCGATGGTCGCGCCTCGGGCATCACCCCTTGCGATCCGCCAGGATCATCTCCGCCGCACGCTCCGCAATCATCAGCGTCGGCGAGTTGGTATTGCCAGACGTGATGGTCGGCATCACCGACGCATCCCCGATACGCAACCCTGCAACGCCATGACACTGCAGCCGTGCGTCGACGACGGATCCGCGGTCCGACGCCGGCCCCATCCGACAGGTGCCCACCGGATGGAAGATCGTCGTCCCGATGTCACCGGCCGCTTGCGCAAGCTCTTCGTCGCTCTGCACCGACGGACCCGGCAGGTACTCCTGGGGTGAGAACGGTTTGAGCGCATCCCCACCGACAATTCGCCGTGTGAGCCGGATCGAATCCGCCGCCACCCGTCGATCCTCTTCCGCCGTCAGGTAATTGGGCCGGATCGCCGGCGCCGCGGTCGGATCAGAGGACTGCAGATGCACGGAGCCGCGCGACGCGGGCCGAAGGTTGCACACCGACGCGGTGAACGCAGGGAACGCGTGCAAGGGTTCGCCGAATCGATCGAGCGACAGGGGCTGCACGTGATACTCGACGTTGGCCGTCGCCTGCCCCGGATCGGATCGCGCAAACACCCCCAGCTGGCTGGGCGACATGGTCATCGGGCCGCGTTTGAACAGCACGTAGTCGAGTCCCATGCGCAGCTTGCCGAACAGGCTGTTGGCCTGCTGGTTCAAGGTGACGACGTTGCGCACCTTGTAGATCGTGCGCAACTGCAGATGATCCTGCAGATTCTCACCCACCCCGGGCAGTGCGACCCGCGGCCGGATCCCGGCCGCCTGCAACACCGAAGGCGCACCGATGCCGGACAGCTCCAGCAGGTGCGGCGTGCCCACCGCCCCCGCGGCCATCACCACCTCATGCGTGGCCTGCGCCGTGCGCAGATCCGCCGAGCCTGCACGCCGGTACTCGACGCCCGTGACGCGCCGGCCGTCTTCCGTCAACGTCAGCCGGTGCACGTGCGCGCTGCTGATCACCGTCAGATTGGCGCGCTGGCGCACCGGATGCAGGAACGCCTTGGATGCGTTCCAGCGCACGCCGCGCTTCTGGTTCACCTCGAAATAACCGCAGCCGAAGTTGTCGCCGCGGTTGAAATCGCTGCTCGGCGGAATGCCCGCCTGCGCCGCCGCCTGCTGGAACGCGTCGAGCAGATCCCAGCGGATGCGCGGCCGCTCGACCCGCCATTCGCCCCCATGGCCGTGCAGGGGGTCCGAGCCGCCGCCGTCCAGCCCGTGGTAATCCTCATGACGCAGGAAGTACGGCAACACCTCGTCCCACGACCAGCCCGGGTTGCCAAGGGCGGCCCATTCGTCGTAATCCCGACGCTGGCCCCGCATGTAGATCATCCCGTTGATCGACGAGCAACCGCCCAGCACCTTGCCCCGCGGGTACTTGATCGAGCGGCCGTTGAGCCCGGGCTCGGCATCGGTGGAGAACAGCCAGTCGGTCCGGGGGTTGCCGATGCAATACAGGTAGCCGACCGGAATGTGGATCCACACATAGTCGTCCTGCCCGCCCGCCTCGAGCAGGAGGACGCGGTTGGCCGGATCCGCGGACAGCCGGTTCGCCAGCAGGCAACCGGCGGTGCCGGCTCCCACCACAACGTAGTCGTAACGCTCCATGGGCTCCTCGCCATCGACCCCGCTCAGGGATGCCTGCAGATGGGTCGCTTGATGATGGGATGCGTACAGACGCGACGCATCGGGATCCTCGACCGGGTCGACGCGCGCCGAACGGCCACCGACCGGCCAAGCCCGTCGACGACGCGACCAAGTCCGTCGACGACGCGGCCAAGCCTGCTCGCGACCCGGCCCGGTCCGTTCACAGACCCGCCAGGCACAGGTACTTGAGCTCGAGGTACTCGTCGATCCCGTACTTCGAGCCTTCGCGGCCCAGTCCAGACTGCTTCACGCCACCGAACGGTGCGACCTCGGTCGACAGGTTGCCGCTGTTCACGCAGACCATGCCCGATTCCAGCGCCTCGGCCACGCGGAAGATGCGCCCGATGTCGCGCGAATAGAAGTACGACGCCAGGCCGAATTCGCTGTCGTTGGCCATCTCCAGCACCTCTTCGTCGGTGTGGAAGCGGAACAGCGGCGCCACCGGCCCGAAGGTCTCCTCCTTCGACACCCGCATGGGCCGGGTCACCCCTGTCAGCACCGTCGGCTCGAAGAACAGCCCGCCAAGCGCATGGCGCCGGCCGCCGACCTTCACGGTCGCACCCTTCGCGACGGCATCCGCGATGTGCGCCTCCACCTTCGCGAGTGCCGCCTCCTCGATCAGCGGTCCGATCACCACGCCCGCCTCGACGCCTGCACCCACCTTGAACTGCGCCACCTTGGCGGCGAACTTCTCGGCGAAGGCGTCGTAGACGCCATCCTGCACATAGATGCGGTTCGCGCACACGCAGGTCTGACCGGCGTTGCGGTACTTCGAGGCGATCGCACCCTCGACCGCGGCGTCGATGTCGGCGTCGTCGAACACGATGAACGGCGCGTTGCCTCCGAGCTCGAGCGACAGCTTCTTGACCGTGTCGGCGCTCTGGCGCAGCAGGATGCGGCCGACCTCGGTGGAGCCGGTGAACGACACCTTGCGCACGATCGGGTTCGTGCACATCTCCAGCCCGATCTCCGGCGCACGCCCGGCATCGCCGACGACGACGTTGAACACGCCGGGCGGGAATCCGGCCCGCTGCGCCAGGTGCGCCAGCGCCAGCGCCGACAGCGGCGTCGCCTCGGCCGGCTTGGCCACGACCGTGCAGCCGGCCGCGAGTGCCGGCGCCACCTTGCGCGTGATCATGGCGATCGGGAAGTTCCACGGCGTGATCGCCGCGCACACGCCGATCGGCTGCTTCATCACGATCACGCGGCGGTCGGGCATCCAGCTCGGAATGACGTCACCGTAGGTGCGCTTGCCTTCCTCGGCGAACCACTCGATGAACGAGGCGCCGTACACCACCTCGCCGCGGGCTTCGGCCAGGGGCTTGCCCTGCTCGCTGGTCATCAGCAAGGCCAGGTCGTCCGCATGGGCGAGGATCAGGTCGTACCAGGCGCGCAGCACGGCCGCCCGTTCCTTCCCGGTCTTCGCGCGCCATCCGGGCAACGCGCGGTGCGCCGCGTCGATCGCCCGGCGCGTCTCGGCCGCCCCCATGTCGGCCACCTGCACCAGCGTGGCGCCGGTGGCCGGGTTCGTCACCGGGAACATCCGACCGCTGTCGGCCGCGGCCCACTGGCCGTCGATGAACCCCTGGTTGCGCAGCAGCGCCATGTCCTTCAGTTGCAGCGTCATCGCCCTCTCCTTCGTTCGTGATGCGCGCGGATCCGGTCGGCGCGCCTCAGGACACCATCTTCAGACCCAGCACCCCCGCCACGATCAGGCCGACACATCCCAGGCGCAGCAGGGTCGCGGGCTCGCCCAGCAGCACGATGCCGAGGAGGGCCGTGCCGGCCGCGCCGATGCCGGTCCAGACGGCGTATGCGGTGCCGGCGGGCAGCACCTTCATCGCCGCAGCGAGGAACCAGAAGCTCAGGGCCGCGCCGATCACCACCACCACCGACGGCACCCAGCGGGTGAACCCGTCGCTGTACTTGAGACCGAGCGCCCAGACGATCTCCAGGAGCCCGGCCACGAGAAGCAGGCCCCAGGCCTGCCCCGTCGTCGTTGCCGCGATCACGACCGGCTCACTTCATCGTCGGCATCACGAACTCGGCACCGGCGCGGATGCCGGTCGGCCAGCGCTGCGTGACCGCCTTGTAGCGCGTGTAGAAGCGCACCCCCTCCGGACCGTGCATGTGGTGGTCGCCGTACAGCGACGCCTTCCAGCCGCCGAAGGAGTGGAACGCCATCGGCACCGGGATCGGCACGTTGATGCCGACCATGCCGATCTGCACGCGGGTGGCGAACTCGCGCGCGGCATCGCCATCGCGGGTGAAGATGGCCGTGCCGTTGCCGAACTCGTGGCTGTTGATCAGGGACAGCGCCTCTTCGAAGTCGCGCGCGCGCACGACGGACAGCACCGGGCCGAAGATCTCCTCGTTGTAGATGCGCATGCCCGGCTTCACCTCGTCGAACAGGCAGCCCCCCAGGAAGAAGCCCTGCTCGCGGCCCGGCACCTTCAGGCCGCGGCCGTCGACCACCAGCTTCGCGCCCTCGGCCACGCCGGTGTCGACGTAGCCCTTGACCTTCTCGTAGTGCGTCTTCGTGACCAGCGGACCCATCTCGGCCGTCGGATCCATGCCGTCGGCCACCTTGATGCGCGGCACCCGCTCGGCGAGGCGCGCGATCAGCGCGTCGGCCACGCCGCCGACGGCCACCGCCACCGACACCGCCATGCAGCGCTCGCCGGCCGAGCCGTACGCCGCGCCGATCAGCGCATCGACCGCCTGGTCGAGATCGGCGTCGGGCATCACCACCATGTGGTTCTTGGCCCCGCCCAGCGCCTGCACGCGCTTGCCCGCCGCCCCGGCGGTGTCGTGGATGTAGCGTGCGATGGGGGTGGACCCCACGAAACTCACCGCCGACACCTGCGGATGCGCGAGCAGTGCGTCCACCGCCACCTTGTCGCCCTGCACGACGGTGAACACGCCATCGGGCAGCCCCGCCTCCTTGAGCAGCCGCGCGATCAGCAGCGACGCCGACGGGTCGCGCTCGGAGGGCTTCAGCACGAAGCTGTTGCCGCAGGCGAGGGCCATCGGGAACATCCACATCGGCACCATGGCCGGGAAGTTGAACGGCGTGATGCCGACGCACACGCCGAGCGGCTGGCGGATCGAGTACATGTCGATGCCGGTGCCCACCTGCTCGCTGTACTCGCCCTTGAGCAGCTGCGGAATGCCGCAGGCGAACTCGACCACCTCGAGGCCGCGCGTGACCTCGCCCATCGCGTCGGACAGCACCTTCCCGTGCTCGGTGGTGATCAGCGACGCGAGCAGCTCGGCATTGGCCTCGACCAGCTCCTTGAACTTGAACATAACGCGCGCGCGGCGCAGCGGCGGCGTGGCCGCCCAGCCGGGAAACGCCGCGGCGGCCGACCGCACGGCGGCATCCACCTCGGCCGGCGACGCGTAGCCCACGCGGCGGGCCACCTGGCCGGTGGCGGGGTTGAAGACGTCACCGAAGCGGCTGCCGGCCGCCGGCGCGCGCAGCGCACCGTCCACCCAGTGACCGACCTCCTGCATGAGCTGGGCGGCCAGCGCGTTGTCGGAACTTCCCATTGCACTCTCCTGTGTCGCGACGAAGGCCCGACCGCGCAGCCGGCACGCCAGAGCACCGGTTCGGCGGGAGCGGGATCGGGGAAGTGTTCAACCTATTGAACACTCATTCATTCTCTGGAACAATCGCGATGTTAATGAAGCCCCCGTCCATGTCAACCCGCACCGACACCGAACCCCGGCTGGTCCCCGCCGTCGAGCGCGCGGTGCGGCTGCTCGACGCCCTCGCGGTGACGCGCCAGCCGCAGTCGCTGGCCGACCTGGCCCGCATGCTGGCGCTGCCCAAGAGCAGCGTGCACGGCCTGCTCGGCACGCTCGCCGCGCTGGGCCTGGTGCGTCGCGACGACGACGGCGCGTTCGCGCTCGGCACCAAGCCGCTGCAGTGGGCGGGCGCCTTCGGCGCGCAGTCCGACGTGCTGCGGGCCTTCGAGCAGCAGGCCGACCGCGTGCCGGCGCTGCAGACCGAGACGGTCATGCTCGCGGTGCTCGACGGCGCCGACGTGACCTACCTCGGCTGCCGCCAGGGCACGCGTCCGCTGGCGGTCAACTTCCGCGTGGGCGGACGCTTCCCCGCGACGTGCACGGCCTCGGGCAAGGCCATCCTGGCGACCCTGCCGGCCGAACGGGTGCGCACGCTGTTCGCCGGCCGCAGCCTGCAGCGGCTCACGCGCCACAGCGTCGGCTCCGTGACCGCGCTGCAGCGGCAGCTCGAGGAAGCTGCCGCGCTCGGCTACGCGGTGGACGACGAGGAGACGGCCGAGGGCATGCACTGCTTCGGCGCGCCGGTGTTCGCCGCCCATCGCAGCGAGGCGATCGCGGCCGTCGCGGTGAGCGTGATCAAGGCCGCCGTGCCGGCGCGCCGCCGTACGGAACTGATCTCGGCGATCCGCGCGTTCGCCGCCCGGCTGTCGGCGCAGCTCGGCGCCGATCCGGCCGCCTGACGCACTGCAACGCGCGGCGGACACCCTGCGGCGCGCGCCTGACGATCTGCGGCGCACGCCTGGCGCCCTGCAATACACGCCCGACCGCTGCGATCACTCCTCGCGCAGCACGCGCAGGGTCCGATCCACGGACACCGGCGAATGCACGCGCAGGTAGTCGGCCAGCGCATCGACGTCCAGCGGTCCGCCGAGCCGGTCCCGGCCTTCCAGCAGCACGCCGAACCCGTCGCCACCGTCGGCCAGGAAGGCATTGACCGTGACCCGGTACTGCGCGGCCGGGTCGAGCGGCGCACCGTGCAGTTGGATGTCGGACACGCGCTCGCCTGCCGGCGCGGCCGGCCGGTACCGGTACGAGAATCCGGCCGACGGATTGAGGATGCGCGGCGACGCCGCATTCACACCGGTGAACTGCTGCTCGAGCAGCGCCTTGATCTGGGCCCCGCTCAGGCTCATCACCACCAGCGCATTGCCGAACGGCTGGGTGGCGAAGACCTGGCCGTAACTGACCGGACACGGCGGCGTCCCGATGCAGCGCAGATCGGTCCGCACGCCCCCCGGATTCGTGAATGCAACGACCGCACCGCCGAGCGCCGGCGCGCGCGTGGCCGCCAGGTGCGCGTCCGCCACCAGCCGCCCGGCTGCGCTGTCGCCGCCCCGGCGTCCCTCGCGGTCGAACGTCGCGAGAATCGATCCGACCGGCCGCCCAGCCCGCGTCTCGGCAGCGCGCACGTAGTGGTCGACGATCGCGGCCACCCGCCGGACGGTGTCGGCGACGGCCAAGGTGGATCCGCCCGAGACGCCTGATCCGGTCCCGCCTGATCCGGTCCCGCCTGATCCGGTCCCGCCTGATC
>Ga0208564_1002171_pt1 | contig 15770 bp, 13 predicted proteins | sample AD_UKC073_MetaG_FD_184439 | JGI IMG/M metagenome (GOLD analysis project Ga0208564, IMG submission 184439) | Active sludge microbial communities of municipal wastewater-treating anaerobic digesters from USA - AD_UKC073_MetaG (SPAdes) (version 2) | ecosystem: Engineered > Bioreactor > Anaerobic >... | reverse complement strand
GATGAGCGGGCAGCCCGTAGGCATGATGCCCTTTGGCTTGCCGTTGTCGATGGTCTGCTGGTAGATGGATAACGGCGTTGCCAGCGTCGGCGTGAACACCTTGGGGGCTCGCTCGACGCGAATAGAGACGGCCGTGTCTTTGCAGTCGGCCACATCGACCAGCGTGATGCTGTCCGCGGCCACCGAGTAAATGCGGTAGGCCCCGACGAGCGGCGTGCCGCCCGCCCCAGCGGCCGTAATGACGCACAGATCGTTATGGACGTCGATGCCCTTGTCGTTGAACGTGGCGGTCGCGTGCTTGATGACCTTGCCTGGGGCTACGCCGGCTAAGTTTTCGATGATGCAGCCGTCCAGGGTCATTTTCGGGGCCGTGTCGTGATCGGCAACGAATAGCCGCCCGCCCCACTCTGCCGTCCCCAGCCGCCGCGAGGCGTTGAGTTTCACGTTTCCGCTGATGGCTTTGATCGCGCCGGCCTGGTTCTCTCGGTACGCAGTGCCGTAGGCGCCGGCAAACAGCACCGGCCGCGAGAAGTCCAGCGAGATCGACGGACGGCTGTAGTCCAGACGGAACTCGTCAATCAGCGGCACCGGCCCGGTGGGGTTATGCATGTGCTGCATGCCAATCCCTAACCACGAGCCGGCCGGGCTGGCATGCGTGAACGAGGCCCAGAGAGCCCCGTCCAGGTAGCAGCGGATATTGTCACCATCCACAGTGACGCTTAACCAGAGCGGTCGCACGCTCGAGGGAGACGGGATGCCGATCCAACGCGACGCATATGGCGGAGCGAGATACGTGGTTACTCCGCCGCTCCGAGAGAAGGCTCTCCCGGCGAAAGCAAAAGCATCTCCGCTGACGGCGCAGGCCACTTGGACCACCAGGCAATCATTGTACGATGGATTGGCATCGCTCATTCTCAGAAAGAGGAAGTAGTACCCAGTCTTGTAACTGCCCCCGTAGGGCGAGAGAAGCATCTGGGCTGCGTAAGGCTTGGTCAGGTCCATCGAGACCGCCGCGAGCAGGTTGCTGCCTGTGTAATAGGTGGACCCGTCCCATGTGGCGCCGACTGCGTAGCGCTTGCCTGACACCTCGCGGACCGACATTAAGCCCCCGCTGCCCCAGTCTGGTACGGACAAGCCCCTCCACGGCAGGGTGTAGATCGCCCTGCCTGGGGCCCGCCCCTCGAACGTGTCCACCACACTGGCCGCTTCCGTGCCCACCGCCGGCCGCACGGACCCCAGGCAGTTGATCGGCTGGCCGAAGGGGATCCTGAACGCACCCGTCTCGGCCGAGGCGTCTCCCATCACGTCGATGACCGTGCTGCTGACCACCTTGACGATCGGGTAGCTTGTGTCGGGGTTGGGGTCGGTGCACGTGACCGACATGCCAGCCATCCAGGCCGCAAACACTGGGGCGGTCGCTGTGATGCGCGTCACGCCTGCCTCCGCGTCGTAGATGGGCGTACCGCTGATCGTGCCCGTGATGGGGTTGCTGCCCAACTGATCGGCGAACGCCCGCACGAGCCCCGGCCGAGAGCCGCCGCGGTCCCGGCCGGTGATGGCCCCCGCGCTGCGCACGTTGACCGCGTCGATGGTCGAGTAGGGCGGCTGCGTCTGCCACGCAAACGACCGGTGGATGCCGGCCACGGGGAACACGATGGTTTTGGGCTGTGAAGGCATGATTCAAAAACCAATGCGTTGAGGCCGTCTCATAGGCACCGGCTGCCAGGCCCCGATGGTGCTTCCGTCGGACGCCGCTCCGATGGCGGGAGAGATGCGGGATAGTGCCAGGTTTCCCGTCGCGGCCCCCATGAATCGCGGATCCGCCGCGATACTGTTGTCGTCATTGAACGGGCTTGAGTCCGCCCACGGTGCCGCACCCCACGTTGCACGCACTGCCGCCAGATCAGCCTTCGCTCCCCGTAGGCTGGCGAGCGCGCTTCCCCCGGCGACCAGCAGGTTGTTGTCCATGCGGATGCGGTTGTGCATGCCGTCAGGTGCACCCACCGCCGCGTCTGCCCCTCCTGATGCGTCGAAAATGTTGTCGACTACGATCATGTCCATCGGCAACGGCGCGTAGGCATACCACGTTTGCCCTGTGGCCGTCCCAGGCGATGGCGATACCGTGATTGTGTCGGCCGAATCATCGACGGCCAAAATGGCGAAGAACCCCGTCCCGTCGATCCCGTCGGTGCGGCCGACAATGTGGAGCGTGTCGCCGACGCGCACCTTGCTGAGGTCCGAGCCGGTCACGGTAACCGTGGCCGTGCCATTGGTGACCGCGTTCGACCCGGTGCCGCCGTGATACGTGGGGTTCTCGTTTGCCGCCCACACGAAGGCGTAGCCATTCGTTCCGTAGCAGGAGTTGTGATGGAAGCGGTTATACGTGCCTGATGTTACGTACAGCGCGTAGCGGCCCCAGCAGTAGTTGTGATGGAAGTGGATGCCCGAGCCTTTGACGACCGCTCCGAAATCATCGTCGCTCAAACCTTGAAACCTATTGCCCGAGATCTCGGCCCCGAGCACGTTCAGCCCGACCATCAGAGGATGCCCGCTGGCCGTGCCCGTTCTCACCATCGAGTTCCCGGTGATTATGGCGTTGCGCCAAAAGCCCGTGATCGCCGCATCCGTATACGGCGCACCGATGCTGATCCCATAGCCGTTCCCTGTCCACGTGTTGTCGGTGACCACCAGCGTGTTCCCGCCAGCGGTCGCGGACTGGCAGTGGAGGAAGCTCGTGCCGGTCCCACTGTTCCGTGACAGGATAATCGACGTGAGCCCGACCGACGCTGGAACAGGCGTATGGATGAATGCCCCGCCGATGGTGCCCACATCGCAGTCTTGCACGTCCAGGCTGGTTCCGTCATTCAATAAAACAAAGTGCCCATCCGCGGCCGTGCCACCCGACACGTCCACATTATGGAGCGTAACGGCTCCCACCTCGCGCAGCACAATGAGGGGCCCCGCCCCTGCGTGCCCAATGATCGTGCAGTCTCGGAAAGTGACCGCACGGGTGGATGTAACCGAGCCGACGGTCCGGTAACTGATCGCGCCGACATTGCTCGTAGCGGGCACCCTGAACTCGCAGAACTCGGCCGTCAGCGGGGCATCGGGGCCAGTGTCTGTCGTGCTCCCCCATCGAATGATGGCTTGGTTGGACAGTGCCGTGGGGGCGAAGCGCAGATTTCGCAGCGTGAGAGAGCTTCCTGCCCAAGTGCCCGAGGAACGATACAGGCACCGGTACGCGTCCGTGCTGGCCAGGAGTGGCCGGCTGTCGCCCAGGTCTGCCGAGGCCCCGTCGCCCGGCGTGTTGACATACCCCTCAATCGTCAGCACTGTCGCGTCCGGAAAACTGTTCAGGCTGTAGCTGGCCCCACCGTAGTTGCCCGATTTAACAAACAGCGTGTGCGTCCCCGCTCCGGCCGCGCTGACGGCAGAGAGGCCGCCAGAAATGGTCTTCTTGGCCAGGGCCTCGGTCGTGCCGTTGTTGGAATCCAGCCCCGTGGCGCCGTCCACGTAGAAGTTGGCGGCGCCCGCCCACGAGCCCGCCAGCAGCAGAATGAGTGCGATCTTGCGCATGGTTCACCATCCCTGCACGACGTAACTGGTCCCGTACGTCGCTGGCCCGTCGATCCACAGCCCCAGCTTCCAGCAGTAGGCCGCCCCGTTCTCGTCGGGGAAGACGGCATGACCCCCGGGCTCGATGACGCAGTCATAGAGACTGTTCGTCTTGCCGGCCGCGTCAGCGTTGAACTTCACATAGAGGTACTGGCCGCTGTCGGGGTGATTGAACACGATCACCTTCCGCATGCCTTGCGTGAAGGTGTATGTACCCGAGGTGGTCGCTGCGACCGGAGCCTTCGTCTCAGTGGCCGCCGTAGAAGCGACGCTCGTGCCGTAGCCCCAGCCCGACGCGCCGTAAACGGCCGGGGCAATGGATTGCTGGAATACCGGCCCGCTGGGCACAAATCCGAACACGGCGATGGCGAGCAGGCCCAGCACTGCCGCCACGATCCAGAGTTTGTTTCGCATCGCAAGACTCCTGTGCTGAAAGCCTATCCTGCCCGCCGAAATTACACCTTGCTCAGGGCCGGGCAGTTGGTGCCGATGCCGGCCACGTCCTGGTTGGGCACGCACCAGCGCAGGACGCCGCCGCGCTTGACCGCGACCAGTTCGATCTGCTCACCTGCGTCGGAGAACGTGAGCGTGTTGTCCTCTTCGGCGTTGACGTAGCCGGCCACGGTGACCGTGATGTTGCCGCCGCCGTCGGTGTCGAAGTTGAGCAGGATGCGCTGGCCGACCGCGATGGGATTGGCCAGCGTGCGGGTCTCATTGCCTGCCCCGCTGACGAGGTTCACTACGCCCGACTGCGTGATGGGGATGGCCCCGCCGTCGCCGGGATCAGGGATCTCCCAGGGGGCCATGTTGTACTGCATCGGAAGGTTGTGCGGATTCATGATCGCTCCTTACGGCTGCGGATAGCCGTTGTACGTGACCAGATGCGGCGAGGCGTAACCGTACGCTTCGCCGTCCTCGGTCAGATGATTGAAGATACTCAGGTGCTCAGCGCCCTGCTGGCGGTCGGCGGCGATGCTGGCCGCTAGTCGCTGCATGAACTCCGGCCAACGCGGACCCGGAGCACGGAGCCGCCACTTCTCGGCGCAGGCCCGGGCCGCTGCCATGACCGTCTCGCCGAACTCCATGCCGCCCAGCGGATAGACGTTGGTGGACGACAGCTTGTTGACCAGGATCTTGCAGCGGTACGTCAGTAGGTACGCCGCGTTGGCCACTGGGTAGAACTCCATCCGAGCCCGCTGGGCACTGCCCGGTGCGGGAATGGTCCACGTCACCGCCACATGCGTCGGGCGGCCGGAACCCACGCGCAACTGCCGCAGTTCGCGCAGCTTGCCCTCGCCCACCACGGCCACTTTGAACCCGCACTGGCCGGGCTCGTAGGTCATGGGGCCTTCCAGGGCGGCGAAGTCGTCCTCGAGCGTGTAGTACCGCCGCTGAAGCGTATAGGCCGTGCCGGCCGCCGTCTCCGGGGCGTCGATGGCCAGCGTCAACTGCGTGTCGCTGTCACGGGTCAGCACGTCGTAGGCTACGCCTTTGATGACGATCTGCCCGTCGGCCGCCCAGGAGGGCCACACGCCATCAGTCAGCGTCACCTTGTCCAGCGAGCCCGCCGCAACCTCGATGGTGCCCGTGTCGTACGGGGCCGTCGTGGTGATCGTGCGGATGGGCTTGAGCCACGACCAGCGGTGCGGTGCCTCGCCCTCTGCCAGCGGTGGCGGAAACAGGCAGAGCCGGTACGCCTCGGCCAGCCGGTCGTCGACCACGGCCTGACGAGCTGCCGCGAGACCCGCGTAACTACTCCCCCAACCAAGCTCGTCGCTGATGGCGTTGACGAAGTCGGTGTACTGCAGGCTCAGGTCTGACTCGGCCACGGGATGTCCTCCATTGCGGAAACCCGGGGGCTGTTACACCCCCGGGATCCGCCGAGGAAAGGAAAAACACAGACTTACAGCAACTGGGCGATGTGCACCCAGTCGATGGCGGCTTCGGCCGTTTCGCCGCCGACGTTCATGAGCACGAAGTAGAACGCCATTGCCTGGTCGTCCGGCACTCCGGCAGTAGTCAGGGCCAGGGCGTCCCCGACCTGCACGCCGTTCACGTAGAAGTACACGCTCGTACCGTCGCAGTAGATGCCAAGCTTGACGTAGGTGTCGGCCACCGAGACGTGGGCATCGGCCACGTGGGTGGCCAACACACCCAGGCCCGCCGTGTTGTAGACGGCGTCCCACTTCTCTTCACCCTGCACGTGGTAGAAGCCAAGGTAGTCCTTGTCGTTCATGGCTCCGGCGAACCCGAGGACGCCACCTTTGGCGGCCAGGCCCTCTTCGGCCAGGCCGAAGAACGCAGCCGCGTCATGCTTGCCTGCTGCGTCAGGCCCGAGCTTCACGCGACCCTCAATCCAGGTCCGGCGACCCGTCAGAAGGACTTGCCCGGCCGTGTTGAGCCCGCCGAGGGCACTGATCCCGGCGTCCTCCTGGGTGGTCGTGCTATTCAGGATGCACACGCCGGTAGGCTCGTCGGCGGGCATAGTGAGCGCGGTGCCCAAGGTGGCCGCCGTGTAGCCGGCAATACCCGAATCCAGGTGCTGGACGGTCTTGTTGTTGGCCAGCACGTAGTTGCCGAGGAAGTCGTTGAAGTACTCGAACCCGTTCACTACGCCCTTGCGGATGAGGTCGAGCGGGCACGACTCCCAGAATGGCGAGTGCAACCGGCCGGTGGCGCTGCCGACGATCAGCGGGTTGGGCATGTCGGCGACACACTGCACGAGCCCGTTGGTGCCCGAGCGGTCCACCGTCTGAGCGGCCCGGGCAATGACCGGGCCGCTGCCGATCGGGCCGGCCAGGAAGCTGCCCGCCTGGACACACAGCAGCGTGACGCCGGCCACGCAGTTCTGGTCGGTGTACAGGTCCACCGACTGGTTGCGCGGGATGGCGATCCGGATCTCCTGCCCGCCGGTCTTGGCCCCGTAGTTGCCGAAGACCACGCCGGCGAAGTTGTGCAGGTTGCCCGCCGCGGGCTTCTCGACCTCGCGGAATCGGTTGTGGTTCCGCACCGTGGCGTCGGCCGTCTCCTTGCCGGCCAGATCAACGGCGCTCGTGCTGTCGCGGTTCCAGCAGACGAGGTAGCCGTCCTTGAGGGCTTCGTTGCCCGTGTAGCGGACGGACCGCACGTCGAGGGCTTCCTGCTTGTAGGTGGTCGTTGCGTTCATTGCTGGGCCTTTCTGCGTCGGTCGCTCCGACGCACAAAAACAACCCCGGAGCCCGGGCCTGAGTTACGCTTTCAGGCCCAGGTCCAGAGATTCAGTCGATCACGCCGACAGGTCGGCGAAGTAGTTGAGCATGAAGCTGCGCGAGGGGTCACGGTTGATCGTGTTCCACATCTTGTAGATGAAGCACTCGACCACCGTCTTCTGCATCGGGGCCTTTTCCGGGCCGATGCGCTTGAAGTCCCATCCGGGCACCTGCAGGACTTCGATGACGCTGAAGTTCAGGCCGATGAACGGCATCGTGTTGCCCCACACGCCGACATCGTCGTAATCCTCCAGCCACTGCACCGGCGTCCCGTTGAGCATGGGGTCGCCGAAGAAGTTGCGCAGGTCCCGCCCGATGTTGTCGTTCTGCCGGCGCAGCCACTGGTTGATCTGCTGACGCAGGGCGTAGCCGGTGAGGAACATGTAGTCGTCCTCTTCCGGCGAGCGGTTGGGGTACGGATACGGGGCCTGGAAGTGGGTCCTGTCCATGGCCTCGTTGAGCCGGTAGATGAAGCCCGGCGAAACGTCGGACATGTCCTTCCAGCCCGCGGTCCAGTTGTTGAACCGGGTGACCGCCGAGCAGTTGATGCCCTGCTTGTCCGGCCATCCGGGGGGGTTGCCACCGTTGAATCCGGGCGGCGTGCTGGCCGACGGGTGCGGGCGGATGGTGTGGTGGATCGGCCAGGGCGTCTTGTCGTCGGTGACGTCGATGCCGGGGGCCCAGAACGACTGCTCTATCTTATCGACCACGTCGCCGTAGGCGTCCACCTCGCGGGCCTTGATGACGTCGACCACCTGCTCGGGGCCGCCGTTCAGTTCCTCCTCGATAATGTCGAAGGCGAACTTGCCCCGCGTCACGCGGACGGGGACGTTGGCCTTCATGAACATGTCCTTGACCGTGACCTGCTCGACCTCGTACGCCCCGACGTGCTCGGCCTGCCCGTGGTTGGTCACCTTCACGTCCCAGCGGTAGGTCCCGCCCAGGCCCCGAAGCTGCTTGCGCCGCTTCTTGAGGATCTGCTTGGCCGCGATGTACTTCTGCCGCGTGCGCGACAGGTCCTCGTAGCTCGGCGGCTCGACCGTCTCAAGCGTGGTATTGATGACTTCGATCAGTTTGTCGACCGACATTCCGTTTGCCATAGTGATTCATCCCTTCGGACTGGTTGCTTGTGTTGCGCGGGTTCGGATCTCCTACCGGCCCAAGATCTCCGCCACCTTGGCGACGGCAGTCTCGGTGCCACCCTTGATAGCGTTGACGCGGCGTGCCGAACCCGGTCCCGCCGCATGATTGGCCAGCATAGAATCGTTCTTCCGCAGAGACTCCCGCCGGGCCTTCTGCTGGGCCTCGGCGAGTTCCTTGGAGTGCCGTGCGTACAGCACGGTCTGCAGCAGGCTGTCCCAGGATGGGACGGGCTGCCGGGCCCGCAGATAGCTCTCGGCCACCGCGTTCATGGCCCAGAGCACTTCGCGGCGAGCCTTGCTGTCATCGTACTTGGCCGCCAGCGGCTTCCACTCGCCATCGAGGTTCGCCAGCGACCGCTGCAACTGGGCGTCGTAGTGCGAGACCTGGAGAGCGCCGATCTGCTCGCGCAGGCTGGTCACTTCCTGGCTCACAGCCTGGACGACCTGGGCCATCACGTTGACCGCGTGGTCGCTGATAGCCGACACGAGTTGCTGGGCCTCGTCGGTCAGCTCGTCGTAGCCGGCAAACTTGGTGAGATCCAGCCGCAGACTGGCGGGGGCATCCTGCTGGCCGTTCTGCCCCTGCACCTGACCCGGCTGCGGAGGCTGTGCAGCGCCGCCGGTCGCCGCTGCGATCACCTGAGAGGCGATGCCTCCGAGTGCGGCGCGAAGAGCCATGGCGTTCGGAAACGCCGCGATCGCCTCGTCGGTCATGCCCATGCCTTTGGCCCATGCCCGATCGGAATCTGAGATCGCCCCTTCGCTGCCTGGTTGGGCGGAAGGCTGAGCCGGCTGATCGCCGCCCGCCTCGAGACCGGGAATGCCCGCATCCGGTCCCTGATCACCGGCCGCATTGGCGTCCTGGCCGGAGTAGATGTCGTTGGTGTCGGCGATGGCGCCGCTGTCGCCCAGGGGCTGCTGCTCCCAGGACGCATCCGCGGTGTCCGTCGCCGGAGCGCTTTCCATGCTCAGCCCTGTTCCAAGCTCGTCGGTCATGACTCGTTGTCCTTTCCTGTGTGTGCGCGACAAAAAACGGGAAGTCCGCACGCTCAGCAGTTATTCGGGGCACGATCCCCGTATCCTGCGTCCTGGTCGAATGTCCCCGTGGCCTCCATGGCCCGGTTACGATCGGCCCGGCTCGAAAACAGCATCTCCCCCGTCTTGGGGTCAAATTTCGCGTCGTACCCGGCCGTCTCCTTGAGGTGCTTCTGCATGGCCGGGATCTGGAACGGCGGCACGCCCAGCGCCCGGCTGCGCCGCATGCGATGCCCGCCGATGCCAGGCGGGGTCACCATGGGGAACTCGGAGGCAATGTCACGCACGTAGTGCTTGCCGTCGCGGAGGATCCGGCGGGGGGCCTTGCCCATCGGGTAGACCTCCTCGATCACTTCGTTCGTCGCCTGGTTGCGGTAGCAGTACATGGGCATCAATCGCCACTCCTATCATTGAGCTTCAGCCCAGCGCCTCGAATCGCGTGCTTGACCTCGCGCAGCTCCTCAGCCTGCTGGGTGAACGCCTTGGTGTTGCGTTCGATCACCTCGTTGCCCTTGTCGGCCATCTTCTCGATCACCTCGTTACGCTTGTCGAGCGCCGTCATGAACCAGCGGATAATGAACACCAGCACGCCGATGAACCCGGCCGGCTGTGCGTAGTCCTTCAGCGTCCCCTGTGCCAGTAGTTCCCACATGGTCGATGCTCCCCATCAGCGCTCACTGCGCTGCCGGGCACTCCCCAGCAGATCGCTCATCAGCACTTCCTCTTGGCCGCGGTTGGTCTTCTGGCTCGGCCGGCTCTGATGCGTGTACACCTTGGGCACGTCGGCCTTGAACGGCCCGGTGTCCTGAGACTCGGCCTTGAACGGCCCGGTGTCCTGAGACATGGGCTGGGGATCGGGGATCTCCGCCCGCATCAGCATGTTCTTCAACTCCGGCTCGAGGTTGCTCAGCCGCGCAACCTCCTTGAATAGGTCGGCCATGTTCAACTGCACGCCCTGCTGCATGGCCAACTGCATGAACGGGGCGTAGATCTCGACGAGCACGCGCTTGATGGCCGCCAGCTTCTGCTCCGGCGTCTGGTACGTGTTCGAGTGTGGCTGGATGTCGAACATGAACTGAAAGAAGTCGAACCGCGCCCGCTCCTGGTAGCTCCAGGGCTCGTAGACCACCAGCCCCAGGCTGCGGTTGCCGCGCTCGATCTCTGGCTCGTACAGTTCGTCGTGGTAGGAGTACCAGGCGATGGCCTGCAGGATCTTGGCCCACCAGTTGCGGATCTTGCGCTCCATGGAAGCCAGGCCGGCGTTGGATCCGGCACTCAGGATGCTTGCCTCGGTGGCCGTCTCCACCCCCGTCGGGCCCAGCCCGGCGATCAACTCGATGTTGTTGGCCACGAAGTTGTTGAGATGCTTGAGGTGGATGGCGAACGCGAAGTTGGTCTGGTTCGGCCCGCCGTAGCTGACCTCGCGAATGGCATCCTTGAATTCGGTCGCGTAGGCCCCGCCGTCCGGCGTGTCACGCAGAATCTCGGCCGCGTTCTTGGCTTTGCTCTGGACTTCGGCGATGGTCTTCTGCCGCTTGCACTGGTTGATGAGCTTGGCGTAGGCGTTGTCTACCGCCTGGGCCAGATCGTACCAGTGGCGGCCGATGGGCATGGGCAGTACGTTGCCGGCCACCCGCTCGAAGACCAGCGGGATGTACGGGTCGCAGGCGTACCACTTGCGGCCCCACAGCGGCGGCAGGTGCGGAGCCCCCTCGACGAGCGTCAGCATCCACTTGTACTTGGGCAGGTAGACGTCCATCAGCCGGACTTGATCAGTCAGGTCGTCGTCGCGGTCATGCTGCTCGTTGCCGGCCACGCCCAGCGGCTGCTGCTCCCACGGGATCGGCCCGTCGCCCCGGCGGTTGCCGCGGCTTCGTCTCAGGTAGCCCTTGCATGTCTCGTCGTAGCGCTCGTCGGCCAGCACCTCGTCCAGGTCGGCCAGGTAGCGATTGCCGATGTACCGCATGCACCACGATCGCTTCGAGGGCAGATCGAGGATGATGTCCTCGCTGTCCACCAAGTCGAGCTTGGGCCGCTTCTTCCAGACCGGGATGCCGTCGACCATCACTTGCTCGGTCAGTTCCACGGTGACCTTGGCCACGCTGGCACCGATGATGGCCTCGAGAATGCTCGCCTCCTGGAACTCGTCCAGGTACTCGATGGTCTTGAGCCGGCGGTTGGTGTCGAACTCCAGGTTGTACGCCTGCGGGGCGAGGTTCACGTTCTCGACGTCGACACGGCACCGCGGCACGTTGCCCGACAACCGCGAGACGTACGTGCTGATGGCCATCCGCAGCGGGTTGAGCGGCCGGCTCTTCTTCGACCTTCCCCCGTTGTAGTGGCTGCCCGCGGTGTACTCGATCATCTTTACCCACTCCTCGCGGTACTTGGCCATGGAGCGGGTGGACTTGTCGATCATGTCGTGCAGCCGCTGGAGGTTGCTTCGCGTCCAGCCCGGGGGCAGGTACGGATGCTCTTCCCATCGCTGGGAAGTCTGGTCGCCGGCGGAGCCCAGCGGAGTCGGAGCGGTCAAGGTCGGGGTTGCCATCATGGTCACGCCGCCCACCCCCCTTCCCACTCACACGCGAGCAGGCCCATTTCTTCGGCTCGCTCCTGAGCCAGCGCCCGCCGGATGTGTTCGGCCGGGGAATTGATCGGGACGGCCGTGTCCTCTTCCGGCTGGGTATTCAGGGACTGGCGTACGACGTGCCACAGCAGGGCGGCAGCCACCACGCGGTCGCCGTGGGCGTCGCGAGCGGCGGTGATGTCGTCGGTGACCGCCCCGTCGTGCAACGGAACGGCGCCCGGGCCGTAGCGGTACTGCCGCAGTTCTTCCACCACAAACTCGTCGGGGATGATGAACCACCCCTTCTCCAGGGCCTCGCGAAGATTACCGAACGCGGCGCTCTTGCTGTCGCCGTCCGTCCACCAGCCGGGGATGTTGGTCGACTCGCCCGTGCGGCCGTTCTTGGCCTCGCGGTGGTAGACCATGGACGGCTCAAGCTCGAGCATCTTCTTGGCAAAGATAGAGCCCGGCCCGCCGTTCTGCTCCCAGATCACGTAGGCCGGCGCGTCCGGCGTGCCCAGCCACCGACGCAGGGCGGTCACCTGAAAGGCGAACTTCTCGGGCGAGGTGTAGGCACAAGCCCACGAACCCACGTAGTCGCCCGTCTCCAGGTTGGCGATGCAGACCGTCGAGGTGGACGAGCCCGTGCCGGCGCCGATGTCGCAGGCCAGGACGTAGCGGGCCTGGGGGACATTGCCCTGCTCGTCGACCGGAACCCACAGCCGCAGTCGGCCGGTGGCGACTTCCACGAACCCGCGTGCGACCGGCTCGGCCGTGCGGTCGTCGTAGTCCAGCTCGCCCGTGTGCATGGGCATCCGGCACTGCGTCTTGGCCCGATCGACCATGTCCAGCGGGAAGTAGGTGGCGATCGACCCCATCGGGTTGATGTCCAGCTCGCTGGCGATCCTCACCGGGTCGTTGCCCAGCTTGGAACACATGTGGTCGTAGTACGGGCTGCGGAGCTTGCCGTCGAGGATGAACGGGTAGTTGTCGGGAAAGTTGTACTCGGCCTGCTCGATGCGGACCTTTCCGCGGAACTCGGTGTCCAGCAGGATCGGCCGGCCGTTGCGCGACGTGTACAAGCCCTGCCGGTGCGTCGGGCGACTGGTCCAGTGGACCTTCATCACCGACTTGCCCGGCTTGCTCAGTTCCTTGTTGAACGTGGTGTTCGGGCCCTTGTGCGTCGAGATGTAGATGGCGTTGTCGGTGACCGCGGCGATGGACTGGATGACGCCGCCGAGCGAGTCGATGGTGGCCGCCTCGTCGATCAGGATCCCCTTTTGGCGGCCAGCCCGGCCCAGGTCGCCCGTGGTCGCCTCGCCGCTGATGGTGCTCTTGAGTGTTTTGTTGCTCCAGAGCAAGGACACCCGGTTGAGCTGCGGCTTCAGGAACTCCGGCAGCATCTCGAACAGGAAGTCGAGCTTGGCAAACAGGGTGTTGGGGTCGTCGCCATTGTCGACCATCTTCTCCTTCCACGACGCCACCATGTAGTGAACGTCGCGGTGGAACAGGAAGTCCCAGGCGAAGTTGACCAGCGTGTTCCAGGTCAACGACTGGTCGCGGCTCTTGGGAATCCACAGGCCGTAGCGGCCCAGCGAATCGTTGATGGCCAGGATGACGTGGTCCTGCTCTTCCCAGGTGATCCACGCGATCTTCGGGCAGTCCTCCCTGCGGGGGTCCAGCGTGAAGCAGAAGGCGTTGATGAAAAACAGGATGTCCTGACTGCACGCATCGACCAGCAGGTCGGCAAAGTTGGGATCCGCTTCGGCTTTCCGGATCAGGTGCTCGCGGTAGGCCAGGTTCTCCAGCCGATCCTTGGGCACGAGGTGGTAGAACGGGCAGCGCGCAGCGATGTCCGCGCGGGGGAAGGTGCTCAGCCCCGCGATGGCCCTGTCAACCGACGAGGGCAACTTCTCGCTTACGCTGCTCGAGGAATGCACGCCGATCGGCCTCCAATGCCTCCAGGATCTCAGGGTTTTCCTTCCGTCGCCGCTTGTCTTCCTTGTCCGCCTTGGTCTCAACGAGGAACTTGCAGACCTTTTCGAGCCAGGCATCCGGGCGGTCAATCCAGTTCAGAAGCATCCGGTAGGCGGCGACACTCGGGCACTGAGTGAAGTCGATGTCCTCGACGTCCAGGGCGATCACGTCGGTCACCCACTGGCAGTTGGCGTCTCGTGACGCGATCTTGGCCTGGAAGATGGAAGGGTCGGGGTTCAGCCGGAGAAGTTGGTCCTTCTTGGAAGCCTTGCCGTCGCGCTTGCGGGGACCGAGGGCCATGGCCTGGCGAGTGCGTTCCTGGGCCTTCCTGAAGTCGGGGTACTTCGCGGCCAACTCCGGGGCGTACCGGTCGTGCATGTTGAGCCACGCCTGACCGGCCGCACTGTTGGGATTCATCCCCTGAGCGAGAAAGAATTGCCGCCGCTCGGCCTGGTAGGCGCGGGCCTCCTCCAGCTTGCCTTCTTTGGCGAGGAAGGTGTCGAGAACGACCTTCTTCACCCGCCACCTCAGGTTGTTGACGTTGCCTGCCATCCGGACGCACCCCTCTTCGACTTGCGAGACCGGGGCTCGAACCCGGGACCTGCGGAGCATGAGTCCGCCGCGCTGCCAACTGCGCTATCCCGCCTTGGAGCCCGAGAGCCAGCTACGCCGCTTGCCGACCGACGTACTGGGCTCGGGCATGCGTTCTACTTCTCGCTCGTCCCCTCGGCCCCGCGGGCCACACGCAACCGCAGCCGCTCGAGAGACCGCAGGGCGTGCGTCACGTGCATCAGAGCCTCGTCGCGGTAGAAGCAGGGCGGCTCTTCTTCTTCGAGGCGGTCCCGGACGGTGGCCAGAAGTGATTCAGGGCTAGGCTTCGCCACAGCCACGGGCTGGCTCACGACAGGATCCTCGCTCACCTTCTGCTGGCCCTGCTTGGCCATGAAGACCTCCTGTTCCTAGGTGTATGAAAATGATATACACCGGGGGCCGGTGCAAGTCAACAGAAATTGACGAGTTTATTGACGGCGTTAAAAACGCCATACGTGCCCGTGGCGCAATTGGCGCAATTCAGGGGTATCCAGGCAGGGGGGAATCGCTCTGAGGGCAGCCAGGAGGGGTCTCTGTGCGTCAGAGGAGGAGAATCAGGGGAGTGCTCTTCGGGTCGTCGGGAGAGATAGGGAAAGAGGAGGGAGAGGGGGATATGCTAGTGGGCCAGGCCCGCGGGCGAGGGGGGGGTCGATCCAAAATATCCGCCTCGGCCGGCCGTTTCGGTCTGTCGCGCTGCAAGATTTGCAGCGACCAGGAGAGAATGAGCGGCGCCTCGAGGCTTGCAAGCCATGCAATCACAATGGTTTACGCTCGTCTGCATTGCGGTCGACCCCGGCTTGTCCCTAAGCCGGGCACGCGGGTTCCGGATTCCGATCTCCTGGAGGCGACGCCGGAAAGACGCCGGAAAGCGGTGCACTCCCAGTGTATGATCGAGCTATACACCTCACCTTCCCCGTACAGTGCTGATGGAATCCGCAGGCAGGTTTCCCGGTCTGACGTGTTGATCCCGTGGGCGCATAACCGGTTCTCTTGCAATCCTTGACCGTTTGACGTGATCTCGCGGCCGTGATTGCTCCTCGAGGTGTCCTACCTCGAGGGTCGCGGAGAGAACCGGCGAAGCTCCGCTGATGCTACGGGATGATGCGTCGTAGCCAGACGCCCCGGCCGTGGTCCGCAGACCGCCACTGGTCGGCCGGCCCAGCATTCATTTACATGTTATTTACGCCGTTAACGCCTGCGGGTCAAGCCTTTTTTTTGGACTGCATATGCAATAGCCGTCAGCCGTCAACCTCGTCGTCAACCTCGTCGTCAACCCTCTAAGCCGTCAACGTCGCCGGCAACCAGTTCGCGGATGACGGTTGACGGCGTTGCCGGCGAAGGGCGGGTGAGTGCGCCACGTCTGGGCGTTGCCGGCGAGCTCCAGGCGGGCGGACATGGACCGCATCGAGGCTCGCGCCAGAGCTGCTGGGCGGACCATTGCCGACTACCTCGTTCGCTCCGTCCTAGGAAAATTTTCGCGACGTAAACCGCGCAAGCCTCTGGGTTTACAGAATCCCGCCGAATAATTTTCCGATATCCCACTTGACAGCCGATGAATCCTGATGTATGATCGATGCGGCGGTCGACGGTTCGGCC
>Ga0208564_1002170_pt1 | contig 15772 bp, 14 predicted proteins | sample AD_UKC073_MetaG_FD_184439 | JGI IMG/M metagenome (GOLD analysis project Ga0208564, IMG submission 184439) | Active sludge microbial communities of municipal wastewater-treating anaerobic digesters from USA - AD_UKC073_MetaG (SPAdes) (version 2) | ecosystem: Engineered > Bioreactor > Anaerobic >... | reverse complement strand
CCGTTCATGCCGGCCAAAACCAGGTTCTAATATCTTTTATCTCTAGCTCAAAGAGTCACTGCCATGACCAGAGGAATTTTACACATAATATTGGACTTGATCACTACTACTGATGTAACATTAAGAATGTATGTACCTTTAAATTATGAAATAGCTGCTGATATTTATCTGGATAATTATAATTATTACGACAAATCGGTTAATTTTTACGGAACATTAAGATCAATGGGCAGTGACACAAATGTATATTTAAGTTTGCCTTCAAGAACACCAGATACTTATAGACAAATTGAGGTTGTCATTTATTCTGTTGGAATTACTGGTGTTACAGGAAGAACTTCATACCCTTTTGAGGGTTGGAAGGTAGCTACATATACCGATGCTTGTATTCCTATAGGTATTAATTTCCCAACAGTTGGTTCCAATAGTGTTAAAAAATAAACTGGAATAATCAATCAAATCCATCGGATACTTCATATACACTTCAGCGTAGTGTAGATGGTATAGACTGGACAGACGTAACAACCCAACAAGGAATGTATGAGTACACAGATACAGGAGTAAAGGAAGATACGAAATACTATTATCGCATCAGAGTAAACGAAAAACGCGGAACTTATAAATACTCCAGCGTTGCCTGGGTAGAAACCGCAATAGATCCAACTACAGCCGCAGCCAAAGCTGCTCAATCAGCGGCAGAATCAACAAAAGGATTTGCAGAAGAAGCTAAGTTGGCGGCTAAAAATGCTGAAACAAAAACCAACCAACTATATGATTATGTAACGGGGTTAAATCTAGACAACCTTAACAGCAAAGTAGAAAAACTATCTAGCAGAATGACCGGAAATATCAACGCAGTCTACACCCAAAATGGAGCAACCGCAACAACAAGCGATATATCGCCGCCAATTTTTATATCCGCTTCGGGCCTTACCCATTTTGAGTTAAGCGTCGATGGAGATAACTGGGTCGGCCCTTATGAAGTCGGATCGAGCGGAACTATTATATTACAGAACGGAATAAACACCGTAAAAGTACGCGCATACCACGAGGATATTCCAGATACTTACGCTTATGATCAAAAAGTAGTTTTTAAACTCTAGCCCTAGTTTCAGAACCGGTGATATAACAATATATAGACTATAGGAAACCCTAAAGCCCCTGGCTAACAACTAGGGGCTTTTTTATGGCCAAAGCAAGAAAAGAAAACAAATGCGAGAGCGAAGGAGGGAATATGAAACCAATTATTGATGATTTTTTAGGGAAGATCCGTCAGCATCACTATGCGACATATCAACACTGCATCCGAACGACACAGATAACATCCATGATAAGTGATTCCCTTAGACTTAGTAATAAGGATAAGCATTATCTAATAGTGGCTGCCATTCTTCATGATCTAGGAAAGGTAAATATTCCAACTGAAATACTCAATTCGCCAAACAAACTACAACACTATGAATGGATGATTATAAAGCAACATCCTGTATATGGAGCCAACATGCTAAAGCATTATCAGATATATGATGATGTTGTTAGTGGAATAATGTCTCACCACGAAAGATTCGATGGCTTAGGTTATCCTAATAATTTAATAGGTGAGGAAATCCCTTGGCAGGGGAGAATAATAGCAATAGCTGATTCTTTAGATGCTATGGTATCATACAGGCATTACCGAAAGGAAAAAACACTTAACCAGGCATTACAAGAAATATGGAATATGAAAGGAGTACAATTCGATCCATACATTGTAAATAAATTTTCCAAATGGGATAAAGTTTCGTTAGGAAAAATCCTTTATACACAACCAAGTTTTAATCTAGGAAGAATAATCATATAGATGCGAGCCTCCAATTTACTTTGGGGGTTTTTTTATGCTCAAAAAAAGGAGGGTAGAGAACCAAGAGGTTAGGCATTGTTAAATATCCTATAAAGGAGGACAAAATCCTATGAAAATCGCAGTTGGTGAAACCATATCGGGAGTGGTTACAGAAATTAACCAGACTAATGGAAATCCGGATAGTATTATTCTTTCTATCGGTGGTAAAAAGAAAGCTATTATACCACTGACTGAATTACCGGAAGACATGACAACCGGCGGGCAAGGAGCTGTACGCCATTTAGCCCGCAAGTACATGAACCGCAAATTAATAGGGACAGTTGTCAATATAAACCCTTTAACACTATCCTACAATGAAGCGGTTAAACATTTGACCACCAAAATTACGTTAAATGTTGGAGATGAAATAGATGCCACCGTGGTGTGGACATCCAAAAATTACGCTGAACTGGAATACCAGAATATGCCGCTAAGTTTATCTGCTAGTGAATTCGGCTGGCTGAAATACGTGGATCTAAGAAGCGCATTGAACCGCGGACAAAGGATCAAAGTAGAGGTCCTTGAAGTTGAAGAGGATGGCACGGTTAGAGTAAGCCACAAGAAATTCGCCCGAAATCCCTGGCCTAAGTATCAAGAGAAATACCAGAAAAGAAATCAGTATCTTGCCCGAGTTAAGAGTCTGAATAAAGTAGGAGTAGTGGTATCTCTGGAACCGGGACTTGATATTCTTTGTTCGCCATATCCCTTCTTTGAGGTTAAGGTAAACGACGATGTGGCTGTCGAGATCGTCGATATAAACCCTGAGCAAGGCAAGATGAAGGGATTTATAACCGCTCAGGCCAATCGGGCTTAAGGAGGAATTACGTTGTATAAAATTGGTTTAGATATTGGATACGGAAACACTAAAGTTGTTACCGAAAAGGGGAACAAAATTTGTTTCCCATCCCTAGCAGAACTAGGGGATAAAATTGACAGCAATGATACGCTGTCTGCAAGTGGTGATTACGCTGCTACTATAAATGGTCAAACGTGGTATGTCGGCCACATGGCAATTAAAGAGAATCGTTTTGCTGTTCGGGCGTTCAAGGAATCCCAACGGCTATCAGATCCGGCTTTTCAAGCTATGCTTGCAACAGCCTTAGCGGCAGTATCATCGGACAATCAACAGGACATATTCTTAGTTACTGGTTTACCTCTTGCTTCATACACCAACACCGGAAAAGAGTTCCAAAAATCTCTTTCCAATTTCACTGCAACCGTTGAGATCAAGGGAGTAGAGAAGAACATTGCTATAAAGCAAGTGCATATTTTCCCCCAGGCCGCAGGGATATTTATGAATCCGGACTGCGAACATTTTAAGCAGAGTATTAAGCCCGGGGATTTAGTTACCGTTATCGACATTGGATACAGAACTACAGATGTTGCAACATTTCGCTATAACGAGAGCGAAGAATTTGAATTTGTAATCAAAAACTCTTTCACTCTGGACACGGGCATGGTATCTGTATTCCGTGAAATTGCCAATCGCATTATCAAGGATACAGATTCCTTGGATGTATCCTTCGAGAGTGCGGAACGCACTTTCTTGACAGGTATCTGCCGTGTTGATGGACTTGACAAAGATTACGGGGATATTAATAGATTGGTAGCCCAAAAAACCGTAGGAGTAATAGCAGAGGAATTCAGACAAAGGGGACCAGGCAAAGAGGCCGTCAACCATATTATTATGGCCGGTGGTGGCAGCATAGCACTTAAAAATGAATTAAGCCTGGCTTTTCCGAAAGCTGTCTTTATGGAAGATGCCCAATTCGCAAATGCTATTGGCTTCCTTGAAGTAGCACGAAAACTAGATATTGTTTTGTTCGACTAAAAACCAAAGGCGGGTTATTAATTTAACCCGCCTTTTTAGTGGTAGATAAAATTACGAATGACGTCACAAATAAACCATTGAGAAATCGGCATTAGCGACAGAAAAAGATTAATAAATGACGTCATGAAAAAGTGTGAATAAAATGATGACGTCATGGAAGGAGTTGAAAAGATGAATGAACCCTTGCGCCGACTAACTTTGCGGTTGACGCCAAGTAATCCAATATTCACATATCCTCATGGTGAGCGGAATAAAAAGGCAGAGGAATTATTGAGGATAGGTTCAGAATTTCAAAGGCTTGAAAAGGCTATAAATAAATTAGAAAACCTTCTCGGCCAAATTAGTAACGGTCAGATTACCTACAAGGAGCAGGATCCAGAACAAGTAAATAAAAAAGACTTAAAGAAAAGTCTGAATTTGATTCACGCTATTTTGGCAGAAGCAGAACAGGAGTGATTAGATGCGGCCAATCACTGAAGAAGATAACGCAAAAATGCTGCAATTAGGCTACGAAGAATTAGAAAACATTGAGCAAATGGCCTTAGAATGGTTTAATCGTGCGGGTGAAATACGGGTGGAGAAATATATTCAGAAGCAATTTGATATAGGGCTTATAACTGATGAAAACGAGATAAGATTTTCTTGGGGCGAGATCACCGAAAACCCCAAAGGCGTAAGGATTTTTATAAAGGAATACCCGCCTAGATTAAAACAATACAGCAAGACAAAGTTTTCAGCCAAATTAGGATATGGAGAGGTTAGAGAAACTTGGCGATGGCTTATAAGGCATGCTATAACTGATGTTCGCAGGGCAGGATACACCCCAACAAAAGAACGAATGGTGGTAGTTTACAAATACCACTTCAAACAACTCACTGATCCGGACAATATGAATGCGATGTTTTTAACTGACATCCTTAAAGATTCAAGACTAATAGATGATGATAATGCGAACCAATTAATAACAATTCAGTGCGGTAAAATTGACCCTGAAAATCCAGGGACAGAAATCATTTTATTAAGCGAAAATGAATTTATAAATCATCCCTGGATTGCTATCCCATAATCAAAAGGGGAACAAACTATAAGTAAGAGTTATCAAAAAACACGTTCCCTATATAATGAAGGAAAAGAGTTGGGATTTATCCAGCTCCAAAAAATAGGAAAAGATAAAAAGCGATTGATAAATCAAGGGGTAATTTCTCCATAAAGTAAAAGGAGAGATTTTCAAAACCTCAGAACCCGAAAAATGGCCATGAAGCCATGAGGGAGATAGGTTTGGAGAAAAAGATTAGGGGGGGGAGAGGTTTCGGGCAAAAAAAAGGCAAAAAAAGCGGTTTAGTGGAGAAAAATGGAGCCCAAAATTAAAAAACACCAAGTCTAAAAAACCCTTGGCAAACCGGCAATAGAGGTATAAAAAAAAGCCGGTTTTTGCTTTTTCTCCAGTAAACAATGGTCTGCGCCCATATGGTACGGTTCCTGCACACACCGAAGGGAAATTAAAAAGTATTAAATTTTCATTTACAAAAAACAAAAAAGTCAGGAGCATTCCTGTAATGCTTAACAGAGGTCTTTGAAAAAAGAGACGCCAGTCAATTACAATTGAATTGTGCTGATCCAGTCGAAGAAAGGCACAAAACAAAAGATTGAGGAGGCGTCCCTATATGAAAAATACACAAAATCAGAAGATTTCGCAAATCAAAAATGAAACATTAGTAGTTGGTATTGATGTAGCAAAAGAGACCCACTACGCACGAGCCTTTGATTACAGGGGGATTGAGCTAGCCAAACTGCTGAAATTTAGCAACACAGCGGAAGGATTTAAACTTCTAGACCAGTGGATGCAGGATATATGTAAGCAGAAAGGCAAGACAGAGATCGTAGCCGGCTTTGAACCTACTGGACATTATTGGTTTGTGTTGGGTGATCACCTTAAGCACCAGGGCCATAAGCTGGCCATAGTGAATCCGTTCCATGTTAACCGGACCAAAGAATTGGATGATAACAGCCCAAGTAAAAACGACAGTAAAGATTGTAAGACCATCGCTATGCTGGTCAAAGATGGACGTTACCGGGAAGTGTACATACCTGATGACATCTATCAGGAACTAAGAGAAGCGGTGGCAGAACGGGAGCGATTGCAGGAGCAATTGACATCCATCCACAATCGAGTCGTAAGATGGCTGGATATAAGGTTCCCGGAATTCCAGAAGGTCTTTAAAGACTGGCGCAGAAACGCAGCACTGATCACCTTGAGATCCTTTCCCACCCCGGAAAAGATTGTAGAAGCAGGAGCCAGAAAGATTTGCGAGACATGGAAAACAGAAATGAAACGTCCCAGCTTTAAACGTGCAGAGGCACTTGTAAAAGTAGCCAGTAACAGTATAGGTAGAACCAGTGGCAAATTAGCCTCCGAAGCCAGTTTGAAAAACCTACTGGCACAATACGATCTATACTGTAAACAATATGAAGCCCTGGAACAACTCATGCTGGAGCTACTGATGCAAGTTCCCAATGCCAGTAAACTCCTAGATATTAAAGGGGTGGGTTTAAGCACAGCAGCAACATTTGTGGGCGAAGTAGGAGATATCAGCAGATTTCAAGATCCACGTCAGATCCAGAAACTAGCAGGCTTTAACCTGGTGGCGAACAGTTCCGGTAAACACAAAGGGAAAACCACCATCAGCAAGCGAGGCAGAAAACGGTTGAGACACAAGTTATTCTTTGCCATGATTGCCATACTAGCCCATAATCCTGAATTTCGTTTACTTCATCAAAGGAACCTTACGCGGGAAAACAACCCGCTTAACAAAATGCAGTCCATTGTCGCCCTTTGTGGGAAATTGATACGCATATTCTATGCATTGTTAAGCAAAGGTGTAGATTACGACCCAGAAAAGATGCTAAATGATATCCATCAACCTGTGCAGCAGGCGGCATAAAGGAAGCTGAGACCTTACTGAAACTAAGAAGCACATCCTTGGAGCAAGGGTAATGCCGTAAACTGAGCACCATAGGATGTTGAATAGAATTAACACTAATACAGACTCATAAAAAAGAAGAGCCGGGACAGTCAGGTTGAATTTTTCCATTAGGGCAATGACCCCGCCAAGGAGCATGACTGACGTTTCACCTCTTGGATAGGCAGGACGAAGGAATTTAGGGCGAAGACCCAGGAAGACATGGGAGGTTTGCTGCCGGGAGACGATGTGAAATCCCTCTGGCCACAATACAGAAAACACGCGGCCTTGATTGAGGTTACCCATCGTCATCCAGAATTACACAAAGATGTAATAATCAAGAGATATGCTGTCCGTGAATAAAATGAAATACTGTGAAAACAAGAGATATTGGATGAAATATTTAGTTTATTAAGGGAGTTGTTACCCTGTGTATTATGATACGCAGTAAATATGGAGGAAAGGTATGCTAGGGGGTACAAAATGCCTTATTTGAATGTAACGGATGCTAAGAATAAGTTAACAAGCATAAAACAACGGGAACCTATTGCTTATGTAGAGATACTTTGGTATTATATAAACAGCATAAATTCACCAACGAGGGCTTCAAACAGGGTGGGTACAAAAAGTTTGAAATCTCGTCAGGGGCAAGGTGCGCCTCGAAATAAAACCTAAAATTCGACAAAAAGCCTCAATTAATTTAAGATTGGGGTTTTTATTTGTCTGCACAGCAGCAGCACATCCAAAAAAGGTATTTTGAAAGCCTCGGCAAAAGCCGGGGCTTTTTTTATCATAAAAATGGAGGTGCTGCTGATGCAGGACACTACGAAAACATACACAGTACAGGAAGTAGCGGAGATTCTACAGGTGCGGAAAGGATATGTGTATGACATGATTTATACGGGCCGTCTTCGGGCGCTCCGGCTTTCTCAACGCCGTTTTCGGATCACGCAGGTTGCGCTAAATGATTTTTTCCAGCAGGAGGAAAAGGAGACTGCCGCGAATATTTCTGTTTATAGCGGGAGGTTATCAACCGAGGGGTTGATACGATGAGTGTAAAAGATCTAGGGAACAATCGGTGGAAAATCACCATTCACAAAGGCCGGAAACCCGATGGCAAGCAAGATCGCTATTATGAAACTTTCTATGCTCCACGAAAAAGCCTGGCGCAAGCCAGGGAAAAGGAATTAAAACAGTTCTTTGATAAAAACAAATATGGGTATGGGCCGCGTGCTAAAGTGTCCACTATTGGAGAGCTATTATTCTTTTGGTTAGAAGACCTGAAGGATTTAGGGATTGCTCAAGAGCGAACAATAGAGACATATCATGGGCATATTAAAAAGCTCATACCAGTAGTGGGAGACATAAAACTATATGGACTTACAGCCTTTGAAATACAAGAGGCATTAAAAGGGCAATATCCTGATATCTCCCCCCGTACTCGCAAGAATATTTATTCCACATTACGAAGCGCCTTGCGAAGCGGTTTTAGTTGGGGGCTTACCCCGGTAGATGTTTCTACTGGGATTAAAATCCCTAAAGTTGAGATCCCCGAAAAGCTGACATTAGACTTTAGCCAATTACAATTACTCTTGGAGCAGACCGCCTATAAGCATTATTTAATTGTTAGGATGTTAACTATTACTGGTGCTAGATTGAGTGAGATCTTAGGGTTGCGGTGGACTGATGTAAACTTTGAAACCGGGGAGATCAGCATAATCAAAACCGTAGATTCCCGGAATCGCAAAGTTAAAGACAGGACTAAAACAAAGGCATCTAAGCGTAGAATTATTCTGGACACAGAGACATTAGACTACCTACAGGCCAAAAGACAGTCTGTAAAAATAGTCTCGCTGAGAGAAGATGAAAGGCTAGTCTTTGTTGCTGATGATGGGAGGCCAATGCGACATCGGGCAGTAGAATTAACCCTACATAGAATGCTGAAATCGGCAGGACTGCCTCAGATCGGGCTTCACAACCTACGCCATAGTGTTTTAACCTATATGAATGATATTGGAATATCATTAGCCGATATAATAGCTCTCTCAGGACATGCTAATATTACTAGCTTGCTGCCTTATCTTCATCAGACCAAAACTGGGCTTAATCTTATCGATACGATTAAAGAGCAGACAAATAGGTAGCCAAATAAGTAGCTATACTTTAATAAATGCCGATATATAGGCGTTTAAGGGTAGAGGGATATGGTTCAAATCCTGTCATCCCGACCATTTTAATTTCTTAGCTAAAATCGTACAATAGCTAGACAAAACAGCGGGAAACCCCCGCTGTTTTCATTTGCAGCTCAATTCAGGGTATGTTTTCTATATCATTTTAGGTACTTAAACTAAGAAAGCTTCTTGCACTACATCCAGTGCCGATGTATCTCCTGCTTTGATTATGGCCAGGGTGGTTTCTATCTCGGGCACGATGTTTTGCAGGAAGAAGCGTGCTGCAGCTACTTTACCCTGATAGAAAGCGTAATCATAGTGGTCTGTTCCCAGTTCATTAATTTTCTTTTGAGCCACCAGTGCCATGTCCAGCAATACTTTGCCGCAGTAGATCTTGCCGGTAGCGTGCAGGATGCGGGTAGCATAAAGACCGATCATGCCGATCTTTCCTTGGCCCAGGTATCCGCCGATAGCTGCTTGGATTTGTCTATAGTTATCGAGCCCTTTTTGCAGTATTGCAAATTCCGTAGCGAAATCAGGATTACCCTTGTTCTCGTCAATAAAATCCTGTAGGGATTGCAGCCAGCCAGCAAATACGGTTCCTTTGCGCCTAGTCCATTTGCGTCCTATCAGGTCCAGGGATTGCAGGTAATTGGTGCCCTCCCATATGCAGAAGATTCTAGAATCACGCAGCATCTGGGATATAGGGTATTCTTCGGTGTAACCATAACCGCCGAAAACCTGCAATGCTTCATTAATGCATTGAAAAGCCATATCAGAGGCATAGGCTTTGATAATGGGGGTGGACAAATCCACAATATCTTTCGCCTTAGCGGCTAGTTCCTTATCATCACTCCATTCCGCTAAATCCAGTAAATATAAGTTGTAAACAATTACCGCTCGCAGAGCATCGATATGAGATTTTTGGAACATAAGATTACGTCTTATGTCCTCATGTCGAATAATGGGTACTCTTTCACCTCTGAGATCGGAAAGCAGGCGTCCTTGGATTCGCTGGGCAGCGTATTGAGCAGCATTATGGTAAGAAACAGCCGCAGCAGCCACCGCCCCATGACCAGTATTAAGGCGTTCTTCGTTCATCAACTTGAACATCTGATATGATCCCTGACCCTTGCCGTTTTCATCAGGGGGTTCTCCAAGCAGATAGCCCCGGCAATTGTTGTCCTCGCCAAAATTGATCATACAGGTGGCCGAGCCCTTCATGCCCATTTTATCTTCTATGCCTATGCAATTGATATCATTAAAAACCCCGGCTTCTCCATCTTCCGTGGGCCAATATTTGGGAACCACGAAAACAGATAGGCCTTTTAATCCCGGAGCACTTCCTTCCACCCGAGCCAGGACCAGGTGGACGATGTTTTCGGTGATGTCTTGCTCAGCTCCGGTAATAAAACATTTAGTGCCCTTTACTTTATACACACCCGGTTCATCAGTGGGATATGCCTTGGTGAGAAGATCCCCTAAATCGGAGCTTCCCCCCGGTTCGGTTACGGCCATGGTACCGGACCACTGCCCGCTGAACATCTTGGGTAAAAAAAGACTCTTTAATTTTTCGTCACCAAAGCTTTGTATTAAACTGCAGGCCCCTGAGGTAAGTACAAAATATGGTGCCAGTGCCGGGTTGGCAGCAGCCAGGTATTCCCAAGTGCATCCTAATATGCATAAGGGCAGAGCCGATTCATCATGATGGTTCTTGTTGCTGGACCCCAAGCCGTTGGATTGGATAAAATGGTAAGCATTCTTTAATGATTCCGGAACCTTAACCTGACCGTTTTCAAACTGAACCTGAATCTTGTCCCCATCTTTATTGGTAGGGGCTATTACTTCCTGGGCTATTCTTAGGGCATTGTTCAGTATGGCATCTATGTCATCTATGCTGTAGGTACTTCTGAAACGATCAGTATCTAAAACCTTGGATAAATCCAGCCATTCTTTGAGAAGAAACTGGTGATCTCTGATGGAATAAATAAAATGGGAAGCCACGCTATCAACTCCTTTTTATATTCACCGGCAGCTTAACCAGGTCTTAGCCGAGGAACCGTTTGCCTCTTCTACTTTTTAAGTTGTTCTAGCGTATTGCTCCAGTTTTCCGTGGATCAAAAGTAAGCTGCGGTTTTATTCCCCTTCGATAAAATCTCTTTTTATCCTTTTATGGTATTGAGAGCAAAATATTCAATAATCCGACATTATACCTAAATAAAGCTGATTTTACTAAGGCGTGAGTAAACATTAGCTTGTAAATTTGCTAGTCATGGATTTTGGCACGAAACGTGCCAAAAAACTGGCAATGCCAATTGCCTGTGAATCCTTATTTTGCTGGATATGATTGCTAAAATCAGAATAGGGGTGATTCCATGACATTTGATGTAAGATTAAAAACTGGCTTTTTTAAGACCCAGCCTTATTTCCTCACTATTAGCCAAGGTCAAATAATCCTGACACCTCAAGATGCTGATGATGATGGTCGTTTAGTAATAGATGCTGATAATGTACAGTCCATTTATCTAACTTCAGGTGAGTTTGAAATCATTACCGATGTCATATACACGGGGATTTTGCCGGCTCACACTAATATAAAACAGCTGTCTCACCTTCTAGCCACCGAATTTGGTGAAAAACTGATAGTCCAGTACGAATTGACATAAATCAACTGGTTAAAGCCTGGCATTCGGTTCTGTTGCCCTGCTGTGTTTGCCGGGTATGTTACCAGCATGTTAGGCCCGTATGTTCTACAAATCGTTAATTAATATTCAGGAGGGATGAACAAGCCATGAACACAGCGGCACCCATGGATATACCTCGCTGGAAAACAGCACTCAACATGATGATCAACCCGGGGGAAGTCATAAAAACCCAAATGACTAAAATACCCTGGCCTTATTCAGTAATGGTATCCGGTTTGTCATTTACACTGTTTTTTCTGCAGACTGGTCTGGATATGTTGAAAGCCGGCCAGATCGGAGCAAGTACCGTTATCCTTATCACCGTGCTGGGACTTCTCTATGGCACAGTTGGCATAGTTTTGCTGGCGGTGATGGTTTGGGCCTTATCCCAGGCGGGAGAGCGGGGTTACACCCTGGAATGGGCTATATCTACCTTTGCCCTGGGGTATTCAGCTACCTTCGTCTATGCCCTGAGCGGACTGATCTTTTCCCTGGCTTTTGGCTGGAAGACAGCGGTGGCCTTTGGGGTTACCGGGGTTCTATGGGCACTCAGACCCACCTTATATACCATCAAGCAGATGTCAGGGGAACGAGTAGCTTTCAGTATTGCCATGACTACCCTCTGTGGAGCCATTCTCCTGATTGGCTGGGCAGTATTGGGAAAATTCGCTGGATAAACAGCAGTTGATTGAGGAGATAAAGATAGGAGGCTGACAAGGTGGACACTAGACTGGGATATGCACAAGGAGCTGGACCGGGCGGGGTAAAACTGTGGCCGGCTTATCTGTGTTTCATGATATTCGGGGTATTGATACCCTTTAGCAAACCGGATTACAAATTTACTACGGTAATATACTCCTTGCTTATTGCTATAGTGGTGGGTTTAATGGCAATAAATGTACTGATCCTGGTGTTTAACAGCGGTAATGCTGCTTTGCGTCAGACAGATGGAGGATTTGCCCGGGAAGCGGTGGGGACGGGTATGCTGTTTATGATCCCCTTCACCGTTCTGGCCATAATAGCCCTGGCCGTGCTGGGGTGGAATGCAGTCATGCCCTTTGCCTCGGCAGCCATCACCACAGCAGCGGCAACGGCAGGAGCTGAAGCCATGAAAAGAGGCGCTCAAGGGACCAAAAATGTAATGATTCCGACCCTGGTGGCAATGGTTCTTTCGACGGTATGGATGATGCTGACCAGCATTCTGCCTTAAGCGAACAGGAGGTGAAAGGCTTGTCGATTTTAACAATTGCGCAAAAGAAAAGGAGATTACATCATCATTTCCTGTTGGGTGTGGTCCTGTGCCTGGCATTTACCTTAGTGATGGCCAATGCCTTCGGTGGGAATGCACTGGCAGGAAGTATCGGTGATGTTGTCACCCAGGTATCCAATGCCAACCTAAGTGAGCCAGAGTACAATTTCGGGCAGGAAGACGTGACCGGGTATGATTTTGCCATTCATGCCAGCATGGGGGATTTTGGAAGCGGTGGGTGTGTAATCAGCGTTTTAGGACCGGTACAGCCGGATGAAATACAGATATTGATCGATTATGTGAACAGCGTATCTTGGGCTTCTTATATGCAAACCACCCAGTTGAAGGGCTGTGAAGTAAGAGAATATGTCACGGAGTATGGGGTGGGCATCGGCGTAGTTCTGCCCGATTATTTTATCACTGTGGAAATGCTGGAAACCGGCCAGAGCCAGAGCGCAGACATGGCTTCTGCCAAGAATATTGCCCAGCAGACCATCGATGCCTTGGAAAAAGCAGGACTATTGAGCCAGGCAGCCCCGGATATCGAGGCCGGGACTGCGGAAACAGAGGAAAAACCTGACGAATATCCTGCCACGGCAGAGCCTTTGGAGGAACCGGTACGTATAGCAGATACCACCAATATTATGTCTGTTTATAACGGGCCTACGGTTCCCACCACTTTCAGTGTTAACAGTCCTCATCTAGTGACCGAGATCCATAATTATCATTGGAACGATGCCCAGGGGGCAACCCCTGGAACCATAAGTTTGCAGGACCAGAACGGGAAAATGTATGGCCCCTGGCAGGCGGTAGGAACGCCGGGACAAGGCGGAGTACCCAATGCCAACTGGCATGTTTATCCTAATATCGTTATTCCAGCTGGGACTTATACGATCATCGATTCAGATCCTGCTACCTGGTCACAGAATGGAGAGTCGGGCGGAAAAGGTATGTCATATGTGATGGCAACCCCGCATTTTGAAATCACCGGAACTGCTCCCGGAGATGCAGGGACGCCTGGATCTTATCCGATTGAGCACAGTCACAGTCCGGCCGGAGTCGGTTCAGTGGGTAATATCCCCGGACCATCCAATACCACTGAAGCGGTGACAGGTGTGGTAGTACCTGGATTGATCGCGACAGCCTTAGGTGCTTTAGGCGGTCTGGGCGGCGGAGGGTTTACCCCGCCCGCGGGTGGAACGCCCATGTATCCCACGGGAGGAGGATCCTTGCCCGGAGCTGGCGGGATCCCTGGAACCAGCTCAGGAACACCGGGAATGGCTCAGGCTACCAGCCAGTTTGGACGCCGGGGCAGAGAAGAGATCCTGATCGATACGAGGGATATGTATCATGGTAGCGCGGAACAGGGAGCTCCTGCTGATCATGGCATCATTATTGATACCGACGCTATGTTGGGAGACATATTTGTGCCGCCGGAGCCTTTCATCAGTGATCCGGGACCGGAGATATTTATCGACACCATAGACATGAATCCCATAGAAGTCCCGCAAGGAGGAGATCCGCATATCTTTATTGATACCGAAGATATGTTGGAAGACATATTTGTGCAGCCTGAATCCCCGATCAGTGATCCGGGACCGGAGATATTTATCGATACCATAGATATGAATGAGCAACTTATCGATATCCGGGAAGCAGGAGGAGAAACAGGTATCCTTATTGATACGACAGATATGTTCGAAGGACCGGTCGATTCAGGAGCAGCGGGTGATCAGGGGATATTCATTGAAACGGAAGACGAAGCAGCTCTGTTTGTGAAGAGCGCTGCCGATCGGGAGATGGAAGCCGAACAAATAAGGTTTAAGGCTGTCGATACCAGGGAAGGAGAAGCAGGAGGAGAACACTTTGCCGTTGCGGGAAGTGGTGAAGGAGCTCCCATTGCTGACCAAACTGAAAAACTGTATACGGACTCAGGCGATGCAGAAGTCTTTCGTGACTCCAGTTCCTTGGAAGACAGTGCCGGCACAGAAACGGCTTCCGGACATGAAGGAGCCTATGACCAAAACGGATTTGATGCTGATGGTTATGACCGGCAAGGTTACAATCAGGCAGGATATGATCGTGACGGCTATAACCGTGATGGTTTCAATGAGGTGGGCTACAATACGGAAGGCTTTAATAGAGAGGGCTTCGACCAAGAAGGCTTCGATCAGGCGGGATTTGATGCAGAAGGCTTTGACAGAGAAGGCTATAACCAGGAGGGCTTTAATAAGGAAGGTTATGACAAGGCCGGATATGATCAAGAAGGATTTGACAGGGAAGGACGAAGCAGCTCGGATTATGACCGGGATGGCTTTAATTCGCAAGGATATGACCGGGATGGTTTCGATAAAAACGGCTTTGACAAAGATGGTTTCAACCGAGATGGATTCAACGCCCGTGGTTTTGATCGGGATGGATTTGATGCCAATGGCTTTGATGCGGAAGGCTTTGATAGAGCTGGTTTTGATAAGGAGGGCTTCGACAAGGCTGGTTTCAATGCCCAAGGTTTTGATAAAGAAGGATTTGATAAGGCTGGCTTTGACCGGGAAGGTTTCAACCGGGAAGGGTTTAATCAGGCAGGCTTTGACAAAGAAGGTTTCGATAAAGCTGGTTATGATACCGAAGGCTTTAACCGGCAGGGCTATAACCAGCAAGGCTTTGACCGGGAAGGATTCAATAAAGCCGGGTTCGATGCTGAAGGTTATGACCGGCAGGGCTTTGACCAGGCTGGTTTTGACAGAGAAGGTTTCAACAAAGAAGGCTTTGACAAAGCAGGCTTCAACCGGGAGGGCTTTAATAAAGCAGGTTTTGACCAGGAAGGCTTTGATAAGAATGGATTCAATGCCGAAGGTTATGATCGGGAAGGGTTCGACCAGGCCGGCTTTGATAAAACTGGTTATGATCGCGAAGGGTTCAATAAAGAAGGCTTCGATAAAACTGGTTTTGATAAGGAAGGATTCGATAAAGACGGGTTTAATGCCCAAGGTTTTGATAG
>Ga0208564_1002167_pt1 | contig 15778 bp, 17 predicted proteins | sample AD_UKC073_MetaG_FD_184439 | JGI IMG/M metagenome (GOLD analysis project Ga0208564, IMG submission 184439) | Active sludge microbial communities of municipal wastewater-treating anaerobic digesters from USA - AD_UKC073_MetaG (SPAdes) (version 2) | ecosystem: Engineered > Bioreactor > Anaerobic >... | reverse complement strand
AGTTAAGCCTTATATGTTTAGAAAAGGATTTTGTGTACTATAGGTGCAATTCATCCCCCACCTATAGAGGTGGGTGTCTTCTTGCACTTTATGATAAAATACTTTAAAAAAGGAGAAGATAGAAAAATGACTAAAGAAGAAGCTTTGGAACTAAAAGAAATAGCATTAAAAATTGATAATGACAAGATAAAGGCTCAAACATTATCAGAAGTATTTAAGTATCGTGAACAATTATTCGATATTGATACATTAGAAGAGCTATTAGACACAGCGGGTTACAAAACAAGAAAAGTTATTTTGAAACACATTGTCAGATCTGAAATCTTGTTTAGCAAAGATATATCCGAAAAGCAACTGAGAAAGTTTCAAGAGATATTAGAGAACGAACCCGATGCAAAAATTAGAACTGAATATTATTTATCGTTAATAAACAAAGCAACTGATTTTCCGGTTGAGTTGTTAAAACAGGTTGCAAAAGAAGCAGATACAGAAGTAAGAGTAGCGGTACTAGTAAAAAGTTTTGGTTATTTTTTTGATGATAGAAATAAAATAATAGAAATATTTAAAAATGACCCTAATTTTCAAGTACAGGAATTATTAGATACATATAAAAATCCAGTTAAGATACTTGTTTCTTCTGAGGTAAGCAAAGCAAATAAACAAGCTTTGATTGAAACTGTATTATTATCTTTTTCACCTCAAGAAACAGAAAAAATTTTAGTAGAAGCATATAATAAAGGGGATAAGAAAGTAAAGGAATTGATTGTAAAAGCTATTCCAGGGTTTGAAGATGAAAAAATACTAGATACATTTAGAAATATATTTGAAAAGGTTTCAAAAATTGAAATTAACGATTTTACTTATTTCTTTTTTTATAATTTAATGAGAGGATATAAACATTTAGATCAAGAACTACTGAGAATTCATTTTGAAAAGTTAGAAAATGAGTTTAATTTATTTGATAACGCTCAAAGTATTGCACATATTAAAAACATATTCAATGTAATGCCATTTGAATATCTAGAGTCGAATCAAAAGGTTTTGAACCTGATTAACAGTTGGCTTGATAGCAATGATACAGAAATGATATCAAGTGTTTTTTCAATTGCCTCAAAATATATGGTAGCCGAACAATTAACAAAATACATTGACAGCTGGATAAATTCCAAATCGGAAACACTTATTAAATACGCTCTAACAATAATGTCTAAAAGTTATAATATACTACAAACCTACTATCTTAAATATCAAGATAGAATATATGAGTTTTTAGTAGAATCAAAATATTCCTCAACGTTGCAGAAGAAAGCGTTAAATATTATCAAAAAGATGTTGAAACTAGATATAAAACAAAAAACTGACATAATAAGCGAAGAGTATCTTATGCATATTTATAAGAATGCGCCAAGCCAAACAAAAAGTCTGCTAGACGAATTGTACAAATCTGCTATCAAAGAACCACAAAAAGGGTATAACAATCGCATAATACAAGCGTTTGGTTACGAAGAAACGTTAGAGACGGCTGTATAGGAGGTTTTAGATGAAAAAGTTTATAGAAGCTATTACAAACATTTTTAGGTATATTGTTAATCTTTTGCTGGTGATATTTTTACTATTTTTAATAGGATATTTTAGCGGTGCAATATTATACTTTGTGTTCCCATTATTTAGGATACCAATGATAGACCCATTTTGGTTTATACTAATTGGGTTAGCGGTGTTTGGGATAATTTTAAAACTGCCAAATAAAGGAGCTATATTGGTACGCATTCAAAAATGGGTTAATAAACGCATTGGTAAATAAAATGTTATTGTAGTCCTTGAAGCCTTGCGTTTTGTTCGTATTGCATAATAAGTTCAGCCAAAGCAGCTTCTTGTTGTTTAGCGTGGAATTTGCGTTCTCTTCGTTGCTGTATTTTAGGCTGTACAAACTTGTTATTCAAAATAGCGGCAGTAGTAGCTCCAATTCCAACGCCTAAAAGGTTAATAAACTGTGGATCGTTTATATTAGCTGTTTTTAGAAATTCTTCAACCAGCATGTTTTACCTCCTTTAATGCGAATACTGTAAACGGGAGTCCAAAGTTGTATATGCTAAACCCATCAGGATTAAATTGTCCGAATGCATATCCCAGATGGTTTAACTGTTCTTGATTGTATTCAAACGAATAAGTATAAATTGCTTTAGTAAACGTTTTTGTCCTATACGACGCAATGGCATTAAAAATACTGTTATTGTCAAGTGTGCCGATTGTAAATGACGGTGACAAAAATGCCATTCCGCGTCTGGAATAATCAGTATTTTGCACATCAACTCGATTGACAACCATTTGCGATTTTATAGGATAGATATAAAATTCTTCATAAAGATCTTTAATACCTGCTATAGACTGTATCTTTTGCAGTATGGTAGATTCAGGTGTGATATTTATTCTTACATGCACAGTATTGAGAGGATTACTTGAACTTGAACCACCGCCTATACCACAAGCCTCTAACTGTTTTTGCATACTTGCCTCTATTCTGAACCTGATTGGTGCTAAATAAGTTCTCGACGTCGAACTATAAGGACCTTGTGTAATTTCTATAGAATGAAGGTTTGGTAAATACATTCGCCCTTTCGATTGAGCTGAATATAAATCAAAATAAAAAGTTTGGTCTACGCCTTTATCGTATGTTGATGTTATATCATATCTAAAAATTCCTATTTTATATTTTAACTCATGATCAGATATACCATTAGCATCAACGATTGAAGCGTTCTTGTTTAAAAAAACGGTTTCAGCCACTTGTTTGCTGATGTACACATTTTCGTGTAAATGCTCTTTTTTTGAGATATTGGAAACACTATACAAATTATTATGGATATCTGCAATTTGTTTTGAATATACGTGACGATTACCTTTCAACGAATAATTAGAATGTTCGTGTGAAAAGTTTGATAGTCCAGCTGGTTGAATTGAACCACTATAGCTCTGTGATGTTTCCATTACATAGTGTATGTGCGCAAGCAATTTTACGCCAGCGACAGAATTAATAGTGTTCTGAATAATAGGTAAACGTGCTTTATAATTTTCAACGTTATAAATTTTGTTATTCAGAACTAAAATACCGTTGTTTAATCCCAATACAGAATAAATGCCATAAGATGTTTCTAGTTGGAACGGGAGTATATAATATACATCTCTATTTTCTGGTATACCTCGTACGCAAATCTCTGTATCAGAAAAATCGAATTTATCCCTATCGTTTATTACACTCAACATAATCCTGTTTCCTGCATCATCGAATACTTCTACCGAGCTATTCACTATCGCACTTGGAATAGTTATAGCGTAAACTTCATCACCCAAATATCTTTTATCAATCTTTATACCTATAACAGACCCGGGCAATATTTCAGTAATCTGTTTAGTTGGAACTAAATCTCCGTTATTATAGTTCAGTTTAATTGTTTCTGACAAAAACTCTTGACCAAACTGATAAAACCTTAAAAGCGCATATTCTTCTTGCTTAAAGTACCCTTCTATACGGTCTAATTTTAACACTTCTTTATACCTTTGATTGTACTGATGATTAAACAAAGTTTCTTGTACGTTTATATCTTTAAAATAATTTTGATTGAAAGAGAACAACCCGTTTTTAACGTATCCGGTGTATTCATCATTGCCTATTTTTATAACAAATTTATTTTCTGGAACATTTAATTGATTCAATATTTTGTATGAATAATTTTTATTAGCAGTCAATGTGTCTCTGTCGTAAATCAATAATTGTTGTTTCAATTTATAATCATGAACATGTTCTTTTTTTGGAGGTAAAATTTGTTGAAACCGTATATCGGTAAGATACTGCTTGTTGAAAAGGGTATTAATTTGTTCTTTTGTATAATAATTATGTTGATGGCGTTTTTTAACAAAATCATTTACAGAATATTGGCGTCCAGATGTTTTTGCCAGTTTTTTGGCATTAAACACCGTTAAACCACGAGGCATAAACGCAGGATGTACGTGTGAAGATTTAGCAAAATCTCCGGTAGTTTTTACATTACCAGCTTTTATTGTAGATGACTCTTCGACATTTATGTCTGGAGTTTTGAACCACGACATATAGATTTTTTTTAAAAGCCATATTATTTTATTTAACATTATATATAAGTACTCCTTAAATTCTCGTCGAACTCATCAAGAGTTATTCTCAACTGCCTTTTTTTACCGCCATAACATTTTACTCTAATCAAATTATATGCTGGTGGTCTTAACATTTTTCTTTCTGCATATTCATCAGATACAAATGGTCCAATTGTTATATAATACAAAGTGCGTTTGAACACACTTTTATTTCTTCTATCATAGAATTCTTGGGCTATAGGAGTAACGTTAGCAGAGTGGGTATGCCCCATTACGTAAGCATCAACGCCAGTTATTTTGTCCTGAAACCAACGTCCTTGTCTTGCGGATTTCTCTGGATACCTACCGCCAGCAGCTCCGTGATGCAATGCAAAACAATAATTGTATCTATCTCTAGAACCATATCTTGTTGCAGCTTTTACACTTACATCAAGAATAGCATCGGTTCTAGAATATGGAATATTTAAGTTTCCGGCTAGCAATTCTACTACATCTACGCCTGCAACACGTTTAGTTCGATACTCATGATTACCAGATAAAATAACTAATATTCTACTTTTGTGTCGCTTAAAAAAATCATTTAAAAATTTGAAGGAATCATTTGGATTTTTTATTTGTTCATATATGTCGCCTACAGAGTTAAGTAAAGAATTATCTATCATATCTCCAAGAATTACTAGTTTGCTTTCTGTATCATATTTAGTCAAATACTCATCAAGTTTCGGAAGCAAAGAACCTTTTACACCATAATGTGTATCCCCGATAAATAACAGATCAGTCGTTTTATCATATTCGTATTTAGCAACAGTAGTTGTTTTATCCACAAGATATATCCTCCTAAGTCATAATTTAGTGTAAAACATAGTCTTACACTTTAAATTCTATCATTTGTTGTATGAAATGTGGGTTTGAAGGAAAGGACAGATGTTATGACAGACAAACAAGCGTGTTTTAGAGCTAAATTGAAGAAATAGTTTTCTTTTCTCCAATTAGTAGAGTATATGAAAACAATCCACCGCTAATCTTTAACATTTCTTTGTTAGTTTTGTACTGGCTGGTTTGTTCTAAACATTTTATAGTTCGAAGTTTTTGAGTTACCAAGAAATTGTCGTTATATATATACAGATATTTTTTATGGTATCCCAAATAAATACTTTCTGTTTGTTTGGTTTTATACTCGAATATTTTAATTCCGAATAGAGAAACTTTACAGATCTCGATATCAAGATGTTCAAAAACCCATCTACGTAAAAAAACAACATCATCGGTTCCGTAAATTATCTTATCTAATATATTCAATTGTTCTTTTAATTTTTTCAAAACCTTGTTTATATTTTCTTTTTTCAATTATCCCACCTCGTAATTAATAGTATCATGGACATAAACGAAGTTGAGAATTGGTGTAGACGGTATTATTGTTATTTTAAAAGAAGGTGTCGAAAAAAAAGCTGCGAATATAATATTTTTTCGCAGCCTTGTATATGTTGATATTATAGTGTTATAGACATTTAGACGTCCCACACGACGTACACATCGAGCATCCCTCTTGTTCTTGGATAGTATTAACCCCACCACATACTTCGCATACCACACTTCCTTCGTTATCTATATAACAATGTTTATTTTCGTCGTATACTAGTTTTTCCATTTCTTCTTGTGTGTAAAACTTAGGAGCTTTATTACACATTGACTGTGATTTTATATTTGTGAAAAAGGCAGGCAACTCTTCAAACGCCGCTTCTAAATGTTTTGAGAGTTCAATTGCGTAGTTATCCCCGCTTTTTCTTAATTGTTTTATTATCTCATCAGGAGACACTCCTGCCCTTAAAGCCAGAGAGGATAATCTCCCTATTAAAGCAGCTGATGGGTTACCGTTTGAAATAAATATTTCTGCTGGTGATAATGTGTCCATATCTATAGATACATGAATGTAAGTAGTATGTTCACCGTCTATTTTTACTTTTTTGATTATACCCGGCATGGTTTCTTTCCTCGGTTTAGGTCGCAATTTATTCTGGCTATCAACAAACACTGATAACCCATCTAAATTTACCTTTACTTTTGAATGTTTTGAAGAATCATCTTTTTTATCTTTTTTAACAGTTTGCAATACTTGTGTAGATAAACTACCGTCTCTATACACAGTAATTCCTTTAACAAAAGAGTTCAATGCTTTTATATATATGTTTTTAATATCGTCAACTGTAGTTTCGTATGGCATATTGATAGTTTTTGAAACCGAAGCATCTATATACTCTTGAAACGCTACTTGCATATATAAATGGTCAATAGGAGCAATTTTTTGTGCAGTTTGGAATCTTTGAACAAAAGCTTCTGAAAATTGATATTTTTCCAAATTGTTATAATCCATAATTTCTATCAATAGAGTCTGGACTTTCCTGTCGTTAATAGATACACCACTGTTAACCAAACTATTAAACTTTTCTATTTTTTCTTTTATTTCAGTGTATATTTGCGGGTATTCTTGCTTGAGAATCTTCTCGAATACAGAGTTGGTGTACAACAACGGGACACTTTCACCTTCTTTTGTTAAAACGTTTCTTGTATAAAATAAAGCAAAATTAGGTTCTAATCCAGAAGAAACATCTGCCAGATTTGATAATGTCCCTGTTGGTGCAATGGTATTTGTTTGAACGTTACGTTTCCAAACGCTGCCAACAGTTTCGAAATGATGTTTAATTGCTTGATTAAGGGCTTTTAAGTTTTCAGATACCTCAACTATATCATCGGATTTTTCATGCATAGGAAACGGGATATGCCCATTGGGATATTTAGTATCATTAAACACTTCAAAATTACCTTTTTCTTGAGCTATTTTAGAACTGGCTTCGTGAGAGAGTAAAGACAATGCTGCTTGTATTTCAGCTGCTAAACTTCTGGCTTGTTTTGAACCGTAAGGAATATTCTTTTCAAACAACAAGTCTGCAAATCCCATTATACCTAACCCTATAAACCGTTGACTTTTAGCAGTATTACTTATTTGTTCTAATGGATACACATTTACACTAACAACGTCATCTAAAAATGTAATTGCCCATTCCACTATTTCTCCAAATATTTGAAAATCGTCAGTACCATATATATAAAATTGTGGTAATACTTCGTTTATTTTTTTTAAATTTAAACTTCCTAAGTTACAAGACCCATGATTAGGTAAAGTCTCTTCACCGCAAGGATTAGTCGCGTTTACAGGAGTATTCTCTGCATTGGCATAATACTGATTGTGTCGCCCTAAAAATAACATCCCAGGATCTCCTGATTTCCAAGCACTTTCTGCCATTATATCTAATAATTCTTTTGCGGATTGTTCTCCATACTTTTTGCCATTAAACACTAAATCGTAATTTTCGTTATTGATATACTTATTATAAAATTCCTCTGGTTTATCAATATTAACCGAAAGATTAAAAAAAGAAAGTACAGATTTTCCATCATTGTTTCTTTTGGCAGAAATAAATTCTTTTATATCAGGGTGATCATATCTCATAACAGCCATTTGAGCAGCCCTTCTTTTGCCTCCTTGCTGGATGGTAGATGCGCCGGAGTCGTACACTTTCATAAAACTAACAGGTCCTGAAGAATATCCAGAAGTACCATTAACAACAGCACCTTTCGGGCGCAACGTGCTGAAATCATAACCTACACCGCCACCGTATTTGAGTATTATTGCAGCATCTTTTACGTACTGGAAAATGCCATCCATAGAGTCTTCCTCGGTATAATGTACAAAACACGCAGATAACATGTTGTGTTTACTTCTGGAATTATAGATCTGCTTATAATCTTCCAAACTCATTTCGTCAATACTTTTGCGAAACCATTCTATAGGCATAGCTTCTCCGGCATTAAATAACGTTGGAGAATTGGGAATGAATATCATCTTATTCAGAAGTTCAAAATAAATAGACTCTTTTTCTTTTATTTTGTTTAACAACTTCTCTCCACCATAAACATCGTCACCAACTTCAGCTGTTGCTACATACCTTGCTACTCGCCTTGCAATGTCGTGCCAACTGCTTTCTACAGGCTGATTATCTCTTTTGAGATACATCCTGTCGCTTAAAATAAATTCGGCGTTTTTAGACACCTCATGCTCTTTGAACTGTTCAAACATAGTACACCTCCACAATTATCTAACGTTTTTTTCGATGAGTTATTATCAATTGAAAGAATGCAAATAACTTATTACTTGTTTCAAAGATTCTTCAATGGATACATTTGTATCGATGAAGTAATATAACCTTTTTGGAAAGATTTCTGGTAGCCTTTCAAAACATTGAATCATATGTTCAATTTTGTTTTGGTTAAGGCTCTTCTCTATTAGATCAGAATCGTTTCTGTGTAACAATCTTTGTAGTATATTCGAAGAGTTACATTTGGTTATAAATGTGATGTCAGGCGGAATATATGCGTATTGCCCTAGTTTTTGAATTGTAAGCGGCGATATGTTGTTTAACATACCTTGATACACAAATGTGGAGTCTATATATCTATCAGAAATAACAGTATATCCTTTTTCTAAATACTGGATTATTTCATGGGTTAAAGAAGCTTTTGCCGCCAGAAACAAATAAAGTTGTTCCATTGCAGATGTATGAGTGGTTTTTAAAATATCTCGTATTTTTTCCGCAAGAACGGTTGTTCCAGGATCCCTTAATAATACTACGTTATCGTTTTGGTTTTTTAGATGCTTATATAATTGTTGTGCAATAGTGGTTTTTCCTGTAGCGTCTATCCCGTCTATAGTAATAAACACAATAATCCCTCCTTATTTTTTTGCCTTTTAAATTATATCTTTTTTCAAAAGAGATAACGATACTCCAATGCTACGTTGACAAAAATAATTTTTATGGTATAATACGCACTTAAAAATTCAAAAATATTGGTATATATATATAAGAAGATATATATATTAAAGTCATAAGGGGGAGATTGATGTGAAAAGAAAATTTGTTTCAATGTTGTTGGCGTTTGTTGGTTGTAACAGGTTATACAACAAACAAAAATTTGGAAAGCTTCAGCTTGCAATCTTTGTTATATTTGCAAGCACATGTGTTCTAACCAGAACAGATTTTTTGTATAATTTTGATTGTGATTGTTTAATAACAGTTGTTTTCCTTTGTAACATCTTCTTGGAACAAGCAATTCAATTTATAATCAGCTTTGAAATTTGTCAAATTATATTTGCTGATTTCAGACAAGTACTATCTGAAATCAGAGAAAAAAATGGTATATATATATAAGGATCAACTACCTAAAAAAATGGTAAAAATTAAAAGGAGTGATTAGGGTATGATAAAATATCTACAATATACATAGAAGTGGGGGTCTTATGACTTAAAAAATGTTAAGGAAGCCTGCATATTGCAGGCTTTTTTTTAAACCTTTCTTTTTTATTATATCCTATTGCAGGCTTTTTTTTAAACCTTTCTTTTTTATTATATCCTATTAATATGAGGAGGGAAAATATATATGGTAAAAATTTTTAGTGGTCGAGGAATATTGTTGATTTCACAAGGAGATTTGGTGTATAAAGTTCCATATGATGTACACCAAGAAATAGTCAAAGAATTCGGCAATCCGGCAGGGATGTTATGGAATCCTGAGAAAAAAGTATGGTCTCTGCCAATAGCTGACGAGAAAAGAAAAGAACAGTTTTTAGAATGGCTTGAAAACACAGGAGAAGATGTTTTGGCTGTAATAGATATGCTGCAAGCAAAGATTGCTAAAGAATGGAACAAAATTTCTTCGGCATATCTAGAAAAAATTTGGAGAAACCCAAAGGTGATCAGTAAATTTGAACAGTTTAGAGATATCGAAAGCATTAAAACATTTATAGATATAGCTTCGTATATCTCAAATGAGTTTTATTTGTTTGCGAAAAATGAGGAGGAGTTTTATGTTGTTGAGTTTCAAGGAAATGAGGTGTTTATTTTCAGACATGTGTGGAAACTCAACAAACTGTTCGTCTCCTTTGCACAAAAAAACGTAGATAGAGCTGGGTCTTTAACCTATGTAACGTCAATATTGCTTTCTCAAGATATAAGTTATTCGTTTGGAGATGTTATGTTTGAAGTTAAGCCGTTTGACATAACAGAACAAGAGGTAAAAGAAACAATCCTCAATGAAATTAAAACAATACCTGAAAAAAAGAAAGAAGAAAATGAGAAAGGAAAAACAAAAAAGAAAGAAGAAAGTGAGAAAGGAAAAACAAAAAAGAAAGAAGAAAACGAACCAAAAGAAGTGCAAGAAGTACAAAAAGGAAAAAAGAACGAAGAACTAAAATTAGCTACTGTATTTGTGGTATCGGATGAAGAAGAAAGAGTAGAATACGAATAAATATAAGCAGAGAAAATTGTGGTTGGAGATCATTTCCAACCACATTTTAGATTTTGGTTTATGAAAGCAACAAGAACCAGCATCAAAGATGCTGGATCAGCACACTTTATGTGTGGTAATCTGCAAGCAAGGTAAAGGCGATACGCCTGTTCTTCTTTCAGAAGAACAAAGCGGGTGAACCTCTGTTGGAGGGGCTCGTAAACTCGCCCAAACCAAAACAAAAAATAAAACAAAATAGCACAACACTTTGTGTGTGGTAATCTTTAGGTAAGGTAAAGGCGATACGCCTGTTCTTCTTTCAGAAGAACAAGACAGAGAATAGGTAAGGAAGTACGCTAATAATAAAAAACAGCACACTTTATGTGTGGTAATCTACTAACAAGATAAAGGCGTTACGCCTGTTCTTCTTTCAGAAGAACAAAGCGGGTGAACAGCTGAAGGAGCTTAACAATAAAAATAGCACACTTTATGTGTGGTAATCTTTAGGTAAGGTAAAGGCGATACGCCTTTGTTTTGGAGGGGCTCGTAAACTCGCCCAAACAAAACAAAAAATAAAACAAAATAGCACAACACTTTGTGTGTGGTAATCTTTAGGTAAGGTAAAGGCGTTACGCCTGTTCTTCTTTCAGAAGAACAAAGCGGGTGAACACCTGAAGGAGCTTAAACAAAATAGCACAACACTTTATGTGTGGTAATCTTTAGGTAAGGTAAAGGCGATACGCCTGTTCTTCTTTCAGAAGAACAAAACAGGGAAGAAGTACGCTAATAATAAAAAACAGCACACTTTATGTGTGGTAATCTTTAGGTAAGGTAAAGGCGATACGCCTGTTCTTCTTTCAGAAGAACAAGTCAGAAAATAGGAAGTACCCTAACAATAAAAATAGCACACTTTATGTGTGGTAATCTTTAGGTAAGGTAAAGGCGATACGCCTGTTCTTCTTTCAGAAGAACAAAGCTGGTGAACGGAAGATTGATGTTAGAAAGTACCCTAACAATAAAAATAGCACACTTTATGTGTGGTAATCTTTAGGTAAGGTAAAGGCGATACGCCTGTTCTTCTTTCAGAAGAACAAAGCGGGCAAACCGCTAAAGGAGCTTAACAATAAAAATAGCACACTTTATGTGTGGTAATCTTTAGGTAAGGTAAAGGCGATACGCCGTCAACTCCCCACCACTTATAGAGGCGGGGGCTTGTAGAAATACAAACTCAGTTGATCAGCCCCTTGGAGGTTGGGGTCTTATGCCTCAAAAAAATGATAAATTTAAATAACAAAGGAGGAAATAGAAATGAAACTATTGTATTTTGGTGAAGGATTAAAACACAAGCCTGAGAATTTCACAGGCATCTCTTTAACTATAAGAGAACAAGAATATTATTTTTGGGCTTGCTCTATTTCTGCAGCAGAGCGTTACCAAAGAACATATGAAAATTATATGCGAAGAAGTTATGTGTATTTTCCGGCAGAATACAGAAAGGATATATGCAAATCCGTTTGCATAGTGTATTCTGAAGGCAAACAATTGTTTGAATTGGAAGTAAGCAATAATTATTTAATGAAACGTGAGAAACACAAATCAGAATACTGTTTTTTTTTAATTCAAATATTAGATGCATTAAATTATTATAAAAACGCCGAAATCCTCTATTCAACTAAAACACAAACTCTCATTAGATTTTACAACGAAAATCGTGCTAAAGAAAGATTGGTTTATATGCATTGGAAAGAACCCGATGATATAACTGGGTGGATAGAAGGATATTATTTTGACAATATTCTGTTGATTTCAACAGACGCAGCTCTCAGAAAAATTACAAGTGACAAAATTGAACTTGTTCCAAACAGAAACTTGATAATTCCAAAAGGGAAAATGAAAGAGGTTATTATAAAACAAAATTTGAAATCAAAAGGGGTGATCCCTTATGTAAATGTAAATGTACAGAAAAGCGATAAAACATCATAGCTTATGTGATTATAAGGAGGAGGAATTAAAATGGCAAGCGAAGAGGTTTTAAATAGGGTTGAAAACACAAAGTATATATTAGAATTAGAGTATGACAAGGGAGCAGAAGACCCATTTCAATACGATGAACGTTTTAGTTTTTTTAGAATCATAGCCTTTCACAAAAGTTATTCTATAGGTTATGATCATGGATGTGAAAATCAGGAAGAATATCTAAGATCTCTTCTGAAGACTCTATATACAGAAGAGTATATAGATAGAACGCTAAAAAAACTAAGACAAGCAACTGAAGGTCTTCCACATGTGTATTACGAAAAAATCATATATACCTTTAAAAGGTTGTCAAAAAAATATGCGTTCTTTAACCTGTATTTTCTTGATAACAAAATATTCTATCTAAGTTTACAACCATTTGAAAGTCAGGAGAATTCTGGCACGCTTGGTTGGATAGTTGTTAATCGTGAGAAGATGAAAGAAGCAAATATTAAAAACGATAAACTTAAAGAGTTTATCGAGGATTGTTTGAAAACATACAACAACTATTTAAACGGGTATGTATATGCCCTTATTTTAAAAGAAAAAATCCCGGTTGCGTCTGATAATCCGGGTCATCAAGGTTTATATGCAGAATATCTAATAGACATGTGGGGTGGAATATATGGATTTAATGAACTGGAACTACTCAAGAGTGAACTCCCAGAAGAAGCTTATCCTTTATTGGATAAAATGATAAAAGATTGCTGTTGAAAGGAGGAAGCTAGCATGGGTGCGTTTAAACAGTACCATTGGGAAAGTAAGTTTGTAAAACATTTAGAAAGTTTGAACCGCCCCGAATTTGAAGAGTTGTTAAAATTTATAGAAAAACATGAAGTGCAGATAGTAACAAACAATATCTCCACTTCATATAATGTAAAGGTGGTAAACGCCACAATTCCTCAGAGTTTGTTAAAAGAGATACAACAGTTTATGGAGTCCAAGGGTTATTATCCTACTGAAGAAGTAGAGCGACTATTGGTAATTTCAAACATCAACTACCCACCGCTTATAGAAGCGGAGGCTTGTAAAAATACAAGTTCGGTTGATTAGTCCCCTTAGAGGTTAGGGTCTTATACCTCAAAAAAATGGTAAAATAAAATAGAATTTAAACTATAATTAAGGAGGAGATAATATGAAGAAAGTTGTTAACGGCAAATTATATGATACAGAGAAAGCAGAACTTGTTGCATCTTGGAGTTTTGGCAACCCGGGAGATTTTGAATACGTCAATGAGGAATTGTATGTTACAAAAAAGGGAGTTTGGTTTTTATATGGAGAAGGCGGAGCCAAATCATGTTATTCAAAACAGATAGGGTCAAATACATTTAGCGGAAGTGAAAGAATTTTTCCGCTAACTCCAGAAGAAGCTAAACAATGGATGGAAGAACACGATGTGCCAGCGGAAACTATTTTGAAATTTTTCACAATAGAAGATGCTTAAACTTTTTACACTCCCCCGCCTTTGCGTGGCGGGGGTTTTATTGATATAATATGAAAAATATCAAATGAATTAAAGGAGGAAATAATATGAAGAAAATATTATTAATTGCAATGATTTTTACTGTAAGCATAGTGGGATTTAGTTTAATAACAAATGTTCTGGCATATTGGGACTCATGCGGTGTGTCATATTTTTATGTCCAAGAAGGAGTATATGCCGCAGCCATAACAGAATATATCACTGCCGTGGCGGTTGAAGGATTTGATGGTTTTATAATTCAAATGCTTCCTGGGTTAACACGATATGATTTGAAAATCTTAGAAAACTCAAGGGTCTTGCCATATGACATGGATTTTTGGTACAACTTTCTTGCTGTCTCATCGATATTAATGGACAGATTTTCAATCGAAAAAGAACCAGTTGCCGAAAGCTTTTTTACAGATGATTTTAGATATAAAGCTTTGATGGTTCTGTATACTAATAACAGTGTAGATGGAGTTATAATAGCCTTGATGTTCGAAAAAATGTAAAAGGGGGAAGATAAAATGTTGGTATTACCCGCGCGGGCAACACCTAAAAAAGAGATTTTAACAAATATCAACTATTCGCAAGAAAGAGCTGTTAATTTCAAAGTAGAGTTAAGAGAGGCAGCTAAAACGCTTCCGTATTACCATACTTGCATAGAAATCGAACCATTGGTATCCGGAAGATCTGACAATGGAAAAGAAATACCTATTAACACCGTTGGAAGATGGCTATTTGGAGTCCCTGGGTATATGGGAAATGCGGTATTTGATGCATTCAGAACACCTGCTGTTATCTTGGTTCCTGAATGCACGCCACAAGAGGCAATTGAAATGCTTCTAGCGGCAGCTGAAATGCTTCGTCAACTACCAAATAATTAATACAGGAAAGCAAAGTAAGGCCGGTGTTCAACATCAGCCTTTTTTTATTTAAATGCTGGACGGTGTTTGTTTTTTCAACTATATAAAAAATAAGGAGGAATTATTATGGGAGATGTATTAGAAAGATACGAGAATAATAAATATATTTTAGAATTAGCGTATGATGACAGTAACTATGATTTTATGTGTTACGATTTTTTTGACATCATAGCCTTTCATAAACGATATTCTATAGGCACTGATCATGGTTATAAAACACCAGAAGAATATCTAAGATCTCTTCTGGAAAATTTATACACAGAAGAGTATATAGATAAAACGCTAGAGAAGTTAAGAAGCAAACATAAAAAAAATCAACCGTTACTATATTATGAAGATATTATATATACGTTTAAAAAGCTATCTGATAAATACATATTCCTAGACTTATATTTTCTAGACCATAGTGTGGTCTATCTTAGTTTACATCCTTTTAACGATCCTTGGGATTCTGGTATGTTAGGTTGGGTTGTGGTTGATCGCGCTAAGATGAAAGAAGCTGGCGTTGAAGAAGATAAACTTGAAGAGTTTATTGAAAACCATTTAGAAATGTACAATAAATATTTAAATGGATATATATACGAAATATCGTTAATAGAAAAAGTGTATGTAAACTCTGATAAACCAGAACATCAAGGTTTATATGCAGAATATGTAGTTGAAACATGGGGTGAAATATACGATTTTAGTAATCTCGACTGGTTAATAAAAGATGAGTTGCCAGAAGAGGCACAACCATTGCTCGAACAATTAATTGATGAGTACTGTTGAAAATATTTTAAAAAAGGTTGGTGTATATCATCAACCTTTTTTCTATTAAAAGAGGTGATTATTATGATTAGCGTAGGAGAATTAATTTCGATATTTTCAGAATTATCAACTAAAAACAAAAAGAGATTATATGCTA
>Ga0208564_1002163_pt1 | contig 15801 bp, 16 predicted proteins | sample AD_UKC073_MetaG_FD_184439 | JGI IMG/M metagenome (GOLD analysis project Ga0208564, IMG submission 184439) | Active sludge microbial communities of municipal wastewater-treating anaerobic digesters from USA - AD_UKC073_MetaG (SPAdes) (version 2) | ecosystem: Engineered > Bioreactor > Anaerobic >... | reverse complement strand
ACGGGCTTCCGCTGAGGGCCCGCCGGGCCGCCGTCACTCGCCGACGAGCCCGTTGCGGATCGCGTAGACGGTGAGTTCGGAGTTGTTCGCCAGGCCAAGCTTTTCCAGCACGCGCGCGCGGTAGACGCTCACCGTCTTGGGGCTGAGCATCAGCTCCTCGGCGATGTCCGACAGGCGCTTGCCCGAGGCGATCATCACCAGCGTCTGCAGTTCGCGGTCGGAGAGCTTCTGGTGGGCCTGCTCCGTGACGGGCGCGGTCAGGCTCTCGACCAGCATCTGCGCGATCTCGGGCGTCACGTACTTGCGGCCCTGGGCCACGGTGCGCACGGCCTGCACGATGGTTTGCGGCTCGCCGCCCTTGTTGACGTAGCCGAAGGCCCCGGCGCGCAGCGCGCGGATGGCGTACTGGTCCTCGGGATACATGCTGACCACCAGCACCTTCAGCGTGCTGCCTTCGTCCTTGAGCGCATGCATCACGTCCAGGCCGCTGCGCCCGGGCAGGTTGATGTCGAGCACCAGCACGTCGCATTCCACCGGCCGGCCGCCGCCCGCGGGCTGGCGCAGGCTGCGCAGCAGGCCGCGCAGCTCGGCGTAGTCGCCGGCCTCGCCCACCACCTGGATGTCGGACGCATCGGCCAGGGTGTCGCGGATGCCGCGCCGGATCAGCGCATGGTCGTCGCAGAGGATCACTGAAATCATGGGGTGCCCCATCCGGTGGGATCGTGGTCGTCGTCCTGGTCGAAGTCGGCCGCGCCGGTGTCCTCGCCCTCGTTGGAGCCCCGGCGCACCGGCACCGACAGCATCAGCACCGTGCCGGCGGCGTCGCTGCTGATGTCGACCCAGCCGCCGACGGTGTCGGCGCGCTCGTGCAGGCCGCGCAGGCCGAAGCTGCGCGCCTTGGCCAGGTCGGCACGGTTCAGGCCGCGGCCGTTGTCGCTGACCTCCAGGCTCAGCACGCCCCGGCTCATCGACAGGTCGATCGACACCCGCGTGGCCTGCGCGTGCTTGCTGACATTGGTCAGCGCCTCCTGCGCGAAGCGGTAGGCCACCAGGGGCACGCCGGCGGGCAGGTGCACCGTCTCGTGGCTGGTTCGGAACTGGCACGCCACGCCGGCGTTGCGCTTCTCGAACTGCGCCGCCATCCACTGCAGCGCCGCCACCAGGCCCTGCTCCAGGATCGCCGGGCGCAGGTTGTGCATGATGCGCTGGCTGGCCTCGATCGCGTGCTGCACCGTCTCCAGTGCGGTCAGCACGCGCTGCTGCACCTCGGCCGCCTGCACGTCGCCGGCCAGCACATGGCGGCCGATCCAGGCCAGGTCGAACTGGATGGCGGTGAGGCTGCCGCCCACGTCGTCGTGGATCTCGCGGGCGATGGCCGCGCGCTCCATCTCCACGCTGGTCTGCAGGTGCTGGGCCAGTTCGCTCAGCCTCTGCCGGCTGGCGGCCAGTTCCCGGTCGGCCTGCTGGCGGGCGCGGCGCTCGCGGTGGGCGGCGATGGCGTGCTCCACGGCCGGGGCCAGGCGCGCCAGGTTGTTCTTCAGCAGGTAGTCGTCGGCGCCGTTGCGCATGGCCGCCACCGCCGTGTCCTCGCCGATCTCGCCGGACACCAGGATGAACGGCAGGTTCTTGCCGCTTTCGGCCAGGATCTGCTGCGCCCGCAGGCCGTTGAAGCCCGGCAGGTTGAAGTCCGACAGCACGATGTCCCAGTCGGCGCCCGCCAGCGCCTCGCGCAGGCCGGTCTCGGTGTCCACCCGCAGGCAGTCCACCCGCAGGCCGGCGCGCAGCAGGTGCAGCAGCGCCAGCTCGTGGTCGGGCACGCTGTCTTCCAGGTGCAGCACGCGCAGCGGGCGGTCCGGCCGGCGGCCGGTGGGGGCGGAAACCATGGCCCGAGTATGGCAAACCGCCGCCTGCGGCCCGACGGCGGCGGCCCCGGCCGTGGCGGAATCGGGTTGCGCCGCGCACAACGCACCAGCACGGGGCCGGCGAGCCTCAATTTCCAGGCGCCGTGGCCGAAGACCCGCCCATGGCCCGCGCCGCCGATGGTGCGGGGCCGCCCAGCCCACCCATTCCGCGGAGTGACGATGCGCAATCACGAACAGAACCCGGCCGCCACCGGGCCCGATGGACCCCCTGGCGTGCAGGTGCAGTTGCTCACGGCCGCCGACCTGCAGGACAGCCTGATGGTGGCCAGCAACGACCTGGAGCGCCTGCAGCGCCTGCTGACCGACGCCACCGAGACGCTGATGGGCCATTTCTACGGCGCCACGGCCCAGATCCAGCAGCTCTCGCGCGAGGCTGCGCGCCACCCCGAGCTGCCCGAGAGCCACCTGCACGAGACCATGCAGCACCTGGCCGGCGCGGTGACGGCGCTGCAGTTCCAGGACATGGCCTCGCAGCTGGTCAACCACACCCAGCGCCGCCTGCGCAACTGCGCCGACCGCCTGGCGCGCGACGTGATGGGCGACGACGAGGACGGCGAGGCCGTCATCGAGGAGGCGCCGCTGCGCCCCAACCCGGTCACGCAGGACGAGATGGATGCCGGCTCGATCGAGCTGTTCTGACACCACCGCTTGCACCACCTTCAAGTTTCCGGATTGCTTCCGAAAACCAACCAGTTTCCCGGAGAAAACGATGCACTCAATCCTCGCCGTCGATGATTCCGCCTCGATGCGCCAGATGGTTTCGTTCACCTTGAAGAACGCCGGTTTCAACGTGGTCGAGGCCGTGGACGGGCAGGACGCCTGGGAAAAGGCCGGCCAGCGCGACTTCAGCCTGGTGCTGACCGACCAGAACATGCCCCGCATGGACGGCATCAGCCTGACCAAGAAGCTGCGCGAGAACCCGAAGTTCAAGGCCACGCCGATCCTGATCCTGACCACCGAATCCAGCGACCAGATGAAGCAGGCCGGCCGCGCGGCCGGTGCCACCGGCTGGCTGGTCAAGCCCTTCGACCCGGCCAAGCTGATCGAGGTCATCGGCAAAGTCGTCAGGTAACCCCCCCCGAAGCGCCTGCGGCGCTCCCCCCCAGGGGGGGGCACCGCCAGCGGCCCGGCAGAGCCGGTTCCGCGGCGATCGCTTGGTAGGGCACGCGCTCCACCTCCAACTTGTTGCAGCGAAAGAATTCCCCATGGCCGAGATGAGCAACGAAGGCGCCCACATGAGCGCTGGCATCGACCTGAGCCAGTTCTTCCAGATCTTCTTCGAGGAGGCGGGCGAGAACCTGCAGTCGATGGAGCAGATGCTGCTCGAACTCGACGTCAACGCCGCCGACGACGAGGAGCTGAACGCGATCTTCCGCTGCGCGCACTCGGTCAAGGGTGGCGCGGCCACCTTCGGCTTCACCGACGTGGCCGAGCTGACGCACCAGATGGAGGCCCTGCTGGACAAGCTGCGCCGCCATGAGCTGGTGCCGACGACGCAGATGGTCGACGTGCTGCTGAGCGCGGGTGATGCGCTGAAGGCCCTGCTGGCGCGCCACCAGGGCATCGACGACGCGGTGCTCGACACCACCGAGCTGCTGTTCACGATCAAGACGCTGTGCAGCGGCGCCCAGGTCGCCCCCGCCGCCGCTGCCGCCCCGGTGCGCGCCGCCGCGCCGGCACCGGCGCCGGTGGCTGCACCGGCCGAGCCCGGCGAGCGGGTGCTGGAGCTGACCGTCGGCGCCCTGCCCGACCCCAGCCTGGCCGACAACCTGGTGGTGCTGTTCGCCGAGATCACCGGCCTGGGCACCATCGAGCCGCTGGACGCCGGCCGCTCGGCCGACGGCATGCGCCGCTTCAAGGTCGTCACCACCAGCAGCGACAACGACTTGCTGGACCTGTTCACCTTCCACGTGCCGCGCGAGGCAGTGTCGCTGCAACCGCTGTCGAAGGGCGACGGCTTCTACGAGGGCGCGCCTGGCGCGCCGCATGCCGAGGCCGCACCGGCCGCCACACCGGCCAGCGACCCCGGCTACGGCTTCTTCGACGCCGCGCCGGGCGCCCCGGGCTCGGCCCCGGCCGAGGCCGCACCCGCCGCCGCCGCCAGCACCGCCGCCGAGCCGGTGCGGGCCGCGTCGCGCCCGGCCACGCCCAGGCCCGAGGCCAAGCAGAACGCGGCGATGGAATCGGCCACGCTGCGCGTGTCGGTCGAGAAGGTCGACCAGCTGATCAACCTGGTGGGCGAGCTCGTCATCACCCAGGCCATGCTGGCGCAGAACAGCAAGAACCTCGACGCCGGCATGAGCCAGCAGATGGCCAGCGGCCTGGCCGACCTGGAGCGCAACACCCGCGACCTGCAGGAAGCGGTGATGTCGATCCGGATGATTCCGATGTCGATGGTGTTCAACCGCTTCCCGCGCATGCTGCGCGACCTGGCGGCCAAGCTGGGCAAGAAGGTCGAGCTCGTCACCCTGGGCGAGAGCACCGAGCTGGACAAGGGCATGGTCGAGAAGATCACCGACCCGCTGACCCACCTGGTGCGCAACAGCTGCGACCACGGCATCGAGCTGCCGGCCGAACGCCTGGCCAAGGGCAAGCCCGAGCACGGCACGCTGATCCTGGTGGCCAGCCACCAGGGCGGCAGCATCGTCATCGAGGTGCGCGACGACGGCAAGGGCCTGAACCGCCAGAAGCTGCTGACCAAGGCCCGCGAGAAGGGCATCGACGCGCCGGACAGCCTGAGCGACAGCGAGGTGTGGAACCTGATCTTCGCGCCGGGCTTCAGCACCGCCGAGGTCGTCACCGACGTGTCCGGCCGGGGCGTGGGCATGGACGTGGTGAAGAAGAACATCACCGCCCTGGGCGGCTCGGTCGAGATCGACTCGGCCGAGGGCTACGGCATGAGCGTGAAGGTGCGCCTGCCGCTGACCCTGGCCATCATGGACGGCATGAGCGTGGGCGTGGGCGACGAGTGCTACATCCTGCCGCTGGGCAGCGTGGTCGAGTCGTTCCAGGTCAAGCCCGACATGATCAAGACCATCGGCGGCACCGGCCGCGTGGTGGAGGTGCGGCAGGAGTACATGCCGGTCATCGACCTGGAGAAGGTCTTCGACGTGCCGCGCTTCGACTTCGAGAACGTCAGCAACATCATGGTCGTCGTCGAGGCCGAAGGCCAGCGCGTGGCCCTGCTGGTCGACGAGCTGCTGGGCCAGCAGCAGGTGGTGGTGAAGAACCTCGAAGCCAACTACCGCAAGGTGCCGGATGTCTCCGGCGCCACCATCATGGGCGACGGTCGCGTCGCGCTGATCCTGGACATCGGCACGCTGGTGCGCCGCACGCGGCACTGACTGGAAGCCTCCCCCATCCAGCGACGCTGTCGGGTCGCGATACACGGAAAGTCTCACATGTCCAACCCGACACACTGGATGCGCAGCTTCTCGATCCGCCTGCGCATGCACGGCGCGATCGCGGTGGTGATCGGCCTGTTCGCCCTGGTCGGCGTGATCGGCCTGCGGGGCGGCCGCCACCTGGGGGATCTGAACAGCAACTTCATGCACCACTCGGTCAAGGAGATCCGCAACGTCTCCGATGCCCGCTTCCTGCTGGGCGAGCTGCGCCGGCACGAGAAGGACATGGTCATCCACTACGAGGATGGCGTGGCCGTGCTGAAGGCGCGCGACGCCTGGGCCGCGGCGCTCAAGGGCACGCGCGCGGCCTTCAAGCACATGCTCGAGGGCGACGAGGACGAGGACAACCCGATGGCGCGCGATGCGCTGAAGGCGCTGACCGCCTACGAGGCCGCCACGGCCAAGGTGCTGGAACAGATCCAGAACGGCGCCTACGACACGGCCATCGCCGCCGACAAGATGCTGGCCATGGCCAAGCAGCAGGTGCGCACGGCCGAGGAGAAGCTGGCCGCGATCGACAAGGTGATGGCCGCCGACGCAGAGCAGACACGCGCCGACTTCGAGGCCGAGCTGCAGCGCACGATGTGGCTGTTCCTGGGGACGCTGGGCGTGGTGGTGGTGGTGGTGGTGCCGCTGACCCTGCTGAACTCCAGCTCGATCCTCGCGCCGATGCAGCGCGCCCGGACGGTGGCGATGGCGATTGCCGAGGGCGACCTGACCCAGCCCGTGCCCACCGAAGGCGCCGACGAGGCGGCCGACCTGCTGCGCGCCCTGGCCCACATGCAGGGCGCCCTGGGCCGCCTGGTGGGCGAGGTACGCGAGGCCAGCGGCAGCATCCACACCGCCGCCAACGAGGTGGCCTCGGGCAACACCGACCTGAGCGGCCGCACCGAGCAGGCCGCCGGCAGCCCGCCCTGGTCGAGGAGAGCGCTGCCGCCGCCGAAAGCCTGAAGGAGCAGGCCCATCGCCTGAGCCAGGTGGTGGGCACCTTCCGCGTCGGCAGCGAGCCGCAGGGCGCCACGCCGCCACCGGCCTATGCCGGGCCGCAACCGCTGCCGCAGGCCCAGGCAACGGCGCCAGCCACCAACACCACAACCACCACCCCCGCCGCCCGCAGCGCCCCGCGCTCCGCACGCCAGCCGGTGCGCCATGCCGCGCCGGCACCGCAGGCCGTCGCCCCGCAGGCAAACCCCACGGCCGACGCCGACTGGGAAACCTTCTGACTCAACCCGGCGCGAATCCTGCCGACATCACCGGGAGAAGCGGGCCTTCCGCCGACCCCATCCGCCACCCATCCGCCACACGGAGCACCACCACCATGGACATGATCACCGACGCCGCCCAGGTGGCGCGCCACGAAGCCAACCGCGCCATCCAGGCCGCCGGCAGCCGCAGCGGCAGTGCCGCCGGCAGCCAGGCCGCGCATGGCGAGTACCTCACCTTCCGCCTTGGTGCCGAGGAATACGGCATCGACATCCTGCGCGTGCAGGAGATCCGCAGCTACGAGCAGCCCACCCGCATCGCCAACGCGCCGTCGTTCCTGAAGGGCGTGGTCAACCTGCGCGGCGTGATCGTGCCCATCGTCGACCTGCGCCTGAAGCTGGGCTGCGATTCGGCCGAGTACAACCACTTCACCGTGGTGATCGTGCTGAACGTGCGCGGCCGCGTCGTCGGCGCGGTGGTCGATTCGGTGTCCGACGTGCTGGAACTGTCGGGCGAGGCGATCCGCCCGGCGCCGCAGCTCAACGCCAACATCGACGCCGGCTTCATCACCGGCATCGGCAGCGTGGGTGAGCGCATGCTGATCCTGATGGACATCGAGGCCCTGATGGGCAGCAGCGACATGGGCTTGATGGACGGCTTGGCCGACTGAGGGCCGACCCGCCACAACGGGCGCTTCGGCGCCCGTTGCGCTCTGCGGGCGCAGACAAGGGACGCAAATGAACATCTCGGCACGACTGTGGCTGCCCACCCTGACGGTGGCGGCCGTCTTCACCGTGATCGGCGCCGCGGTCGCCATGCGCACCGGCGGCCAGATCGAGCGCAGCACCGCCGCACTGCAGGACAGTGAGAAGAAGCTCTACGACGCCGCCGCCTAGCGCGGCCACACCCAGGCCAATGCGGTGCGGGTGGTGGCCAGCCTGTCGTCGGCCGACCCGGCGGTCGAGGCCCAGTTCAAGCCCGAGATCGCCGAGACCTCGGCCAAGATCAGCGAGATCCAGAAGCGCGTCGATGCCGCCGCGGTCTCGCCGGCGGAGCGCGCCGCGCTCGACCGCATCGCCGAGACCCGCAAGGCCTACATCGCCGCACGCGACGCGGCCGGCAAGGCCAAGGCCGCCGGTGACGCGAGCAACGCCCGCACGATGCTGGCCGAGAAGGTGCAGCCGGCCATCGCCACCTACCTGGCGGCGCAGCAGGCCTATGTCGACCTGCAGCACGACCGCGCCGACCAGGTGCGCGCCGACACCAGTGCCGAACGCAGCCGCACCGTGGTGCTGGTGCTGGCGCTGATGGCCGCGGTGGTGGCCGGCCTGGCGCTGTCCACCCTGATGCTGGTGCGCGCGATCTGCCGGCCGATGAACGACCTGGTCGACGTGGCAAGGCGCATCGGCGACGGCGAGCTGGACGTGGCGGTGGACACCGGCCGCAGCGACGAGATCGGCAGCGTGCAGCAGGCCCTGGCCAGCATGCGCGACGCCCTGCGCGGCATCGTCGGCCAGGTGCGGCAGTCGGCCGAGTCGATCCAGGTGGCCAGCACCGAAGTGGCCAGCGGCAACATCGACCTGAGCCAGCGCACCGAGGAAACCGCCAGCAACCTGCAGCACACCGCCGGCAGCCTGCAGCAGCTGACCGCCAACGTGCGCCAGAGCGCCGACGCCGCCGCCCAGGCCAACCAGCTGGCCGCCAGCGCCCAGAGCGTGGCGCGCCGGGGTGGCGAGGTGGTGGGCCAGGTGGTCAGCACCATGGACGAGATCAATGCCTCGTCCAAGCGCATCGCCGACATCATCGGCACCATCGACGGCATCGCCTTCCAGACCAACATCCTGGCGCTGAATGCGGCGGTGGAAGCGGCCCGTGCGGGAGAACAGGGCCGCGGCTTCGCGGTGGTGGCCAGCGAGGTGCGCGGCCTGGCCCAGCGCAGCGCCGAAGCGGCGCGCGAGATCAAGGTGCTGATCGGCACCAGCGTCGACAAGGTGGAGACCGGCGCCCGCCTGGTGCAGGACGCCGGCAGCACCATGGGCGAGATCGTGGCCAGCGTGCAGCGCGTGACCGACGTCATCGGCGAGATCACCGCTGCCGCCGGCGAGCAGAGCGAGGGCATCGCCCAGGTCAACGGGGCCGTCGCCAACCTGGACCAGATGACGCAGCAGAACGCCGCCCTGGTCGAGGAAAGCGCCGCCGCCGCCGAGAGCCTGAAGGAGCAGGCCCTGCGCCTGACCGCGTCGATGCAGGTCTTCCGCCTGTCGGGCCACGGCGGCGACACCGCGGTGGCCGTGCCGCCGCCGGTGGTGCGGCCGGTCGCAGCGCCGAAGCCCGCGGTCCGCGTCGAACCGCTGCCCCGCCCGGCCGAAGCTGCGCAGGCCGCGATCAGCCAGGCACGTGAAACGTCGAAGCCGGTCAGCCCGCCGTCCCACGACGACTGGGAAACCTTCTAACCCCCCCGAAGCGGCTGCGCCGCTCCCCCCGCTGGGGGGGCGCCGCCAGCGGCCCGGCAAAGCCGGTTCCGCGGCGACCGCTTGGTTCGACCGGCGTCAATCTGCCGCGCGGCGCAGCGTCTCCATCACCGGCCGGCGCAGCACCTCGCGCAGGCCCCACCAGCCGGCGCCCAGGGCCAGCAGCGCGCCGGCCGCCGCACCCGCCAGCGGCACCCAGGGCGACGGCGCCCAGGTGAAGCCGAACACCTGGCGCGCCAGCACGCCGCCCAGCACCACCGCCGCCACCGCGGCCAGCGCACCGGCCAGGGCGCCCACGCCCAGCAGCTCGGCGCGCTGCATCTGGCGCAGCAGGCTGCTGCCGGCGCCCACCGCCCGCATCACCGCGTATTCACGTGCCCGGTTCTCGCGCGTGGCGCTGACGGCGGCAAACAGCACCACCAGCCCCGCGGCCAGGGTGAAGCCGAACAGGAACTCCACCGCCCGCACCACCTGGTCCAGCACCTTCTGCACCTGGGCCAGGCTGGCCGACAGGTCCACATTGGTCAGGTTGGGAAACTGCCGCGCCAGCGCCCGGTCGAAGCCCGGCTGGCCATCGGGTGCGCGGAAGGCGCTGATGTAGGTCAGCGGCAGGTCGTCCATCTGCGACAGCGGGAACATCACGAAGAAGTTCACCCGCATCGAGCCCCAGTCCACCTTGCGCAGGCTGGTGATGCGCGCCTCGCGTGTGATGCCGGCGATGTCGAAGCGCAGGCGGTCGCCCAGCTTCAGCCCCAGCGTGCCGGCCAGGCCCTCCTCCACGCTCAGGCCGTCGGCCTCCTCCGGCACCCAGGTGCCCGCGGCCAGCAGGTTGTGCGCCGGCAGCTGGCCGGCATGGCTGAGGTTGAACTCGCGCTCGACCAGGCGCTGGGCGCGGTCGTCGCTGTAGCGGCCCGGGCCCACCGCCTGGCCGTTGATCGCCACCAGGCGGCCGCGGATCATCGGATACCAGTCGTAGCGGGCCACGCCCGCGGCCTTCAGCGCCGCCTGGAAGGCCTCGCCCTGGTCGGGCTGCAGGTTGATGACGAAGCGGTTGGGCGCATCGGCCGGCGTGGCGGCGCGCCAGGCGCCGATCAGGTCGGTGCGCAGCAGCACCAGCAGCATCAGCGCCAGCAGGCCCACCGCCAGCGCCGACACCTGCAGCACCACCAGGGCCGGCCGCGCCGCCAGCTGGCGCGTGGCCAGCGCCAGCCAGCGCGGCGCGCCGGCCTGCGGCACCACCCGGCGCAGCAGCGCCACCGCGCCCCAGGCCAGCAGCGCGAACACGGCGATCGCCGCGGCAAAGCCACCCACCGCCAGCAGGCCCATGCGGGTGTCGGACGACGCGGCCATCAGCAAGGCCGCAAAGCCCGCCGTGCCGGCCAGCAGCACGCCGGCCGAGGCGGCCCGCGGCTGGCCCAGGTCACGCCGGATCACCCGCAGCGGCGGCACCTGGGCCAGCTGCAGCACCGGCGGCAGGCCGAAGGCGCACAGCAGGGTCATGCCCACGCCCAGGCCGAACAGCGCCGGGCCCGGCGTGGCCGGCGGCAACTGGGCGTCGAGCAGGCCGGCCAGCAGGCTGACGAAGACGAAGTGCACGCCGAAGCCCAGCAGCACGCCGGCCCCGCTGGCGATGAGGCCCACCGCCAGCAGCGCCAGCGCATGCGCCGCGGCCATCGACCGTTGCGGCGTGCCCAGCACGCGCAGCATCGCGCAGTCGTCCAGGTGGCGCTGGGCATGGTCGCGCGCGGCGATCGCCACCGCCACCGCCGCCAGCAGCGCCGCCAGCAGCGCCACCAGGTTCAGGAAGCGCTCGGCGCGGTCCAGCGTCTGCTGCATCTCGGGCCGGCCGCTCTGCAGCGACTCGACGCGCACGCCGCGCAGCGTGTTGTCGGCCTGGCCCCTGCCCACCTCGGCATCGGCCCAGCGCAGGAACTCGCGCACGCCGGTGTCGGCGCCGCCCCGGTTGCCCGGCGCCGCGACCATCAGCCGCCAGGTGACGCGGCTGGCGGGCTGCACCAGGCCGGTGGCGGCCAGGTCGGCATCGTTCATCAGCACCCGCGGCGAGAAGCCCAGGAAGCCGGTGCCACGGTCAGGCTCCTGCACCACCAGGCGCGTGATGCGCAAGCGCTGCTCGCCCAGCAGCAGGCTGTCGCCCAGGTCGAGCTGCAGGCCGTCGAGCACCCCCGCTTCCACCCACACCGTGCCGGGCTCGGGCGCGGCGGCCAGGTCCTGCACCGGGCCATCGGTCTTCTGCTTCAGGCGCAGCGCGCCGCGCAGCGGGTAGGCCGCGCTCACCGCCTTCACCGACACCAGGCGCGCCTCGCCGCCGCGTTCGTCGGGCGCCCGCGCCATGCTCGGAAAGCTGGCGCTGGTGGCCTGGCGCAGGCCCAGCGCCTTGGCGCGCTCCGCAAAGGCTGGCGGCGGCGGCTTGTCGCTGGCGATCACCGCATCGCCGCCCAGCAGGGCGCCGGCGTCGCGCGCCAGCGCCGCCTCCAGCCGGCTGGCGAAGAAGCCCACCGCGGTCAGCGCAGCGACGGCCAGCATCACCGCCACCATCAGCAGCCGCAGTTCACCGGCGCGGAAGTCGCGCCAGCCCTGGCGCCAGGCCAGGCCGAGGATGGAGATGCGCAGCGTGTGACTCGTCATGGGCCGGCACGGTACACGAGCGGCCGAAGTCCTCAGCGGCCCGGGGCATCGTGGCGTTTGAATCCGCCATGCAGCGGCTTCGAATCCCGGCGCCGGGCGCCGCTGCTGTAATCAGCGCCATGGACACCACCACCGCCCCCCTGGCCCCGATCTTCCTGTCCCACGGCTCGCCGATGACGGCGCTGGAGCCGGGCGAGGTCGGCCCGTTCTGGCAGCGCCTGGGCGCGGCCTTCGATGCAGGCAGCCGGCCGCGCGCCATCCTGGCGGTCTCGGCGCATTCGCTGGCGCGTGAGCCGCTGCTGATGGCTGCCGCCCAGCACGAGACGGTGCACGACTTCGGCGGCTTCCCGGAGCCGCTGTACCGCCTGCGCTACGACGCCCCCGGCGCGCCGGATCTGGCGCAGCAGGTCGCCGGCTTGATCCGCGGCGCTGGCCTGCCGGTGCATGTCACCGACGACGGCGGCCTGGACCACGGCATCTGGGCGCCGCTGCGCTTCATCTGGCCCGAGGCCGACATCCCCGTGCTGCCGCTGGCGTTTCCGCCCGACTGGAGCCCGTCCAGGCTGATGGCCCTGGGCCGGGCACTGGCGCCGCTGGCGCAACAGGGCGTGCTGGTCTACGGCAGCGGCAGCCTGACGCACAACCTGCGCCTGCTGTTCGGCGTGGCCCAGCGGCCGGCGCTGGACGCGCCCGAGATGCCGCAGAGTGCGGCCTTCCGCACCTGGTTCGCCGAGCGCGGCGCCGCCGCCGACTGGGCCGCGCTGGCCGACTACCGCCGCCAGGCGCCGCACGCGGTGCTGATGCACCCGACCGACGAGCACCTGCTGCCGCTGTACGTGGCCGCCGGCGCGGCAGGCGCCAGCCCGCAGGCCGTGCGCCTGCACGGCAGCCTGACCTACGGCTGTTTGGGCATGGACGCCTATGCCTTCGGCGACGCGGCCCCGGCACTGGCGCAGCGGGTGGCCGAGGCAGCGATTCCAGCCTGACCCTCGGCCGCGCCTGCGGGCCTCACTTCGCCGGCAGGCCGCCCACCACGCCCTGCACCAGCCAGTCCATGCGGCTGACTGCGGCGTCGTCCAGGGTGCCGCTGGCCAGCCGGCTGCGGCCGGTGTTGTCGACCAGGGGCGCGGCAAAGGGCTGCAGCTGGCCGGCCATGATCGCCTGCTGGCGCTGCTGCAGGCCGGCCTTCAGCTCGGCCGGCAGGGCGGGCTTGACCGCGCTCAGCTGCACCAGGCCGTCCTGCAGGCCGCCCCACACCGGCGTGTTGCGCCAGCGGCCGTCCAGCACCGACTGCACCACCCGCGTGTAGTGGCCGCCCCAGTGGTGGGTGACCGCCGCCAGCTGCGCCGTCGGTGCGAAGCGCGCCATGTCGCTCTGGTAGGCCAGCAGGGCCACGCCCTTCTCCTCGGCCACCTGGGCCACCGCGGGCGAGCCGCTGTGGTTGGTCAGCATGTCGGCGCCCTGGTTGACCAGGGCCAGCGCCGCCTCGCGCTCACGTGCGGGGTCGAACCAGGCGTTCAGCCACACCACCCGCACCTCGGCCTTCGGGTTGGCCGCGCGCATGCCCAGGGTGAAGGCGTTGATGCCCTGCACCACCTCGGGCACCGGAAAGCCCGCCACGTAGCCGGCGATGCCCGCCTTGCTCTGCCGCCCGGCCAGCCAGCCCGCCAGCCAGCGCGCCTCGTAGTAGCGGGCGTTGTAGGTGGCCAGATTGGCCGCCGTCTTGTAGCCGCCGGCATGCTCGAACTTCACTGCCGGAAACTCGGCCGCCACCTTCAGCGCCGGCTCCAGGTAGCCGAAGCTGGTGGCGAAGATCACGCCGCAGCCCTGCGCCGCCAGGTCGCGCATCACGCGCTCGCTGTCCGGGCCTTCGGCCACCGATTCGACCACGCGGGTGCGCACCCGCGCGCCCAGTGCCTGCGCCATCGCCAAGCGGCCCAGGTCATGCTGGTAGGTCCAGCCGGCCTGGCCCACCGGGCTCACGTAGACGAAGCAGGCCTGCAAGGGTGCGGGCGTCTGAGACTGGGCGGGAAGGGCTGCAGACAGTGCAGCGGCTGCCAGCACGCCCAGGCGGGCGCGCGAGAGGTTTTTTGACATGGTTGTCCTCGACATGACCCCGGGAAAAACGAACGCCGGCTTCGGGGGCACGAAGCCGGCGTCTGGAACGCAGATTGTCGCCGATGTCAATCGGCAGGCGGCTCGGCGACGTCCGCGGGCGCCCGCAGCGCGATGCGCACGCCGGTCAGCGCCACCACCTGACCGGCGCGCAGCTTGGCGGTCTTGCGCAGTTCGTCGCGCCCGTCCACCTGCACGCGGCCCTCGGCCACCAGGGCCTTGGCCGCGCCACCGCTGGGTGCGATCCCGGTGGCCTTGAGCAGGCGGTCCAGGGTGATGAACTCGCCGCGCAGTTCGAAGGTCAGCAGTTGCATGGGGAAGCGCCAGGCAAAGCCGCGATTGTCATGGGCCGGCTGCAAGAATCCTGGGCATCCAACCGTTCGCGCCCCGACGCCATGCAACGCACCGGCACCATCCTTCGCTTCGACACCGAACGCGGCTTCGGCTTTCTGCGCTGCCCGCAATCCACAACCGACGTCTTCTTCCACGTGCGCGACATGGACTGCCGTGCAGGGCCTCCGGTCGTCGGCATGCGGGTCGACTTCGAGGAGATCCATGTCGGCGGCAAGGGCCCGAGGGCCATGGCGGTGCGCCCGCACGGCCAGCCGGCGACGAAGCAGGTGCCGAGCCGCTCCGTGGACCAGCGTGAGTCGGGCCGCGCGGACCGTGCACGCGAGGCAGGGCCTCGTCTGCGCAGCGGTCCGACGGCCAGCCCGGTGCTGTTCTGGCTGGCGTTGAGCCTGGAAGTCGGCCTGCTCGGCTGGTGCGTCGCCAATCAACGCGTGTCACCGGCAACACTGCTCGCCGGCCTGCTGCTCAACCTCGTCACCTTCTGGCTCTACTGGCACGACAAAGATGCTGCACAGCGCCAGACTTGGCGGGTGCGGGAGAACACCTTGCACCTGATGGCATTGTTCGGAGGCTGGCCCGCGGCTTGGTGGGCTCAGCAATTGCTGCGGCACAAGTCGCGCAAGCCGTCCTTCCGCAGCACCTACGCGGCGACCGTGATCGGACATCTGCTGTTGCTGGCCGCCATGGCCGGACTGTCCGCGCCGCGCTGATGGGGACAGGCACGACGCATGGCAGACTGCCCGCATGCCGCCGCCCGCCCTGCCCAACAGCCCTGCCGCCGAGCGCAACAAGGGCCCGATCCTGGCCCAGCTGCAGCGCCTGCTGCCGGCCGGCGGCCATCTGCTGGAGATCGCCGCCGGCACCGGCCAGCATGCGGCGCACATGGCCGCTGCACTGCCCGGCTGGCAGTGGCAGCCGACCGACCCGGCACCGCAGGCCGTCGACTGGATCACCCAGCGCATCGCCGCCCAGCCGCTGCCCAACCTGCGGCCGCCACTGTGCCTGGACGTGCTGTCCGAGCCCTGGCCGCTGCCAACGGGTGCGCGGTTCGACGCCATTTTCTGCGCCAACATGCTGCACATCGCGCCCTGGGCCTGCTGCACGGCGCTGATGCGTGGCGCCGCGCACTGGCTGCAGCCCGGCGGGCTGCTGGTCACCTACGGCCCCTACTTCGTGCAGGGCGAGCCACCCGCGCAGGGCAACACCGACTTCGACGCCGACCTGCGCAGGCGCGACCCCGCCTACGGCATCCGCTGGCTGCATGACGTGCAGGCCGAGGCGGTGACGGCCGGCCTGCAGTTCGTCGAGCGGGTGCCGATGCCGGCGAACAACCTGGTGCTGGTCTTCCGGCGCTGACCGCGCTGACGACCATGACCGACGATCCCGCCACGCATTGGCTGACCGTGCTGCCCGGCGGCTGGCGGCTGCCGGTGCGCCCGGGGCAGACCCTGCTGCTGGCCGCGCTCGATGGTGGCGTGCGGCTGGCGCGCTCCTGCCGCAACGGCACCTGCCGCACCTGCCTGGCGCGCGTGGTGAGTGGCCAGGCACACCACACCATCGACTGGCCGGGCCTGCTGGCCGAGGAGAAGGTCGACGGCTGGATCCTGCCCTGCGTGGCCGCGGCCGACGGTGACCTGACCATCGAAGCCCCCGGCGCGACGGAACTTCCCCCGCGCGCCCGCGCTGCTT